>TARA_B100001057_G_scaffold325057_1_pt1 | contig 17315 bp, 15 predicted proteins | sample TARA_B100001057 | Tara Oceans TARA_B100001057 (sample SAMEA2621839) | marine metagenome | biome: marine biome (ENVO:00000447); feature: surface water layer (ENVO:00002042); material: "saline water (ENVO:00002010), including plankton (ENVO:xxxxxxxx)" | depth 5 m
TTTGAAAAAATGTCAAAGTTACATAATCCATATGGTGATGGATTAGCATCAAAAAGAATAGTAGAATTTATTAAAAATATAAAAAAATGAATCCAGAAGTAGTTACAGTAGGTTTAGGTTATATTGGTTTGCCAACATCTGCATTAATAGCTTCAAAATCAACTCATGTGTTAGGTGTAGATATTGATCAAAAAGTTGTAGATACTGTTAATGACGGAAAAATTCACATTGTTGAGCCAGATTTAGATGTAATTGTTTCAAAAGTAGTAAATGACGGTTTTTTCAAAGCATCAACTACAGCAGTTGCTGCAGATGTTTTTTTAATTGTTGTTCCTACTCCATTTAAGGGTAGTCATGAGCCAGATATATCTTATGTTGAGTCAGCAACTAATGGTATTTTACCTCTGTTAAAAAAAGGAGATTTATATATAATTGAATCAACATCACCAATTGGTACAACAGAGAAAATGCAGGATTTAATTTTTCAATCTAGACCAGAGTTAAAAGGAGAAATATATATTGCATATTGTCCTGAAAGAGTTTTACCAGGAAATGTAATGTATGAGTTAGTATATAATGATCGTGTAATTGGAGGTGTAGATGAGGCCTCAACGCAAAAAGCAATATCTTTTTACAGTAATTATGTTAAAGGAGAATTACACCCAACTAATGCACGTACGGCTGAAATGTGTAAGTTGGTGGAAAACTCATCAAGAGATGTGCAAATATCATTTGCAAATGAGTTGTCATTAATTTGTGACAAAGCAGGAGTTAATGTATGGGATTTAATAAATCTAGCCAACAAACACCCAAGAGTAAATATTTTACAACCTGGATGTGGTGTTGGGGGACATTGTATTGCAGTTGATCCTTACTTTATTATCTCCGATTACCCAAAAGAATCTAAATTAATTAGTAAAGCAAGAGAAGTTAATAACTATAAATCATTATGGTGTGCAGAAAAAATTCAAAAAGAAAAGTTAAAATTTGAATTGGACTATAAAAGAAAACCTAAAATAGCTTTAATGGGTCTGGCTTTTAAACCAAATATTGATGACTTGAGAGAATCTCCAGCAAAATATATAACACAACAAGTTTTACAGAATTCAAATGATGGTGATTTTTTTATAGTAGAACCTAATATAAAATCTCATTCTATTTTCAAGTTGACAGAGTATGATTATGCAATTAAAAATGCAGACATTATAGTTTTTTTGGTTGCTCACAAACAATTTAAAAAAATTAAATTTAAAACTGATAAGATAGTTTTAGATTTCTGTGGAGTTTTTTGTTAACATATTTTTATTGATAATTATAAGTATTTTTAAGTATTAATACGTATACAAACAAGTTTTTTAGTTTGTACATTTGATTATACAGATGAGGAAAAAAATATTAGTTACTGGTGGAGTGGGATATATAGGTTCTCATACAGTTGTTGAATTATATCTTTCTGGATATATGCCAATAATTGTAGATAATTTATGTAATACTTCATATAAAAATCTTTTAGGAATAAATAAAATTTTAAAGTATGATATTCCATTTCATAAAGTTGATTGTACTGATTTAAATGAAATGAAAAATATTTTTGAAACTTACCAAGATATTTATGCATGTATTCATTTTGCAGCATATAAATCAGTTTCTGAATCTGTGGAAAACCCTCAAAAGTATTACCAAAACAATATTGGTTCTACTGAAGTTTTATTAAAATGTTTAGAGAAAAATAAATTTAAGAATTTAATTTTTTCTTCATCTTGTACCGTATATGGAATGCCAGATTACCTGCCTGTGAATGAAGATGCCCCTTTTAAAAAAGCTGAGTCTCCTTATGGTGAAACTAAACAAAAGTGCGAGATTTTAATCAGTAAAAATTTATGCAATAGTATTTCATTAAGATATTTTAACCCCATAGGATCTCACGATTCTTTATTAATTGGTGATTGTTCAAGAGATAATGCAAATAATTTAGTGCCAATCGTGACAGAAGTTGCTTGCGGTATTCGTGATAAATTGATAGTTAATGGAAATGATTACAATACTCACGATGGTACCTGTATTAGAGACTATATTCATGTTCAGGATTTAGCTGTTGCTCATGTAAAAGCTTTAGACTTTTTATTATATAATAAAGTTAAAGATGTTTTTAATGTTGGTACTGGTAAAGGGTTGAGTGTTTTAGATATTGTAAATGGTTTTCAGGATGCAAATGAGTTAAAATTAAATTATGAGTTTGGCCCTAGAAGAGAAGGAGATGTTGAAAAAATATATTCTGATGTAGGATTAATTACTAGTATTTTAGGATGGGAACCTGTTAGAACAATAAATGAAGCTTTGGTATCTTCTTGGTTGTGGCAAAAAAATAAAACAAAATGAAGTTGGATAAAAAAATACTTATTGCTGGCCATAGCGGAATGGTTGGTTCTGCATGTTTTAGATTGCTAAAAAAAAATGGTTATTCTAATTTAATTGGTTGTTCTTCATCTGATGTCGATTTGCGAAATCAAAGACAAGTTTCTGAATATATTAGTAAAACTAAGCCAGATATAATTATTGACGCTGCAGCAAAAGTCGGAGGTATTCTTGCTAATGACAGTTTTCCATATCAATTCTTGCTTGAAAATATGCAAATTCAAAATAATTTAATAAGTACTGCTCACGAGAATGATATTGAAAAGTTTATTTTTCTGGGAAGTTCATGTATTTATCCTAAATTATCAAAACAACCTATTAAAGAAGAATACTTATTAACTGATAGTTTAGAATCTACTAATGAGTGGTATTCAATTGCAAAAATTTCTGGAATTAAGTTATGTCAATCAATAAGAAAACAATTTGGTAAAGATTTTGTGAGTCTAATGCCAACAAATTTGTATGGACCATTTGATAATTTTAATTTAAAAACATCCCATGTATTACCGGCCATGATAAGAAAGTTTCATGAAGCTAAAATCAAAAATAGAGATGTCTTTTTATGGGGTTCAGGCAAGCCATTAAGAGAGTTTCTTCATGTTGATGATCTTGCTCGTGCTATATTATTTGCATTAGAAAATGTTCTTCCAGAACATTTATATAATGTTGGAAGCGGAAATGAGTTATCTATCAAAGACTTATCTTTAATAGTTCAAAATAAAATTGGGCATCACGGAGAAATATTTTGGGATAATGATAAACCCGACGGATCCCCTAGAAAATTGATGGATAGTTCAAAAATGTATGAATTGGGATGGAAGCCAAAAATTACACTCGAAAATGGGATTGAGAATACCTATTCTTGGTTTCTAAAAAATCATTAAAAATTAAAATATTATTTAAATATGAATAAAATAGCATTTATTACTGGAGTTACAGGACAAGATGGAGCGTATTTATCTGAATTTCTTTTAAATAAAGGCTATATTGTTCATGGTTTAAAAAGAAGAACATCGTTATTTAATACTGATAGAATTGACCATTTATACCAAGATCAGCATGAAAATAATAAAAAATTTATTTTACATTATGGTGATATGACTGATAGTACTAATTTAACTAGATTAATAAGGGATATTCAACCTGACGAAATCTATAATTTAGCTGCAATGAGTCATGTTCGTGTTTCTTTTGATATGCCTGAGTATGTAGCTGACGCAGATGGAATAGGCACATTACGTCTTCTTGAAGCAATTAGATTATTAGGATTAGAGAAAAAAACTAAAATATATCAGGCTTCCACCTCAGAGCTTTATGGTCAAGTTCAAGAAGTTCCACAAACAGAAAAAACTCCTTTTTATCCGCGTTCACCTTATGCAGTTGCAAAGATGTATGCATTTTGGATCACAGTTAACTATAGAGAAGCATATGGAATTTTTGCATGTAATGGTATTTTGTTTAATCATGAGAGTCCAATTAGAGGAGAAACTTTTGTAACAAGAAAAATAACTAGAGCTGTATCAAAAATAGTTTTGGGATTACAAGATAAATTTTATCTGGGTAATTTAGATTCAAAAAGAGACTGGGGGCATGCAAAAGATTATGTCCAAATGATGTGGATGATACTTCAACACAATAATCCAGAAGATTGGGTAATTGCAACCGGTACTACTACTACTATTCGTGATTTTGTAAAACTAGCTTTTGAATATGTTGGTATTGAGTTAGAATTTAAAGGTTCTGGATTGAAAGAAAAAGCATATGTTAAAAAATGCAAGAGCAATAAATATAATTTAAACATAGGTAAAGAGGTATTATCTATTGATCCAAGATTTTTTAGACCCACTGAAGTAGATTTATTAATTGGAGATGCATCAAAAGCAAAAAACAAACTTGGATGGGAGCCAAAGATACAATTAAACGATTTAATTGAAGACATGATGCAATCAGACTTAAAACTTTTTCAAAAAGATAAGTATTTAAAAGACGGAAATTATGATACTTTAAATCAATTTGAATAATTTATTTAATGAACAATTCTATTTTAGTAACTGGTGCTGCTGGATTTATTGGATTTCATTTATGTAAAAAACTTTTAAATGAAGGTTTTAATGTCGTTGGAATAGATAATATAAATGATTATTACGATTCAAATCTTAAATTTTCTAGGCTTAAAAATTTAGGTATTTCTTATGAAAAAGCAAAAATATTTTTAAATAAATCATCTAGTACTATTTATTTTAATCAATTTCAATTTATTAGAATAGATATAAATGATAAATTAAAATTATCTGAGTTTTTTGTAGAGCATGAATTTGATATTGTATGTAATATGGCGGCTCAAGCAGGTGTTAGGTATTCTTTAGAAAATCCTGAAACTTATAAGTTATCAAACTTATCAGGTTTCTTAAATATTTTAGAATGTTGTAGAAATAATAAAATAAAAAAATTAGTATATGCTAGTAGTTCAAGCGTATATGGAAATAACACTAAAGTTCCATATCATGAATCTGATAATGTAGATCAACCAATTAGTTTGTATGCTGTAACAAAAAAATCAAATGAGCTTATGGCTCATTCATATAGCCATTTATTTCAAATTGAAACTATTGGATTAAGGTTTTTTACAGTCTATGGTCCTTATGGAAGACCCGATATGGCTATATTTTTATTTACAGATTCAATTATTAATAATAAATCAATTAATGTTTTTAATAATGGAAATTTGCTTAGAGACTTTACATATATTGATGATGCAATTGATGGAGTTTATAAAGTTTTGACTACTAAATCATTAAATAAAAAAATGTATAAAATTTATAATATTGGAAACAATAAAACAATAAAGCTCTTAGATTTTATAAAAGTAATAGAAGACAATTTAGGCATTAAGGCAAACAAAAAATTTCTTAAAAATCAACCTGGTGATGTACATCAAACTTGGGCTGATATTACTGAAATTAATAAAGATTTTGGATATTCTCCTAAAACATTAATCGATGATGGTGTTAAAAAATTTATCACATGGTACAAGGAATATTATTTAAACAAAAAAAATGAACAAAAAATATAAAATTTCAATTATTGGTTTAGGCTATGTTGGCCTTCCTTTAGCATTTGAATTTGCAAAAAAATATCAAACTATTGGTTATGATATAAATAAAAAAAGAGTTGCTGAGCTTAAAAATAATTTGGATTCAACATTAGAGGTAAGTGCTAAAAACTTACGAAGTGTTCAATTAGATGATCTTAATGTTTTAAAATCTAAAAAAAATGGATTTTTTGCTACAAATCAAATAAGTCATATCAAAGATTCTAATATTTTTATTATTACTGTTCCAACTCCAATTGATAAAAATAATCAACCGAATCTAGCTCCTTTAATGAAGGCCTCAAAAGAGATCGGCAATATTTTGAAAAAAGATGACATTGTAATTTATGAGAGTACAGTTTATCCTGGAGTAACTGAAGAAAAATGTGTTCCTACTTTAGAAAAAAATAGCAAATTACAATTGAATAAAGATTTTTTCGTAGGATATTCTCCTGAACGTATCAATCCTGGTGATAAACAACGTCCTCTTACAAAAATTTTAAAGGTTACTTCTGGTTCTACTCATAATTCTGCGAAAGAAATTGATAATCTTTATAAAGACATAATAACGGCTGGTACTTATCTTGCCCCAAGCATTAAAGTGGCTGAAGCATCAAAAGTAATTGAGAATTCACAAAGAGATATAAATATTGCATTTGTAAATGAATTAGCAAAGATTTTTAATTTATTAAATATTGATACTAATGAGGTTTTAAAAGCTGCATCAACAAAATGGAATTTTTTACCATTTAAACCAGGATTAGTTGGAGGTCATTGTATTGGTATAGATCCTTATTATTTAGCTCAAAAATCACAAGAACTAGGATATATACCTGATATTATTTTATCAGGAAGAAGACTTAATGATTCAATGGGTATTTACGTAGCTAATAGAATTGTAAAGTATTTAATTACCAATACTATTTCTATCAAAGATTCAAATATTCTTATTTTAGGCATTACTTTTAAAGAAAACTGCCCTGATATCCGAAATACAAAGGTTATTGATATTATAACAAAACTTAATGAATTTAATATTGATGTTGATGTTTTTGATCCACAAGCAAATCCTCAAGAGGTTTTTGATAATTATAAAGTTTCAATGATTAATAAACTTGAAAAAAAGAAATATGATGCTGCTGTTTTAGCAGTATCACACAATGAATTTTTAGATATAGATTTTAAAAAAATCATGAAAAAGAAATCATTTTTATTTGATTTAAAAGGCTTTTTGCCTATTTCTGATTATAGACTATAATAATTAATTTTGATTTTTCATGATATTTAAGTATTCCTTACAAACGTTTTTCAGTAAGATCATTTTGATGCTTGTTGGATTAGTTTCCAGTATAATTGTTGTTAAAATTATAGGTCCATCTGGTAAAGGTTTTTTATCAGTTTTTTATGCTCTTTTTGGTATCTGCACTTCAATCTTTATTTTAAGTATTGGTAATGGAATTATTTATTATATGAATAAAAAGATTGATACTAAACATATCATTTTAAATTCAATTTTTTTCGGTTTTTGTGTTTTTGTGATTACACTATCATTATCAATTTTTACTAAAAATCTTGTTTCTGATTATCTTAATGATTACTCAAAACTATTAGTAATTACGATTATATTTTTTTTTGGTCTCACAATTTTTGAGAGAATATTTGATGCTTTATTAATTGGATTAAAAAGGTCTAAACAGTATAATTTATTACAGATTTTAAGGCAGATTTTATTTTTTTCTTTTATATACTTTACATATTTGAAATATGATATAGATGATCCTAAGCTAATAATTTTAATATCGCTTTTTGCTGTTTTTATAAAAATAATTTTTACCATTTTTTATTTGCGAATTGATAATTTATTTAAAAATTCTAAAATTTCATATTTCTATCTCAATAAAATTGTAAAATATAGTCTTAAAGCTCATATTGGAGTAGTTGTTCAGAAATTAAATTCAAAATTTGATATTATTATAGTTGGATTAATATTGCCTTTAGATCAATTAGGTTATTACTCTATAGCACTATTGTTTTCTGAATTTATTTGGATTGTACCTGATTCAGTTGGCACCTTTTTATTTCCAATTCTATCTGAAGGAAATAATAAAAAACTTAAGGCTTTAACTACTTCAAAAATTAATAGAATTATTATTCCTTTTATTATATTAGGGACTGTTTTTATTTTATTTTTTTCTAATTTCTTAATACCTTTTTTTTATGGAACTGAATTTGTTAATTCTTTATTACCCCTTTTAATTCTATCTATAGGTTCTGTTTTTTTTGCTGTTTCTAAGATTTTAACTAAATACTTTTCTGGGATAGGGCAGCCAATTATTAATTCCAATGGCGCTTTATATGCTTTTATCATTAACTCGATATTAACCTATTTCTTAACAATTGAATTTGGATTAGTTGGTGCCGCTATATCTTCTTCATTTGCATATTTTTTAATGATGTTGTATTATTTAAAATTATTTTTTAAAATGAATCCTGATTTAAAGTTTAGTAATGTTTTTATTTTTTCCAAATCAGACTTTGAAAATCTAAATCTATTTTGAGATGAAAAAAATTCTATTTTATGATTCTGGAAAAGCTAGTCGATCAGGCTCTAGTGGAGGTTCATTATACAGTTTGCTAGAAATTGTTAAAATACTTTCCAATAAATATGAAATAATGATTGTCTTAAAGTATCCTCACAGTATTATTTCTGAATATCAAAAGCTAAATATTAAAACATATGTAATTTTTAATGTTACAGAATTGAAACTTAAATTAGAAAATGAAAAAAAGGTTTTATTTCGTTTCCTAAAATTTTCTAACAGATTAACTAATTTAAAGAGAGAATTCTTTTATTTAAGATCTTTTTTTTCTAAAGAAACATGGTTATTGCTTAAAAAAATAAATTCTTTTAGCCCAGATATTATTCATTGTAATAATCGTATAACCTCTTCTTTAAACTTAATAATTTTGTCACGAATTTATAATATTAAATGTTATATTCATCAAAGACAATATGATATTTTTCTGCCATTAATTTTTAAATTAATTAATAAAAAGCTTAATTTTATTGCTATATCAAAGAGTATTAATGATAATTTAATTTCTTTAAATATTTCTAATAAAAATATTATGATTATTCCAAATTGGGTTGATAATTCTAATCATCTTATCACTAATCAACCCCATTTAAATAATAATAATTTTCATTTTATTTGGATTGGAAGAGTTGTTCCTTGGAAAGGTCTTGATAAAGTGATTGAATTATTAAATGTATTCAAAGATTTGTTTAGTTGTGATTTTAAATTAGATGTTTTTGGGGACTTAAATGATGATTCATCTTATACTAGCTATATCAATTCTTTAGTAAAATCATATAATCTTACTAACCATATTAATTTTAAAAATTATATTTCTAATAAAGAAATTGATTATTCAATTTACTCTGTTTTTTTTCACTCTTCTATTAGACCTGAACCTTTCGGCAGGTCAATTATTGAAGCTATGCAAAAAAATATTTTAGTTTTTTCAACTGCATTAGGCGGGGCTAGTGAAATTATAATTAACAAAAAAAATGGTATAAAAATTGATCTTAATTCACATATTGTTACCTCAAATCTTTTATTTAATGTTCTTAATGATTTTAAATATTATAATTCACTAACTAGCTCAGCGGCAATAGATGTAAAGAAAAAATATAGTAAAAATGTCATAGAAAAATTAATTTACAAATTATATTAATAACAATGAATAATGAATGCAAAGATATAATATTATTAACCCCTTCACTAACTCGAGCTGGTCAAGAGAAAGTTGTGTATGAGCTTGCCAAAGGATTTAAATCAAAATCTTTAAATGTAGAGGTTGTTTCTTTTTATGCAGGTCCCTTTAAAAAACTATTAGAAAATTTAAATATTCCTGTTGTATTACTAGATAATCGTTCAAAATTTACATTAATTAAGTCATTTTATAATTTATTAAAATCCAAGAAAAAATATGTTTTTGTTTTTCATGGTTTAGGTTTTGAGAAAATTTGGCTTTTTTTTAGTCTGTTAAATTTTAGGATGCCTAAATCTTTTTTTGTTTTTCACAACAATTATCCTTTTTTTACTGACAAAAAATTATACTTTAAGAAATCGCTATTAAGGTTTTTTTTAAAAAAAATCAATACTTATATTTTTATTAAAAAATCAATCCTTGATTTAGCATTAGAATCAAAAATTGTATTTGAGGCTAAGAAATGTTTTGTAATAGAAAATGGTATTTCTAATCTTTCAAAGATAATTGATGAAAAAAAATTAATTAAACTCCGAAATAATCTTGATTTAGATCAATCAGATTTTGTAATACTACAGGTGGGGAGATTTGTGCCACAAAAAAATCAATTAATGAGTATTAAGGCTGTAGAAAAACTTATTAAGAGATATTCAAATATTAAGTTAATTTTTGCTGGAGAAGGTCCACTATTTATAGAATGTCAAAAATATGTTGAAATAAATAACTTAAAAGAAAATATTTTGTTTAAAGGGAATGTTCCAAATATTGATCAATATTTAAATGTTTCTAATCTATTTATTATGCCTAGTTTTTTTGAAGGTCACCCGATTTCGTTAATTGAAGCTATTATGATGAAAGTTCCTTCAGTTGTTTTTGATAGCCCTGGAATTAATAGTTTTTTCACTAGAGATATTGACTGTCTTCATTATTGTGATTTAAAAAATCACTTGTCATTATCTAAAACTATACTTAATTTATTTCTAAAAATATCTCAAAAGGATTACGATGATTTCAAATTAAATAAATGTTCGGAATGGTGTTGTGACAACTATTCAAGTAAAAAAATGATTTCTATGTATTTAAATGTTTTGAATAATAATATTTAATGCAAAATAAAATTGTAATTTCTTTATCATTGTTATTTTGTTTTACTTATCCAGGTATTCAACATATTTTAATTGATTATTTAAATGTTTATTTTGTCAAGTTTTTTTCTTTATTTTTTTTATTAATTCAATTTAAATATTATAAAGATTTTTTTACTTTTTCTTACAATAAAAAATTTTTCTTTTTGATTTCCTTTATGTTCCTATATAAGTTTTTTTACTCTCCTTTTTCTGATATAAAAGATTTAACAATCTTTTTAAATTTAATTTGGGTTTTCTTACTATTTATATCAATAAAAACTAATGACCAATTTCAATTTTTTTTGAAAGCACTTTTTTTAACTAGTTCATTAGTTGTTATTTCTGCTGGTATTGATAATATTTTTGATTTAAATCGTAATTTTTTTATTAGATCATATGTGGAAAATAATTCTTTAACTGGTTTTACGAATTCTTACATAGTATATTCTTTATGTTCTTTACAATGCCTTTTTTTATCTATATATTTTTACAGGCGTTCAAATGGTTATAGTCGCTTTTTTTATTTGTTTTTAATTTTTGCGTCTTTATTTGCATCAATTACTTCTGGAAGTCGTGGTTCAGCTCTTGTAGCTGTTCTATCATTATCTTTTTATTTTGTTATGAGTGTTAAGATCAATAATAAAAAGCTTTTTTCTGTAAAACATATTTATTCTTTAATTTTCTTACTTATTATTTCATCATTTGTTTTACCCTATGAGGTTCTTTTAAATGAATTTTCTAGAATATTTGAAGGCAACGATCTGAGCGCATCAAGGAGATTAAGCGCAGGTCTTGTTTCACTTAATTCGTTTTACGAAAATCCACTTTTTGGAAGTGGATGGGGGTATACAAGACAAATAATTGGCATTCCTAGTCATTCTATGATTTTGCAATTACTTGGAGAACTTGGTATTTTAGGTTTGTTTTTAGAATTTTCTATTTATTTTTTGATCTTTAAGTTATGTTATAATTTATACATAAGCCCAGTCGTTGTTAAACAAGAAACACAATTTCTTTTTCTTTCAACTGTTACATTAGCATTTGGAATTTTTATATGGTGTTTTTTTGAAAATTTAGGCTTTGTTTTTGGCGACCGAATTATTTATACAAATGTTATAATATTATTTTTAATTTATAAAATATATTTTTATAGGAAAATATGAATATTTTAATTGTTTCTAATTATATTTCTACGTCTAAAACTTTAGATTTTTATCAAAGTCAGCAAATAAATCTTGCTAAATCTCTTAAAAAGCTCAACCTTAACGTTTCAATAATTTCAGGAAAAAGAAATCCTGATTCTAAAGATTACGAAGTTATTGATAATGTAGATATAAAATTTTTAAATGTGTTTAAGTTTTTTCCAGAAAGATTATTAAATCAAACTATTCTGCTCAATCTTTGGAAGAGCTTAAAGAGTTCAAACTTTGATATTGTTCAGACATCAGAATATCAAAGTTTAACAACTCTTATCATTGCTGTCTATTGTTTGATTTTTAATAAGAAAATGATCATTTATCAAGGAGTATATCGTGAGAGTGATAATTTTTTCGTTCAACTTTTGTCAAAAATTTGGGACGTTTTCTTTGGTTTTATTATTGTTAAAGCTACTAATGTTGTTGTGTGTAAGACTAAGAAATCTGCTGATTTTTTAACCAAAAAAAAATTCACTAAAAAAGTCGTTATACCTGTTGGTGTTAACGTAGAGTTATTTAATTTTAAAAATGATTCTTTAATTATGAAGAAGGATAAAGTTCGGTTTCTTATGGTTGGTAATCTTATCAAATTGAAAAATTATTCTCAAATTATAGATTCATTAAAATTATTGAAAGAAAAGGCGGTTGATTTTAATTTAATAATCATTGGAAAAGGCGTTTTGTTGGATGATATTTTGTCTCAAATTGATGCTTTATGTTTAAATGATAATATAAAAATTATTGATAATATTACTAATAACAAAATGCAATATTACTATCTTAATTCTGATTTTACCCTTTCTTTTAGCCTCAAGGAAATTTTCGGTATGACCATACTTGAATCAATGTCTTGCGGATGTCCTGTTATTTCAAATTTCATGCCTGGGCCTAGTGATGTAATTATTAATGGTTTCAATGGATTTAAAATTAGCAGTAATAGTTGCAGTAATATTGCAAATTCAATTTTCAAAATAATTAATGGACCTCCTCTTAGTAGATTAAAAATCGCACAGTATACTTCAAAAAATTATAGTTGGGATGCAATTGCTGAAAGATACAATATTGTATACAAAAAAATAATTAATAATGAATATTCTTAGAATTACATCAGTTTTTGTTCCACCATGAAGAGGCTTAGGGCCTGGCCCTTATGAATTGTCTAAGGCTCAGCAAGCCTCTAATGATGTTATTGTTTTAACAAAGTATTCTGAAAATTGTGAAAAATTTGATGATGAGCAAGATTTTAAAGTTATAAGAATTAAAACAAAATATGATTTAGTTTTTAGTCTAATTGCTTTTTTGAAAAGTTTTGCTTTGATAAAAAAATATAAGATTGATGTAATTCATAATCATGGATATTCTGCAATTTTTAATATAATTTTTTATAAATTATTTCACAGTAATATTAAAATTGTGAGCTCAGTACACATTCTTAGAAAAGCTCAGTATAATTCTTTGTTGAAAATGAATAATTACTCTAGTAATTTTATGTCTAAAAATTACATTTCATTAAATAAAATTCACAAGAACTATAAAACTCTTTTTTTAGAATACTTATACATAAAAAATTCTGATGTTTTAGTAACTGTAAGTGGTGAAATTAAGGAGAATATTAATAAGTTTTATAAAAGAACCAAAAATGTTAATGTTATATATAATGGAGTAAATGAAGTTTTTTTTTCATCATTTAAACATAATAGCTCCGTAAATATAAATATCCCAAAAAACAAAAATATTTTATTATTTGTTGGAGGTTTAAATTTCAGAAAAGGAGAGTTTGATTTAATTATTGCTTTTAAAAAACTTTTAGAAGTTAGGGATGACATGTATTTAATTTTTATTGGGGACGGAGAGGCTAGAACTATTTTAAAGACTTATATTTTTAAAAATGATTTAGTAAATTCTGTTTTATTAATTAAAAATTTATCGCATAGTGATCTATTAAGTTATCTAAACGCTGCAGATGTATTTATTTTGCCCTCATATTCTGAGGGTATGCCAAAGGTTTTGTTAGAAGCAATGCTCTCTAATTTAATTGTACTAGTTTCAGATATCCTTCCTCATAAAGATATTATTGAGCATAATGAAAACGGTTATTTGTTTAGAACAGGAAATGTTTTAGATCTTCAGTCTAAATTGAATGATATTCTAAATGATTTGCCTAAATTAGGATTAATTTCAAAAAATGCTAAAAAAACAATATTAAATAATTTTACTTGGCATGATGTTTCAAGTAGATTAACAAAAATTTATAAAGATTTAAATGAAAAATAGAATAGCTTATATAGTTACAGCAAACAATGGATTGCCAGCATTTGTTTATAAAGAAATTGATGATGTAAACAAAAGTGCTGATTTGCAAATTATACCCTATGTAATGCGAAGAGGAAAGGGTTTATATATGCCTAAACAAGAATGGGGTTCCAGATATTGGAATTTCTTTAGTATTTTTTTTGGAGCAATAATTGTTTTTTTTTCAAAACCTCACTTATTTATAAAAGCTTTAGTGCATTCATTTTATTATTTGAGTATAATTGATTTTTTAATTTCTCTTGGTTTTTATAATAATTTAATTAAAGATAAACCAACTAAAATATTAGCATTTGAAGGTTTGCATGCTATTAGAATTGCATACTTTACAAAGATTTTAACTCAAATTAATTATTCTGTAATTGTACATGCTGAAATGCTGAGAGTTTCAAATACTTTTTTTCCTATCACTAAACGAGCGTTAGATGAATGTGAACACATTATTAGTCCAACAAAATTAAATTGTAAAAAAATTTCTGAAAAGTTTAATGTTAAATTAAATAAAATAATGTTAAATCGAATGTCAGTTGACTTAGATAGATTTCAAGAAGATAATCGTTTTAAAATATTAATTGTAGGATATTATAACTCTAGAAAAGGGCATGAAACTTTACTAAAAGCTTTAGAGTATTTGAATGATCCAGAAATAGTTGTTTGGATTGCTGGAAATGATATTAAAAGAGGAGATTATTTTGATGTTAAAAGTTTTGTTGATCAAAAAAAGCTTAATAAATCTGTTAGGATACTTGGTGGTGTTTCTGATGAAGTCTTACATGTATTATTAAATAGTTGTGATATTTTTTCCTTACCATGCCAAACTCCTAAATCAGGTATTGTAGAAGGACTACCTGTTTCACTCATGGAAGCAATGGCTTATGGCAAAACTGTTCTATCTACTTTTCATACAGGAATACCTGAATTAGTTATGGATTCGTTGGTTAAGGAGGGAGATTTTATTTCCTTAGCAATTGAGATTTTAAAATATAAAAATAGCAGAAATTTAATGAATAAAGTTGGTCAAAAAAATAGAAAAATTATTGAAGATAAATTTAGTAACAATAACATTAGTTTAATAAAAAAAGTTTTGGGTAATTAATAAAATAATTTTTTTTAAAAACTGTCAATTTTTAATTAGTTTAAATTTATTAAAAAAATTTGGCAACTTAAATAGTATTTTTCTTTTTAACAATTTTTAATTAAAATTTTATAATCTAGCTATTAATATCTTTAAATGTTTTAATTTTTATGTGTATTTTTATGATAAATATTATGTTAAACGTAATTTTTAATTCAAATATTTCTTTGAAATATTTATCAAAATAAGTAATGTTTTGAACACATTTTTGATAACGGGTGGTTGGGGTTATATTGGTGTTAATTTAGTTAGAAAAATTACTGAAAACACACATAATAAAGTCATTGTAATTGATCCTTATTCACCAGATGATATTTTCGATTATTTAACGCAAAAAGTTTATTGGATTAAAGACACTGTTTCTAACTTAAGTAAATATGAAATTAATGTCGATTACGTATTTCATTTAGCAGGTATTGCTAACGTAAAGTTATCTGTTGATGATCCAATTAATGATTTAAACATTAATTTATTAGAAACTGTCAAACTTTTAGAGTGGTCAAGAAATAAAAAAATTAAAAAAATTATATTTTCATCTTCTGTATCTGTACTTGGTTCAAATATAAATAATCCTGTTGTTGAAGAATCTTATTCTAGACCAGTTTCTCCTTATGGTGCATCAAAATCTGCATCTGAAAATTATTTGTTTGCATATTTTAATTCATTTAAAACTCCAATTGTAATAGCTAGATTGTTTAATGTTTATGGTCCTGCTCAAAAAACATTATTCTTTTCTGATATTGTTCGTAAGCTAATAAAGAACAAAGAAGAAATTGAACTGTGGGGAGGAGGATTGCAAATTCGTGATTATTTACATATTAATGACGTTATTAGTGGATTAATTCTTTTATCAGTAAAGGGATTGAACGGAAATGTTTATAATTTATCTAGTGGTAAACCTCTCAAGCTTATAGATTTAACAAATTTAATTTCTTTAAATATATCTAATAAATTTCCAAAAATCATTTCAAACGAATCTTATATTGGTGATATTCCTAATTGGTATGGAAATATTGATAAAATCAAAGAGTTAGGTTTTACTCAGTCTATATCTTTAGAAGATGGTGTCAGATCAACAACTAAATGGTATTTGAAGAATAAAAAATGGCTTATGAATCTAAAATGATTAAATCACGAATTCTTATTACTGGAGCTAATGGATTTATTGGTTCATATTTTTTTAATTTACTAGAGAAAAGAGGGTGTGAAGTATTTGGAATTGATAAAAATGACACTTTATTTTTTAAAAATAAAAATCTTTTTAAGATCAATATTTTGGATTTTTCTAAACTTCAAAAAACTGTCAATTTTATTAAACCTAATATAATTATTCATTTTGCTGCCAAAACAGATTTAGGATTAAAAGACAGTTTAGAAAATTTCCAAGATAACACTTTAGGTACAGAAAATGTAGTAAAAATTTGCAATGAAATGCCATCTGTCATTAAATTAATTTTCGCATCTACAATACTTGTTTGTCCTTCAGGTTATTCTCCTGTTAGAGATGATGAATTTAATCCTCAAACTGTTTATGGAGAAAGTAAAGTTCATGGGGAAAAGTTTGTTCGAGAGAAATGTTTAAAATCATGGGTGATTATTAGGCCTACATCTATTTGGGGTCCATCAGTTGGATCAAATTATTTTAATTTTTTTAAAACAATTTCAAAAGGTTTATATTTTAATGTTAAAGGATTTTCTCCTTCAATTACATTTGGATATTTGGGGAATTTTTGTTTTCAAATTGAACAAATAATTTTAAATAATAAAATAAATAAATCTGTTCTTTATTTAGGTGATTATGAGCCAACGAATATTAAGTATTGGTCTAATCTAATATCAGAAAGTTTTAACAAAAAAAAGATATACTCTATAAATTATAAATTTTTGTATATAGTTGGAAAATTTGGTGATATTTTACAATTTTTCGGATTCAAATCTTTCCCTTTAAATTCTTACAGACTTAACAATTTAATAAATGATAGAATTTATAATTTAGAAAAAACAATTAAAATACTTGGCCCTAACTTGCCTTACACTATTAAAGAGGCTACATTAATAACAGTAAATTGGATAAAAAATAAAAATAAAAATAAATGAAAATATGTATAACAGGTGGAGCAGGAATGATTGGTTCTTGTTTGGTAAAAAGACTAGCTAAGAATAATAATAACAAAATTTATGTTATTGATAATCTGTGGAGAGGAAATTTGGAAAATCTAAAGGTCAATAATAAGTATTTAATTGATTTAAAAAATAATTTTTTTAAT
>TARA_B100001057_G_scaffold136908_1_pt1 | contig 17281 bp, 17 predicted proteins | sample TARA_B100001057 | Tara Oceans TARA_B100001057 (sample SAMEA2621839) | marine metagenome | biome: marine biome (ENVO:00000447); feature: surface water layer (ENVO:00002042); material: "saline water (ENVO:00002010), including plankton (ENVO:xxxxxxxx)" | depth 5 m
AAACCACTTGGTCCCAAACCAATAATTGCTGCTTTATAAATTTTCATTTAGTAATTTATCTCTTATTTTTTTATATTTATAATTGATAAGTGGTAAAAATATAAATATTGAAATAGATTTTATTGTTATAATAATTTTCTCAAAAGAACTTAAATAAATTCTTTTTTTTAAGTATTTTTTTCCTTTACTTTTAATTTTTATACTAATACCTCTATAAACATTTGCTGCAATAAAAATTGATAATCTAGTTCTGTAAGGAATATATTTTAAACCTGAAAAACCATTTAGATAAAATTCTTCTGATAAATTAATTAGTTTTTGAATTGCGTCAGAGATTGTATCTTCTTGGTTTGGCTTTAATTTATGTTTACCACTCAACATTGATAAAGTTATATGTGGTATTAATTCAGCTGGTAAATAAATTCTATTCATTTGAGCATCTTCGTAAACATCTCGGACAATGTTTGTTAATTGCATTGCAATTCCAAGATCTATTGCGGCAGAATTTGCTTTCATATTAACAACTCCAATAATTTTGGACATCATTAAACCAACTGTTCCAGCAACATTATAAGAATAAGTTACCAGTTCTTTTTTATTTTGTATTTTAACATTTTTCTGATCTTTAATTAGACCCTTAAGAAGATCTATAAATATTAAAATATTAATATTATTTTGCTTTAAATAAATATTGACTGCATTTTCTTTATCATTCTTAATTTTTTCCATTGAATTTTTTAAAAATATAGATTTATCTTCATTATCTTTATCAGCAATGTTGTCAAAATATCTACAAATAGAATAAAGTTCACCTGCTTTGATACGAGAATGTCTGGGTAAAAAAAAACTAGCCCAATAAAAACTTTTTCCTTCTTTTTTTAAATCTTTTAAAGAATTGAGTTCTAAGCTTTTCACTAAATACTTAATTCATTTTTAATAATGTTTTCAACAACTTTAGCAGAAGATAGAACGCCTGGTATTCCAGCACCAGGATGGGAGCCAGCAGCAGAAAAATATAAATTTTTTATTTTTTTATCTTTGTTGTGATATCTAAACCACGCAGACTGTGTAAATATTGGCGCTATTGAAAAACCTGATCCATGCATAGAGTTATAATCATTTTTGAAATCATTAGGATTCATCCAAAAAACATCTGTTATTGTCTCCTCTAAATTTGGCATAATAGTTTTAGACAGTTCTTTTATAATTCTATCTTTAAGATTTTTAGATTCTGTTTCCCAATTTATTTTTCCTTGAAGGTTCGGAACAGGACATAATACATAAAAACTATCACAGCCCTCAGGTGCAAATGAACTGTCAGTTGCTGTTGGACGATGGATATATAATGAAAAATCTTGAGATAATTTTTTTTTCTTAAATATATCATTTAATAAAGACTTAAATCTTTCAGTCATCCATATTGTGTGATGAGCTACATCATCATATTTTTTTTTGGTACCAAAGAAAAGAACAAACAATCCCATTGAGTAAAGTAGGTTCTTTTCTTTTTTAAATGGTCTTTTGAAATTGTATTTATTTAACAACTTTGAATACACCATCGGTGGATCTGCATTACAAACAACAAGATCAAAATTTGTTATTTCTTCATTATTTGTTATAATTTTTGAAATTTTATTATTTTCAAGAACAAATTCTTTAACCTCTGTATTAGTTTTTATGTTAACGCCATTCGCAATCATTAATTTTTTTAATTCAGAAACTATTTTCCCCGTTCCACCCATGCAAAAAAATACTCCCCATTTTCTCTCTAAATAATGTATAAGTGCATATATTGATGTTGTAGTGTGAGGATCCCCACCAACTAATAGAGGGTGAATAGAAAAGGCTTTTCTTAGATATGGATTTTTTAAATATTTGTTTACAAGTTGCGACACTGTTAAGTAACTTTGTAATATAATAAGATTAGGTATTACACCTAACATTTTAAAAAAAGATATAAATGGCTTGTCTGCTAATTGAGTAAAACCTACATCAAATATTTTTTTAGATTTATTTAAAAGTTTTGCATACCCATCTATATCTTCAGAGCTAAAGTTGCTAATTTGTTGATTTGTTTTTTCAACTGTAGAACAGTAATCGAATGTTTTTCCATCATGAAAGTAATAACGGTACCATGGTTCGAGTGGAACGAAATCTAAATAATCCTCTCTTTTTTTATCAAATAATTCAAATAGCTCATCGAATAGAAAAGGTGCTGTAATTACTGTTGGCCCAGCATCATGCTTATAGCCATTGACTTCGAAAACCCTTGCTCTTCCTCCAATGTCGTTTAGCTTTTCAATAATAGTTGTATCGTAACCAAGTTTTTTTAGCCTGAGGCTTATTGCTATTCCCCCAAAACCACTTCCTACTACAATCGCTTTTTTATTCATTGTTTATTTACTTAATTTATTTAAATAACCTATTTCTTAATAATTATAACACCAATTATGGTCACAAAATTAGAATTATTTGAAATACTTAGGGGAAAAAGTATTGAATTTCAAATTCATGAACACAAAGCGTTATATACTGTTGAAGACTCAGAAAATTTGAGAGGTGATATAAAGGGTTCCCACTCTAAAAACTTATTTTTAAAAAATAAAAAAAATAGTTTTTTTCTTTTTAGTTGTTATGAAAATGCATTGGTTGACCTAAAAAGATTCTCTAAAGCTATAAATGGTAAAAATTTATCGTTTGCTAGAGAAGAGTATCTGAATAAATATTTAGGAATAAAACCAGGCTCAGTTTCACCTTTTGCACTATTAAATGATATAGAAAATGAGGTTGTCTTTTATTTGGACGAGAAACTTGCACACAGTGAATGGATTAATTTTCATCCACTTATTAATACAACAACAATTTCTTTAAAAACAGATGACTTTATAAACTTCATGCTTGAAAATAATAAAAAAATTAATATTTTTTCTCTTGAGAGTTATAGTATAGTTGAAACTTTATGAGTCAGAATACAAATATAATAGATGTGAGTGAAGTTGATTTTAATAATCAAGTGATTGAAGCAAGTGCAGAAAAATTAGTAATTGTTGACTTTTGGGCCCCTTGGTGTGGTCCATGTAAGCAACTTACCCCTATTTTGGAAAAAATAATAGGAGGATCAGACAAAGTAACCTTAGTGAAAGTTAACATAGATGAAAACCAACAGATTGCTACTCAACTGAGAATACAATCAATTCCTACTGTTTATGCATTCAAAGATAAACAAATTGCTAATGCTTTTCAAGGCGTACTGCCGGAAAAGCAAGTAATTGAATTTATTGAGAAATGTTTAGGATCTAAAATCAATGAAGATTTTACAGAATTTTATGATCAAGTTAAAAAAACAATGAATGAAAATAAATTTCAAGAAACCAAAGATATACTTATTGATTTCATATCTAAAAACCCAGAAGAAATTTTGTCAAAAAATTTATATTTGGAATGTCTTATTGAGTTAAAACAATTTGAAGAAATTGACCTATTTATTGAATCTTTAGATGATGAAACAAAAAAGAAAGATGAAATTAAACAAATAATAAACAAATTACAGATAATTAAAAATAATATTTCTGGTCCTGATATTAATGAATTAGTAACCAAGCTAGAAAAAAAACCAAATGATATAAAATTAATTATTGAAGTTGCCGATAAATACTTTTCCATTCAAGAATATGAAAATAGCATGAATTTGTTATTAAAAAGTTATCCTAGTAATAAAGATATGGTAAAAAATAAAATGGTTGAGTTTTTTGGTGTTCTGGGCAATTCTAATACATACACAATTGAGTATAGAAAAAAACTTTCTCAGGTTATGTTTTCATAATATGGAATTAGCTATATTCCCATTAAACGGAGCAGTTTTATTTCCTGGCACAAGTCTTCCTCTCAATATTTTTGAGAGCAGATATATAGAAATGATTAATTACGCTTTGGCAAGGGACAGACAAATTGGGATGATACAAACAAATGAAAATGATCAATTATTTGATATTGGATGTGTTGGGAAAATTCATAGTTTTAATGAAACAAATGATGGAAGATATTTAATAAGCTTACAAGGAGTTAGTTGTTTTAAGTTTATTAAAGAACTAAAGCCTGAGTATAGTTTTAGAAGAATTATTGCTAGTCTTGTTAAAAATAATGATGAAGAGGATTTTTTTACAGATAATCAAAAGTTGTTAGTCTTGAAAAAATATGAAGCTTATTTAAAAATTAAAAAAATAAGTTTAAATTTAGAAGAAATAAAAAATATTGAAATAAGTCAGATTATTAAATTTATTGCAATGGTTTCACCTTTTAAAAATATTGATAAACAAGCTTTACTAGAAACAGATAATTTATTGGAGTTTTATAATAAATTGATTTCAATAATTGAGCTAGAGCTTATTGGTAATGTTGAAAATAACACAATTAATTAATTCCCATTGCAAAATCACTAATTATATTATTAATTTTTTTATTATTTTGTAAATAATTTAATCCAAAAGATCTACAAAAAGAGATTATGGGGTTTTGGTTTTTAAAAATACTGTCTAATTTGTCAGTTAATTGATAGAGCCTATAGGCATTATAAAAATTATCGTTGTGATACTCCTTACAAAAAAATTGGTCACCTAATTCAATACCAAGAGACTTGTATTTACTAACTAGTCTAACTAGATTTTTTATATCTTTCATACCTAAATTCCAACCTTGGCCTGCTATGGGATGAAAGGAGTGTGCTGAATCACCAATGTAAATTGTTCTTTCATTATAAAATTTTGAATTTAAATGGGCTGACAAGGGGAAAACTTGTTTATTAATAATTCTTTTTATATTGCCAATAGAAAACTGAGTTTGCTTAATTAGTAAAGAAACAAACATTCTATTATTTAATTTAGAAATTTCATTTAGGTATTTATTTGTATTTGTCCAAATTATAGAGCTTGTAAATTCACCATCAGATTTTTGCATTGGAAGAATAGCTAATGGCCCATTTTTATAAAAAAATTCGAAGGCTGTGTTTTGATGACTTTCTGAATGTGTAAATGTTACAACTAATGCAGATTTTTTATAATCTTTTACAAAAAAGGGCGTTTTATAAAAATTTCTAACAAAACTATTTTTTCCATCTGCTGCTATGTTTAAACTTGATTTTATAGATAATTTGTCAAGATTAGTTTTTATGAAACCATCATGGCTCTCAAAGCCAATTATGTTTTTACTATTGAATATATTAATATTCTTATTAGATGTTAAATTTTTATAAACGATATTTAATAAATGTTTGTTTTTTACAATATAACCAAGATTTGAATTTCTTCTTGAGTTGTCGAATTGTAAATTGTTTGAAAGCTGTCTATCTATTACTTTTATTTTTTCAATTTTTTCAGCAAATTTATTTATATCTTTCCAAAGATTGATTTTTTCAAGAAATATTTTTGTTCCTTCAGATATTGCAACGGTTCTGAAGTCCATATTTTTTTTGGAATCATAAAAATCTTTTTTTTCAACAATGGTTATTGAGAATCCAAGTTTTGATAAAGAGTAAGCAGCAAAAGCTCCTATTAAGCCCCCTCCAACTATATTGATATCAGAATATATTTCTTTCATAATTTTCTTCGAATTACCACATTCTAGATGTATTACAATCTAACTATATGTTCAAGTATGGTTCGCTGAGACAATTTTTCATAAAAATTTTTATTGGAGCACTAACTGTATCTTTTTCACTAGTCTATCTTGGAAGCTTAATATCTTACAGTGAAAACGACCCAGGTTTTAATACATTTTCCAACAATGAACTAAGTCAAAATATTTTAAATTATTTTGGAATATTAGGATCAAAAATATCTAGTTATTCAATAGTTATAATTGGAGGCTTGTCTTATGTTGTTGCTAGTTTTTTATTACTTGAAGGACTTAAAAGTTTGTTTGGTGTAAAAAATAATCGTTTATTATTACGTTTTTTATCAAATATAGCTGGTGTTTTATTTATTAGTGTATTTATTTATTTATATGGAATAGACTCATTTGAGTCTGGCATAGTATCAATATTTATATCAGACCTAATAAACAATTTTTTGTTAAATAACTTAACCAATAGCGTTTTAATTTATCTTTTTTATCTAATTATATTAATAGCAGGTTTAGCATTGGTCATATACTCATTTTCAATTAAGTATAAATTTATAAAAAGGATGCTTTTTTTCTTAAAATATCTTAAATTTTTAAGGTATTTAAATTTTATTTCACCACTTAGGAATATATTTAAACATAAACCATCAAAAAAGATAATTAGGTCAAGAAACGAGCCTACAATTAAAAGAGGGGTTGTATTTCCAAAAAAAGAAAATGATAGTCGTCAAAAGAAATGGCCAAAACAAATGGAAATAGATCAATTTAGATTTGCTCTTCCTAATAAAAATCTTTTAAAAAAATCACTAACAAAAAATATAACAAACAAAGAATTAAATAGAGTTAATAGCGAGCTTGCAGATAAATTAGAAAAAACATTGTCAGAATATGGAGTTGAGGGAAAAGTGATAGGTTTTAAAACAGGTCCGATAGTAACTCTTTTTGAGTTTGTTCCTAACGCTGGCATAAAATCAAGTAAGATAATTGGTTTATCAGAAGATATTGCAAGAGCTATGTCATCTATATCAGCAAGAATTTCATCACAGCCTGGCAAAACAAGTTTGGGAATAGAAATTCCTAATCAAAAAAGAGATGGTGTTTTATTTGGTGATTTAATAGATGATGAAAGATTTTTATCAGATGAAAATGCTTTAACTTTAGCACTTGGAAAAAATATTTCAGGTGAAAAGGTTTTTACAGATTTAGAAAAAATGCCTCACTTATTAATTGCTGGAACTACGGGTTCTGGAAAGTCTGTTGGTATTAACACAATGATACTAAGCCTCTTATTTAAATTTAAACCAAACGAGTGTAAATTAATTTTGATAGATCCTAAAATGCTTGAGCTAAGCATCTATGAAGATATTCCACATTTACTAACACCAGTTGTTACAAATCCAAATAAAGCAGTTTTTGCACTAAAGTGGGTTGTTCGTGAAATGGAAAACAGATACAAGCTAATGAGTTCAATAAGTGTAAAAAATATTTCCTCATATAATAATAAAGTTTTAAGAACTTTGTCATCTGGACGAAAATTGTTTAGAGAAGTTCAGACGGGTATTGATAATGATACGAGGATGCCTATTCTTGAAAAAATAGAGATAAAATTAGAGAAAATGCCTTTTATAGTTGTTGTGATAGATGAAATGGCGGATTTAATGATGGTTGCTGGAAAAGAGGTTGAGTCATTGGTACAGAGACTTGCTCAAATGGCTAGAGCTTCAGGAATACACTTGATTACTGCCACTCAAAGACCAAGTGTAGACGTAATAACAGGAACAATAAAAGCAAATTTTCCAAGTAGAATAAGTTATAAAGTTGCCAGTAAATTTGATAGCAGAACAATTTTGAATGAAATGGGTGCTGAGCAACTACTTGGTAGTGGAGATATGTTATTATTAGAAAATGGAGCAAATATTAAAAGATTACATGGTGGTTTTATATCAGAGGGTGAAGTTGAAGAGGTGGTCAATGCTATTAAAAAACAGGCAACTTTTGACTATAAAAAAGAAATTTCTTTGGATGAAGTTAATTTAAATTCAACTAAGGGTGAAGATCTAATATCAAATAATAGTGATGAGTTGTATAATAAGGCGGTAGAAATTATAATTAAACAACAAAAAGTTTCTACAAGCTACATTCAACGATACTTACAAATTGGATATAATAGGGCAGCAAGAATAATAGAAAAAATGGAAGAAGATGGAATTATATCAGAAGCCAATAATGCAGGAAAAAGGCATGTTCTTAAGAAAGAATAGTTTTCTTTATTTTTATTTTTTTATTTATTTAACATTATCAACTCACATAAGTGTTTTATCAGATGAAAATAAAAGTGTTTTAGTAAAGAATTATTTAAATGAACTAAAGTTTTTTTCAGCATCTTTCATTCAAGATGATGGTTTAAATATTAGTGAAGGTAGAATATTTATTGGTGATCAAAGAGTGCGAGTTGAATATTCAAAACCATCTAAAATACTTATAATTTTAGGGAAAAGCAAAGGAATGTATTACAATTATGAACTTGAAGAAGATGAGTTTTTTGATCCAAAAGATACACCTGCATGGTTTTTTTATGATACTTTTAATAATTTAGATTTTTTTAATGATGCTCTTTTAAATCTAAATAAAAATAGCATTGTTATTGAAAAAAAAGGTTCTAATGAAATTGGAGAGTTTATAATAAAGGTTTTTTTTGAGGACAATCCCCTTATACTGAGAAGAATTAAATTAGAACTAAGTGATGATTATACAAGCTTATCGTTTTTTGATCATAAATATAATGAAACGTTTGATGATAGATTCTTTAAATTGATTAATCCTATTTTTTTTGATTGATCTCAATTGATATAATATTTTTTTTTGTTTTAATTTTAAAATTTGTTTCCAAACTGTCAATTTTTTTTCGAATTCTAGTAAGATGACTTTCAACAGAATTTGTCTCAATTGTTGATTTAATGTTTAGAATATTTTCTTTAATATTTTCTTTTGTGCAAAGGTTGTTGTTTATTAAATAAAATAATATTTTGTTTTCTATCTCTGTTAGAGAACAACTTTTATTATTGTTTAGGTTTTCAATTTTTTGATTATCAATTAACAGATCTCCAATTTGGAGTGAATTTCTATTTAAAAAATTTTCAATATTATTTTTTAATTGGTATGGGAAGAGAGGTGCTTGAATAATTAGAATATTGTTTTTCAATTTAGTTGTATTTTTATCACAGGTAACAACTATATAATTTTTTTTTAATATACTGAAGTCAACTTCAGGTTTATTAAAATTTTTATTAATAATAATACCGCCTTCGTCTCTAAGTAGATTTTTAGAAGAAAGTTCGTTTAAATGCTTAAAGCTTAGATTATACTGTGGCAATATTTGTCTAAAGAACTTAAAGTTCTCGATATTTGTATAAATATTAATATCTTTTTTCAATTTCTTTTTCCAAAGAGAATTGTTCCTAATCTTAAGTATGTAGGATCAAACTCAAGTGCTTCTAAATAATCACTGCTCATACCAATGCTGAGTTTATTAAGTTTATTTTCTGAAGCAAGTAGTTGTAGTTTTCTAAAGTGTAATGTGGGTTTTTCATTTATTGGCGGAATACACATCAAACCGACTACATTTAAACTCATATCATTTTTACAAAATTTTATAAATTCATTTAAGTTGTTTGGATATATTCCACTTTTTGTTTCCTCTTGACCGGTGTTAACTTGTATAAAAAATTTCTTGTTAACTATTTCATCTTTGTATTTATTAAACTCTTTAGCAATTTTCTCTCTATCCAATGTGTGAAAAATATCAAAAATTGATACTGCTAATTTTACTTTATTTGATTGAAGGGGGCCGGTTAAATGTAGTTCAATACCTGGGTGCAATTCTTTCAACTCGGAAAATTTGTTTTTAGCCTCTAAAACTCTGTTTTCTCCAAATGTATAGACACCATTATTTATAGCTTCAATAACGCTAATTTTTGGGTGGTTTTTAGATATCGCGATAATTTGGCTTTTTTTATTATTTTTCTTAATTATATCCTTAATTTCTAGGAATTTTTTTGTATCAAACATATGTATTTGTTGTAAAAAAACAACACTTTTTAAAATAATTCATTTATTTCTAAGCTTTTTTTGAAATTTATTCAATTTATTTATAAATACCCTCGTATGTAAGATTAGTGTCTTACATTTAATGAATATTCATTAACTCAAAAGGAGTAATTATGAAAAAAGAACTATTAATGGGAACTGCTCTTGTATCTACTTTAGGTGCTGCTTCAGTAGCTGAAGCTGTAACTGCAACAATGAGTGGTAACCACAAAGTTGGTCTAGAGTGGGAATCACCTAACAGTGGTACTGACGTGACTAATCAATTAAGTGATAACAACTTCACTGTTTCATTATCTGAAACTACTGATGCTGGTATGACTATTTCATCAAGCTTTATGTTAGCTAATGAAACTATGGGTGGAACCGATGGTGACGCTGGTTTCTCACTTGCATTCACTGATGGATCTAAATTAGATGTAATCAATGCTGGTAACGCATCAGGTTCACATGATATCTCAATTCCATCTTCTGCTGGAGCTGAAGGTATTACTGCTGCAACTACTAACAATGCACCAGGTGGATTAGACTTTATGACCGCTGCTACAGTATATGGTGTTGAATATCACACTGCATCTGATTTTCTAATGGATGGTCTAACAATGTCTTTCTCAGCTTCAACAGACAATCAAGCTGCTGCTGGTGCTACATACGCTGTTAACAGCCATTTGGCTGTTGGTGGAACTTATGTATCTTCACTTGGTGATTCAGCTGTAACTATTGGTTTTGGTTTTTCAGAAACTGATGGTGACAAAACTAGCACAGAAATGACATCTGATGAAGGTGGTTTCCATGTTGGTGTGAGTGCTGTAACTGGTGACTTAACTGTTGCTGTTGGTATTGCTGATGGTGATAGCATTGAGAACGTAAGTGCTACAGACACTAATAGCGTACAAAACGATGGTGAGTATGTTGCTGCTGGTGCTAAGTATGTATCTGGTGATCTAACATTCAATGTTGGATTTGCTTCTGGTACTTCAAAAGATAGTGATACTATCGGTACAGCTGGTACTACTGAAGACTCTCTGGACTCTGTTTCTGCAAGTGTTTCATATGCAGTTGCTTCAGGTGTAACAGCGTACATTGGTTACACTGACAAAGATGCAGAAGATGAAGGTGCTGCTTCAACTGATGGATCAGCATGGTACATCGGTGCAAACATGTCATTTTAATTAAATATTTTTTATTATGAAAAGGCACTATTTTAATAGTGCCTTTTTTTTTAGTTTTACAATTAGATCACGATACAATAGTTAACACTGGATGTTTTTAATAAAGTTATTAGTAATATTTACCTCATTAATTCTTTTATACTCTTGCAATACTGGAAAAACAGATGAGGAGATGGATGAACTTTGGTCTAAAGCACAAACAACAGGACAAATTATTAAAAGATCAGGCTCTAAAATGAATCCATCCTTAAATAAAAATGCTGCATTAAGAGATGCAGAAACTAGATTGCAAACAGGTGGCGGTCTTTTTGGAAAGAAAGGTTTGAGTTTAGGAGATCTGATGAATCCAGGTAGTCAAAATCAAAATCAAATTACTAGTATTGGCATGAGAATAAATATTTATCTTTGGCAAGGCGCATTAGATACAATAAGTTTCATGCCACTAAATTCTGCTGATCCTATTGGTGGAACAATTATTACTGACTGGTATTCCGTTGAAGGTAAAGAAAATGAAAGATGCAAATTAAATATCTTTATTAGTGGATCAGAGTTAAAAACACAAAATCTAAAAGTTTCATCATTCTGTCAAAATTTTGAGAATGATAGGTGGATTGTTAATAAGGTTAATAAAGATAATAATATTAAGCTGGAAAATGCAATACTGAATAAAGCTAAGAAACTAAAGTTACAATCAAGCTAAAAAGTGTCTTCTAGATACAATCATAAGATAATTGAAAAAAAATGGCAAAAAATTTGGTCAGACAAAAAAATATTTGCTGCTAAGAAAAACTTGGATAAGGAGAAGTATTACGTTTTAGAGATGTTCCCATACCCATCAGGAAAGATACATATGGGTCATGTAAGAAACTATACATTAGGAGATGTAGTAGCAAGATACAAAAGAATGAAAGGTTATAATGTTTTTCATCCGATGGGTTGGGATGCATTTGGTTTACCAGCAGAAAATGCAGCAATGATAGAGAAAAAGCATCCTGAAGAATGGACATATCAAAATATTAAAACAATGAAAAATCAACTATTGCAAATGGGGTTATCCTTAGATTGGGATAGAGAAATAGCAACATGTCATCCAGATTATTATAAACATGAACAGAAGTTTTTTATTGATATGTTTAATGCTGGGCTTGCATATAAAAAAGAGTCAGAAGTTAATTGGGATCCAGTGGATAAAACTGTTCTTGCAAATGAGCAGGTTATAGATGGAAAAGGTTGGAGGTCTGGAGCATTAGTTGAAAAAAAGAAACTGTCTCAATGGTTTCTAAGAATTAGTAAGTATTCTGAGGAACTGCTTGCTGATTTAGATGATTTGGTAGACTGGCCTAATAAAGTCAAGGTGATGCAATCTAACTGGATTGGAAAATCAATAGGCGCGGAAATTGATTTCGAACTATCTGATGAGTCAGATATAATTAAAGTTTTTACTACAAGACCAGATACTATTTATGGGGCAACTTTTTTAGCTATATCGCCTGAACATTCTTTATCAAAAAGGATATCCAAGACAAACATTAAATTAAAAAATTTTTTAGAAGAGTGTAAAAATATTAATTCTGATAAAACTAAGTTGGGTTTCAAAACAGATTTGTTTGTAAAACACCCTTTTATCAAAAAGAAACTAATACCTGTGTTTGTTGCAAATTTTGTTTTGACAGAATATGGATTGGGATCAATTTTTGGTTGCCCTGCTCATGATCAGAGAGATTTAGATTTTGCAAACAAATATGGTTTAGAAATCATGCCTGTTGTAAAACCATTAAGTTCAGAAAATAATAATATTATAATAAAGGATGTAGCTTACACTGAAGAAGGCGAGGTAATTAATTCTGAGCAGCTTAATGGACTTTCAACCAATGATGCAAAAAATAAAATAATTGAAATATTAGAAAAAAGAAAAATAGGGATTAAAAAAATAAATTATAAACTTAGAGATTGGGGAATATCAAGACAAAGATTTTGGGGGTGTCCAATACCTATAATTTATAGAAAAGATGGAAAAATAAAAGCGGTTAAAGAGGAGAGTTTGCCTGTTAAACTTCCAGAAATTCAAAAGTTTGATGAGTCTTCAAGTGCTTTAAAAAATATTAGTGAATGGACTGATACAAAGTGTGAAGAAACTGGGATGGATGCAGTTAGGGAAACGGATACTTTTGATACATTTTTCGAATCATCTTGGTATTATTTTCGCTATTGCAACGCTAGGTCTGAAAAACCTTTTGAAAAAAATGATATAAACTATTGGTTACCAGTTGATCAATACATTGGTGGAATAGAGCATGCTATCCTTCATTTATTATATTCTAGATTTTTTACAAAGGCTTTAAGAGATCTTGGTTATTTTGACATAAAAGAACCATTTAAAGGACTTTTTACTCAAGGGATGGTTACACATCAAACATTTAAAAATATAGATAATGAGTGGATTGAACCAAATGAAGTTCAGAAGATTGATGGGGAATATTTAGATATAAATAAAAACAAGGTTAATGTTGGTAAAATTGAGAAAATGAGTAAATCTAAAAAAAATGTAGTTGATCCTAATGATATAATTAATTTATACGGAGCTGATACTGCAAGGTGGTTTATGTTGTCTGATAGTCCGCCTGAGAGAGATTTACAATGGACAGAGAATGGAGTTGCCTCATCTTTTAAATTTGTTAATAAAATATGGGGCCTACTAGAAAGATATAAAGAATACGCTTCAGAAGCCATAAAAAACGATTTGTTAGTTAATCAATTCAAAATTAAAATAAACGATGTATCAGAAAATATAGAAAGTTTTCAGTTTAATAAAGCAGTTGCAAAAATATATGAATATGTGAACCTTCTAAACGAGGTTGTTTCAAATCAAAAAATAGAGCGCACTGAATATGAGTGGTCTTTAAAAAAGTTATCAATTATCCTTCAACCTTTTTTACCACACTTAAGTGAAGAGCTTTGGTCAAATTTAAAAAATAGCGATTTGTGCATAAACGAAATATGGCCTGTGGAGAAGACCAAAGAAATAACAGCAAAAATAAATATAGCTGTTCAAATAAATGGTAAAACAAGGGGTGTTATTGAGATAAAATCTGATCTCAGTAAAATTGATGTAATAGAAATGGTTAAAAATGATAGTAGACTTAAAAAATACATATTAGATAAAGAGGTTATTAAAGAAATATATGTTCCTAATAAGATAATTAACTTTGTTATTTAATGCGTTTAAAAATTAATTTAATCATTCTTTTATTTTTTCTAACTGCCTGCAATAATTTAGATTTTGTCTATAAAAATGATATAAAAATTAAAAACCCATTATATCAAAAAACAGCATTTATTTTATCTGGAGTGAATATTCCATCTTTCTATAGTCAGGCCTTAAAACATTTAGGGTCAGTTGAGATAAAAGAATACGAACTTACAGTTAGTATAAATGAAGAAAAGATAAAAAGAGCGGTACAATCGAATCAGGCGATTTCTAAGCTAGATCACAAACTAACTTTTGAATATGTTTTATTGAATGTTGAAAAAAAATGTGTCGTTTTTGAAAGAGAAATAGCGTCAAGGTTTACTTTTGAACCTCGTTCTTCTGGGTACAATTTTGGTTCAGATGAATCCTTAGATGATCTTTATAAAACGGCGGTGGAAATAAATTTACAGCAATTTATTGATAAAGTATTAAATGAAGATCTAACAGTTTGTATCAATGAGGGTTGATCCGATAAGTATAATATTAAGGCCGGATTTTAAAGACAAAAGTGATGTTTATTTTATTTCAGGAAATGAATGGAGTTTGATAGATAAAATTAAAGATCTATTAATTAAAAATTTAACAAAAGATAATTTAGTAGAAACTCAAAGTATAAAAAATATTGAGTCTGCAGACCAAAATACTGGGCTGTTTAGTAAAAAAAAGTTATTTCTTGTAAGCGATGTCGTGGGTTTAAATAAAGAAAGCTTAAGTTTATTTAGCAATAGTAATAACAGCTTTATATTTGTTTCAGAGAACTCGCCTAAAACAAATTCAATAAAAAAAAATTTAATAAATCAGAAAAATATATTAGTTATAGATTGTTACGAGCTTAACAAAGAGGCAAAAATTAAAATTTTAAATAACTTTTTGAATAAAAATAATCTAAAAATTAATGGTAATTTGTATTGGGACTTACTTGATATGTTAAATAATAAATACATGTTGTTAGAAAAAGAACTTGATAAAATCAAAGAAATTAAACAAAAAAATATTAATTATGAAACTTTCAAAAGAATAATTTCAAATAATGAAGAAGTGGATGATAAAATTTTTTTTAAATTATTGGATAAAAATGAAATAATAATTGATTTTTTTAATTCAAAAATTGTAAACAATACTGAAGCAAACAAACTATATTTTATGATAAAAAAATTCACAAACCTAATTATTGATCATGAGGATCAAAGTGATTTTGAAAATAATATTCCAAGATACCTATTTCGTGAAAAAAAAATATTAGTTAAAATTTTTAATAAGTTTAATTTGCAAAAAAAAGAAAGGTTAATAGAGTTAATCTTTAATACCGATATTATAATGAGAAAAAACAGCGGATTGTCTGTTGTTATGAGTCTACGGTTCTTATTAAACCTAAAAAGAATTATTATTTCTTAAGCCTCTTCATAATATCATCAAGTTGATTTAAGTCACTATAAAATAATGTTAAAGATCCTGAGGAGCCGTTTTCATTAAATTGAATATAGGTTTTCAAGCCTATTTTATTAGATAGCTCTTTTTCTAAATCTAAAATATTGGAATCTTTGAGTGTTTTTGTTTTTTTTGATTTTTTAAATTGTGAGGCTATTTTCTCAACTTGTCTAACACTTAAGTTTTTTTTAACAATTTCTTTTGCTTTCTCATAAGCATCGGGAACTCCGATCAAGGCTCTTGCATGTCCCATTGTTATATCGCCATTAATTAGCATTTTCTGAATATTATCTTCAAGCTCCAAAAGCCTTAGTGTATTTGACACATGACTCGAACTTTTCCCAATCAAGCTTGCTAAACTCTCATTAGTTATTTTTTTGATCTGAATTAGATTTTTATAAGCGTTTGCCTCTTCAATTACATTCAAATCTTCTCTTTGTATATTTTCTATTAGAGCGGCTTCCAAAACCTCTGTTTCATTTAAATCTCTAATAACACACTCAACTTCATGAAGACCTGCAAGCTGAGAAGCTCTCCAACGCCTTTCACCAGCTATAATTTGAAATTGGTTGTTTCCAGAAGGCCTAACTATAATTGGCTGGATTAATCCTTGTTTTTTAATAGAAGTTGCAAGCTCATTAAGCTCCGTTTCTTTAAATTTTTTACGAGGCTGAGAAGAATTAGGCATAATTAGTGAAATATTAATTTTTTTTCCACCAGTTTCGGAGATATTATTTGGTGTTGATAATAAAGCCCCTAAACCCATTCCCAATTTATTCTCTTTATTCATTTGTTTTATTTTGGTTCAAAATTACTTCTTTTGCAAGCTCAATATAAGCCAAAGATCCAGCGGCTTGTGTATCATATATTAGTGCGGGCTTTCCATGACTTGGTGCCTCAGATATTCTAACGTTTCGAGGAATTGTTGTTTTATAAACTTTGTTTCCAAAATGTTTCCTCACGTCTTTTTCAACCAATGAGCTTAAAGAGTTTCTCTTATCTATCATTGTTAAAAGTATTCCTTCAACTTCTAGTTCTTTATTATAGTTTTGTTGAATTAATTTTATTGTTTGCATTAAAGCAGACAATCCTTCTAAAGCAAAAAATTCTGATTGGAGGGGAATCAGGGTTGTGTTTGATGCTACTAAAGAATTTATAGTTAATAAACCAAGCGCAGGAGGACAATCAATAAAAATGAAATCAAAATTATTAATTTCTTCAAATATTGATTTAAAAACAAACTCTCTTCTATCAAAATTAACGAGTTCCACTTCTGCAGCAGCTAAATTGGTATTGGCAGTTATAATTGCCAAACCCGGAATTATTGTTTCTTTTATACCATCCACTAAAAATTTTTTTTCATGGATCATTTCATAGATAGATGGGTTTCTTTTGTCGTAGGCAAGCCCTAAACCGGTGCTAGCATTTCCTTGAGGATCAGCATCTATGATTAATACTTTTTTATTTATGGCTGCAAGTGAGGTTGCTAAATTTATAGTAGTAGTTGTTTTTCCAACACCTCCTTTTTGATTAGATATAGAAATTATTTTTTTCACAGCTTTTTATATTGATATATTTTTAACACATACCCATCCCCTTCACTCTTGCTAGGAAAGAGCTCATATTTGAAACTAAAGACTTTATTTGCATCTTCAATTTCTTTTTTAACATTTCTTCCTTTAAGAAAAATCAATGAAGTATTTTTTTTTGA
>TARA_B100001057_G_scaffold197023_1_pt1 | contig 17279 bp, 2 predicted proteins | sample TARA_B100001057 | Tara Oceans TARA_B100001057 (sample SAMEA2621839) | marine metagenome | biome: marine biome (ENVO:00000447); feature: surface water layer (ENVO:00002042); material: "saline water (ENVO:00002010), including plankton (ENVO:xxxxxxxx)" | depth 5 m
TAGAACACTCTGATGTCACCAAAGTTAGAGACATATGCATCAAGGAGAACCTGAAGTGAAGTTGCAGGATTCTCAAGTTCTACGTTCTTACTTACATAGATGAACCTATCGGGATCTTCCGATACACCATTTACCTTAAAGTTACTCGCATAATCAGTGATAGGTCTATTGACCCTATTACTTGTAAATACGACAGCAGCATTATCAAGGTCAATGACTGGACTGATACGAGGATTACTTGTCAATAGTGTAAAGTTCATACTAAACGACTTCTTACCGGGGAAGGTATCGGCATTCAATTGGATCGATTCATTCAGAGGTGATGCAACCATCATCAAATCATCAAAATAATTCTTGTCAAAGAGAGTTACCTGTTTGAATCCTTTGTCAAGATAAGATTCTTGATTACCAGATACACTAGCAGCAGAGATTGTTCTAACTTGTGAGATCAGGTTAGTTCCAAGTGGAGTAATCGTTGTAACCTTGGGTGTAATTAAGCTGAATGGGAGGTTGTAAGATCCTTTAACGAAAGGACCACCACCGAGTTTGCTCTCTCTGAAGTAGAGTGGTGGGAATCCAGCACCGCTTGCAGGTGCTCTATTGATACCATTTTGATTCATCTGGACCTTAACGTAGTAGTAGTCAAGTCCGATGGGTGCCTCATCCAGTTCACTTGCATTTACATTGGCAAGTAGGTGTTCTTTATTAATTCTTCTAAGAGATACACCGTCAAGTTCATATTTGTAAACTAGTTCATTGGCATTGTGTGCCGAAATAACTGTGTTATCAACACCTCTTGTGATACCAGTAAGAGTTCTACCATTAGTTCCAGTATAGCTGATAATCTCCTCACCGACTTTGACGTAGCCAGGATTAGTACCAGCAACACCAATATTTTCAAATGCTTTGTAACTAGTAGCAGCTTTACTGAGGGTGATGAACGTTGTAGAATTAGATGGATAAGCAACAGCAAGGGTCAATGGGGGTGCATCAGCTCTGATATCACTGAGTGTAACTCTGTTTACATTAGAATAGAGACCATGGTTTCTTTGGAAGACTCTTACATAAGTTCCTTCATGATTAATTCTAATTGGTGATGTTGGAAGAACAGCTCCACCAACTCCATTGAGTTCTGTTGTAAATCCAACAGCATTCTCGTAGTATAATGGGTAAGATGCATTTGTAGTAAAGTTTCCTTGAACATTGTCAAGAACCAGGGTATTATTACCGAGAGTTGAATCTACAGAAAGTTGAATACCACTTCCAAGGTTGAGGGTTCCGGGACCGATGGGTGTCAGAACGTCCCCAACGACATAACCAGAACCCCCTGTATTAACTGTGGCTGCAATAGCAACCCCACCATTAATCGTGATGTCCGCAGTGGCATTAACACCCTTACCAGTAATCGCGGTCAGAGCGACACCAGTGTAGGTGAATCCTAGTGAAGAGGGTGTATAACCAATACCGGCATTAGTGATTGTCAGGTCTGATGTTGCAGATCCTGCAAACGCAACTAGAGTTCCTTGAGAACCAATAGTCAACTGTTTAACAGTTCTTCCTTTTTGAAGACCCGCATCATTTACTAACTTGTTCAATCCAAGTCTGATCTGTCTTGACTCTATGGTAAGACCATTAGGATCGATCAGAGAAAGATCAGTAGGTAGTTCAGGGTTGAACATGGATACGTTACCCTGTGTCTTGAAGTTCGCAACATACATTGTGAACTTAAGGTCTTCATACTGCGAGGGGGTCCAAACAGATGCATTCTGTGACTTGAACAATGAACCAAGTAGAGGTTGTTCGGTAACAAGAATTTGTCCAGCTTCTTGATTTGTAGATGTGACATCTGCTTCACCAAGCCTACTGATCCAAACACGGTATTCTGTAGAATGTGACAGAAGAACCATTGCATATTCTTTTTGTGCATTCAGATATACAGGTGCCTTAAGTGTGATGGTTGTAGCAACAGTACCATCCTCACTGATATTAACATCCTTAGGATCAATCGAAACTGCGGAGAATGGAAGAACATTAGATGTTGGTGTTCCGAGTTTTGTATCTCTTAGCTCAAATAGAACGGGAATGTTATCATCCTTAGATTGGAAGAAGATATCAACCTTGGTTACAAATACACCACTCAAATCATCCACAAAGAATGTTTGTGCAAGAGGGTCAATCTGTGGTGGTGGGGGTGGTGGGAATGGCTTAAAGCTTTGATCTATATCAACGTCTGTCGTCGTTTGAGTATCCGTGGACTGAACATTGATAGTATTAGAAGTGGCAGTGTCACCAATAATTCTTCTCTGTGAACGATCTTCTCTTTTAACAGTCGCATTTCTGAGTGACAGAGTGGCTTCCTGAGTAACGTCAACACTACCTTCGGAGTAGAAGATAGATTCACCAGCAGTAGATACGATACCCTCAATAGTACTATTGATCTTACTACTTGTAAGTCGGAAACTTGATCTACCGGTCTCAAATGATGGGTTAGAGGGATTGTTACCATTAGGAACAAAGTAGGAAGCAATCATCGTTCCAACTCTGTCTGTCACCATTCTAACAGCGGTTACCTTCGCCTGAGCACCACTGGTTTTACCAGTGAGAATCATAGACTGTGAGATAAATCCACTAAACTGTGGGAAGTCTTGTGATTGAAGACTAAAGGTATCAATATTAAGAACAGTAGAAGCAGATGAATAGATCGATGGGAATACTGTATCTCTATTATACGGATTACTATCGTAGAAATCTGTAGGTACGTTATATGGACCATACTTATGGTTGTGTGCAGCAACCCTGAAATCGATTGATGGGATAGTAGCACCGGTGGTTACCTGAGATCCACCGTCATCCATTCTTCCAGCAACAGTTTCGCCAACAACGAATGTTCCTCCAAGCATCTCAATTTCAATGAGTTTGGGAGTGATAAAGTTATTGACATCAACATCATCAAAGAATCCGTAGACTCTTGTGAATGGTTTGAATCTCGTTCCAATAACACTAATGTTACGAGATCTCATGAAGTTGACGATCTCTCTTCTTACAACTCTATCACCAAGAGACTCAGTATCAATTCTCTCATTGACAAAGAACTGTCTTCCAGATCTTGTCTGAGAAAGATTGACAGAAGTAGTAGCTGTAATAGCATTGTTTGTTGTTACAGTCTTAGTTGTGTTTTTAGTTGTGACTGTGGTTGAAAGTTCACCAGTGCCAATATCCTGATTAGAACTTGACTTGTTGGTGTTAGTAGAGCTAACAGAACTACTAGAGACATTGTTAGAAAGTGAAGTATTTACATCAACACCAACTGTCTGCCAAGAATTCCAGGTTACAGGAGATACACCCCTTCTAGTTCCATCAGCTGCAGTTCTTACTTCAGCACCCAAAGCCTGAGCAATACCTTGGAAGGAACCTTCCATCATTACTTCATTAACTTCAAGCCTATTGACATCAATCCATACATCTACTTCTGGAATGAGTTCGATATCACCTTGCCAGAACTGAACAAGGAATGGAGTAACATTTTCTACTCTCGTAGCAAAAGGTTGTTCTAACCAGTTTTCATCTTCATAATCGAGTGTGACAACTCTATCACTCTTCTTGACATTGACACCTACAATTTCTGCAAAGTCAGCATCCTGATTTGCGTTTGAAGTGGTTCCGATACCAGCAATTGCTGTAGTTCCAAGTTGGAGATTAAGTGCAGTAGTATAGTGAGATGGTCTTAGAACTCCATTCTCTGTATCAATAGAGTTTCTAATACCAATAGAACTATCCTGTGGCTCTAGAGATGTGAAGTTATCAACAAAGATACCAGACTTGAATCTGTTCTGACCGTTTGCATCCTCAACGAATAGATTGAGAGTGTTGGTTTCTAGTTGACTCAGTGAGGTGTAATACTCAAGATTTTTGATTCTCTGCTCAAGTTTAGAGATATCGCTCATCTGATATCTCTTATGCTCAACGAATTTAACCTGAGCATCACCTACATCATACAAGTATGCTGGAAGGAATACATTCGCAATGTTCATTACATTGTTGAGACTATCAGGAAGTCTGGGGAAGTCATCGGGTGTTCCTGCCAAGTAACCCAATGCACCATCTTTATCAATGTAAATTCTATCAGCTCTTGGTAAATAGTAGTTGTAGTCTACAGTCAGTGACTCATCAGAAGCAATGATATGTCTGGAAGACTGTTTGTTTCCATTTGCTGTACCATCTACAAAATTTCTCCCGTCAAACTCAAATGGAGATCTTCCACCTTCTGTCAAAACATAGTCTGTCAATCTAGGTCTTACATCAATAATATCGGAGTTTCTGATACCATCAACACCAGAGATTTCTGTACCATAGTTATAACCAACGTAAGAATTTACAGTGGTGATATCACCTTCATCTCCCTCATCATAGGAAGATGATGCAAAATATACACGAACCTTTTTATTTGGAATTTGTGCTTCTGCATTTCTGATGATTCTAGAGTAATCGTAGAAACTTCCTCTCTGACCATCAAAGAATTGGAAGTCTTCACTGATTTCTTTAGAACCAAGATTTACATTTGATGTAACAGCATTTACAGTGGAGGATGCAAATTTTACAACTTCTGCGTTAGCAAATACGGTATCATTCAAATATGTGAAGAAGATAGAAGTATCATCATCCTTTTGAAGGTAAATGGCTTTAGCACCACTAGTTTGACCAACTACAATCTCACCAACAATAAGGTCATTCGTAGTTGCAGTGACACCATCCATTTGAGAAAGTGTCATGAAAGGACATGTAGGGTCATTCCCATCTTCTGATTCAAAGATACCATGAATCTTATAGACATCGATGGTGTTCAAAGAGATTTCTCTATCTTGAACTCTAGTACCATAAGGCCAACTACCTGTAGTCAGACCATCTCCGAGAGAGGTTGAACCAATACCAGATGCAGTAGTATTAGATTTACTAATAATTAAATCTCTAGCTACATTCCTAATTTTTGTTTTTGACTTAACATCAGTTTTTCTGATGGTTGTGATCAATTTGGAATTTACGTCATTAGCACCAAGTCCATTAATCTTGAGTGATTTAGAACCGTTGGTAAACTGGAATCTATCTTCTGTCAGAACTTCAGTTCCACCATCAGATCTAATAAGAATATATCTCTCCTCATCAAATGGAAGGAATACTTCTTTGTCTTCAGTATTAATAACAGGTGTGGAATTATTTGAGATTGATGTAGTATATTGCCTTCTAATAACAATCTCGGAATCAACAAGATTTACTGCAGATACATTTGCCTTGGGGAATGCACTATACAGTGCTCTATTGTTAGCTTGGTTACCAGAACCAGCAACACTTCCAGTTCCCTTTGTAGAAAGCAGTTCAAAGTTTTGAACATTAGTTACTGCGGTTGGAATAGTACCATCACAAATACCACTCACACTGGTGACAGCCTCAACAGTGATATTTGTTTTTGCGACACCAATAACTCTGTTCAGTGTGGCAATATCAAATCCAGGCTTGGAATATCTGATAATATTACCAACAGAGGCAATACCTACAAACGAGAATCCGGGATCAGCTGGAATTGAAATTAATGACTCACTACCAGATGCAGCTGATACGTTTGCTGAACCAAAACTACGAACTTGTGATTGGATGGTGTCTGCGGTAAAGGTTGCTGCTGAACCAACGATACTAAAGACTGATTTAACATCAGACATTCGATGGTTTACATCTTTAACAACAAATCTTGCATTGTCAAGAACACCATTAAAGAGTAGTCTTTCACCCTTGTGGAACTCACCCTGAACATTTGACGCTACAATTGTGGTTGAGTTTGATACATTGGCATTTAGGAATCCCTTTGCACCACTTGATTCTCCCTCAATATGTGTAGAGGTGTTTAGTGTGACAGCTTCATTAAGAGTGATGGTTGAGAATAACTGAACATCAAACAACGATAAATCCCAGTTATTGAGATTTGGAAATGCTGTATCGTAAGAACCAGTTTCCAGGGCGAAATCATAAATTCTTGCTACACCAATTTCTGTTCCACCAGCAGTAAGAGAGTTTACACCAATCCTTTGATCTCTCAAACTGATCTCAAGGGATGTGTTAATACCAATAGTTGGTGATCCAGTTACTCTATTGAGATTGAGAGTGGGTCCAAAACCAAAATTGACAGCCTGATCCTCAACCTTTTTGGTGGCTCTTGGTTTTTTAAAATCAATGAGAGTAGGTGCAATTGTCTCTACCTCATATCCTCTACAATAAGCTTTACCTGGAGATACTTTGTAGATACCTATATCATCACTAGGGATATTTCCGGTCGATGTGGTTTGATCTGAATTATAGATTCCTCTATTACCTTCATTATCATTAAGACTATTCTTAACCGAAGTTACAAATTCCTTGACATAATAGTTACCGGACTCATCAAAGGTTCTTCTCGCAAATTCGTCCCCAAGGAAGTTATAATCAGTATTTTTGTTAATAAGACGAAGAATTCCATCTTTTACCTCGGAGAGTTGAACAAAATTAGACTCGTCAAAGCTTCCAAGAGGCTTTTTGGAGAGAATCGTTGAAATTTTAAGTCTATCTGCACCTGGTGCAGTAAAGTTATTGAAACCCTGAGCATTATCGTTCAGTGAAGGGTCAACATCAGAAGATATAATCTCCTCAATAACATCTAAACCAACCCTATAGGATGGTGCATTACTATACTGGTCGAGTATAAGTGTTTGAGAATCGACATTTACAAAATATCCTCTCAAGAAATAAACACCTTGAGAGATATTAAAAGATGAACCTACAACTGCTGCATTTTGGGGGATAGTTGTTGCGAATCCTTCCCCCTGTGAAATAAATGTCGTGGCGTAGGTAATATTGGTGGTTGTGGTTAGAATTTCACCGTCAATGAAGGTGCTTACTGCCTCATCGGAAGATGGTGAATTCTCATAGTTTAGATATAATGTAAAAGTGCCTCTTTCAGAATCTTGATCTGTAATATAAGTAACTACTTTAGCTGTTACACCGGATGTTCTACCAGTGACTTTTGTTCCGACGAGTTGATCAAGATAGATTCCAACAGGGATACCAAGAAATTCTGGTTCAATTTGAACACCAAAGAAATTTTGAATATATGTAAGATCACCAGGAATAACCTTTGCACCCTCTTTGAAGAAATGGTTTCCCATCTCCTCTACCTGATTCTGAAGAATTGATTGGAGACCAGTCAGCTCTCTTGTTTGAACCGGAAATCCCGGCTTAAACAAAATCTTGTAATAGTTTGAGGAGGGATCAAAGTCGTCAAAATAAGGAGCGACATTGAGATTAGTTTCCTGTGGCATATCTCTTTAGAATTGCAAGATAACTTTTACGTCTTCTTTCTGTGAAGATGATCTAGTAACAGAAGGTCTGTTATCAACATAAATGATGTCACCAGAGTATTTTTGAGACTCTGGATTGGAAACTCCACTCGTGAATTCCTGACCCAAGAAGTATGTACGACTATTTATTGTCGTAGATACGCCCGAGAATGACTGATCAATAAGTAGGGTATTACCCGAGGTTGGGTTAATTTGAATACTACCACCTGACGCTGGTGATGCAGTAAATCTAATTTGTTCAAATCCAAAAACGGGATTTATATGTGCTGAACCGTCTGTATTGAAACCAGCAGTTCTTCTATCTTGCCAATACTTCAAAACACCGGTTTGTTGATCGTATGAAACGACTTTACCTACAGCTGTTGAGCCTAAACCAACAGTTTGAGTAAAAGTAGAGTCGGCAGTGAATACAGCTTCACTAAATCCAGTGCCTACAAGCTTCAAACCATAGACTGCGCTGGCTTTATCGGTGGTCAGATTGATCGTAGAATTGAAATTTTTGGGATTTTTAACAATTCCGACCTGCGCAAACTGGTTTCCGGTGATAAAATCGGGATTTTGCGTGTCATTTTCAAATCTTGCGTAAGAAAGCACGTTATTTGCACCCAATTCGCGGTAAATATCGGCTCCATGACCTCCGGGAGGAGGAATAATGACGTTAAAAACGGGATCAACAGTTCCTGAAGGAACACCACCCGTCAATAAATCCAAAGTTCCGAAGGAATATCCGTTTCCACCGTTAGAAACGGTTACAGATTCAATTTTTGAGTCGTTATTTACAACAACAGTAGCCTCTGCACCCCTTCCATCGCCCAAAATAGGCACTCTGGTGTAAGTAACATTAGCCGTGCCAATACCAACACCACGATTTCTAACAGTTACAATCTTAAGTTGACCACTCGTTCCTGCATTTTCCCTCACAGAAGTGTAAGAAGAGTTTGTTTCCCAATCTGTGGGGACCGGAATGAAGTTGGTAGAGTCAAATTTGATGATTTGATTTGGCTTAATTGTAAAAAGATACTTCCAAATATAACCATCACCACTACTTCCAGCCTCTCTGGGCTCCAAATCAGTGAAATTTGGTTCATCCAAAGAAGGACCGCCTCTAAAACTGTTCTCTGGATTGGCGTTATTAAACAAACAAATGTAAATTTTGAACTCACTATTCATCACATAGTAGTTTGCATCATAAATGTCCAACGCCCCAGATGGTTGTGATGCATTATTTCTATCAATATCATTTCTCCACATATCATATGTGGTACCTGACTGCCAGGTAATCTTCTTTATGACCTGGCTTACATCACCAGAGTTAATCTTTTTAAGGGCCAACATAGTGTCCCAATAATAATTTGAGTCATCCAAACAATCCTTGGGGGCAGGAGGATTAGAATTCCAGTCACTCTGGAACTCAGGGGCATCTGGAAGACCAATCCATGCGTAATATGAATTGTTAGAATTCTGTACAGAGTCTACAAAATTCTTTGCATTCAAGATACGTAGTTGATCAGTAATTATCGCAGCCATGTTTAGAGGACTTTTTTCTTATTTAGACGTTAATTTAGACTGTGAACTGGTTAGGATATACCACTACAGTTCCACCCATACCAGCATGAGATGTACATTGATAATACAATAAGTTTGGTGCATCGAATGGTACATCAAATTTAATGGTACCACTTGATGCTCCATTATTGGTAACACCGGTGCTATATGCCGATCCCCCATTAGATAATCTAATTTGGAATGGATGTGAACCACCAGAATTGTTTACAAACTCATATGACTTACCTCTTGCAAGATAAATTACTGGATCGGTTGTACCACTCAGATTTCCTGGACCAGTAAATGTATAATGACTAGAACCACTTGCACCTAGTGTCCATTGAGAATCAACTAAACTATTTGCATGACCATTATATGAAGTGGCAGTAAGAGAACCTACACTATATGTCTCTGTTCCCGTTCCAACAGTACCATTCGTTTCTTTATTAACTAACTCATACCACGCACCACCATGTGCAAAGTATAATTTACCCTCAGTATGAACGTGGGCAACTGCTCCATGGTAAGTTGCTGCACTTGGAAGATCACTAATAGCATTATAAAGGAATGGAATAATGTTATTTGTGGCAGCACCAATAATTCTTCCGCCGAAGGTAGATACTCCAACTACATTCAAAGTGTTTGTAGAAACATTTGCGGTTGATCCACCACCTGCAGAAGATGCAATAGTAGTAATACCGGCAGTAGTCGTTACTGTAATATTACTACCAGCAGAAATCAACGTAGTAATACCAGTTACACCTGATGCGTCTGCACCTGTTAGAGTCGTTATAACACCAGTCAGATTACTTCCAGAACCATTGAAAGAGTTGGCAGTGACAATACCACTTACATTGACTGTATTAGCATTGATATTAGCAGTATTAGCAATACCGGTATATGCAATAGTTGTGATACCAGAATTTGTTGTTACCGAAATGTTACTACCAGCTTGAATAAGAGTGGTAATACCTGTCAGGGAGGCACCAGAACCATTAAAACTTGCTGCAGTAACAATACCACTTACATTGACTGTGTTGGCATTGATATTTGAAGTGTTGGCAGCACCAGTGTATGCTATGGTAGAGATACCAGCATTCGTAGTTACTGAAATATCGTTTCCGCCCTTAATCAATGTGGTGATACCCGTTACACCCGAAGCATCACCCGTATTAGTGACAACACCTACAGCCAGAGTAGATCCATTACCAAGGAGAGTGTATAACTCTGTAAAATTACTATTAATTTTTATACCACCGGCTAAGAGGGTATCACCAGTATTATCATTTGGTACAGAGCCGGTTGCAATGCCTTGGAATGCCATCTATAGGGGTCCTTTTCTATGTTTTATTTATTTTAATTGGTGTAACCATTAAACTTCAGTGGTCTCAATCTCTGTACAAGAACTGAGGTTGACAGTCCTGAGTAAGGATTTGGTGTAAATTCAAGAGCAGTTGTAGAAGGTCTACTCTTAAATTCAATCTTACCCCATGAGTAAGTACCCCAGAAGTAATCATTATTAATTGTACTGGTTGAACCAATACCAACAGCAGCAACTTCAACTCTCTTGATGGTGGTAGTTCCGATACCTACAGAGCTCAAATCTTTTGTTACATTGTATGCCTTGGATACTTGGTATATACCGTCCATGGTTGTGGTGGATATGTTGTTTGAATTGTTAACAACAAAGATGTCACCAATGACCAACTGACTCATAGTGATTGCAGCTCCAGGACCCATGACTGATTCATTTCTGAGATCAGATGAATCTGGGATATAGAGTTCTAAAGTACCAAGTCCACCAGCAGATTGTGCATAACCAACAATCAGACCTTGATCACCCATGTAAGTAGAAACTCCAAGAGTTTCAGTTCTCACGGTTGGAACTTCAATCAACACCTGAGGTGCTTGGGTGTATCCAGTTCCAGGGTTGGTAATTGTAAGTGTAGAAACACCGCCTCCGACCACGTTAGCAGTAGCCGTTGCTCTGGTACCGTTAATATCGTCAGGTGAGGAGAAGGACACTGTTGGAGTGAAGGTTGAATATCCAGATCCAACGTTTGTGATTGTAACTGATGTGACTGTTGTTCCAATACCTACAGATGCGATACCAATAGCTGTTGTGAACTCTCTTTGATCGATCAGAGTAACACGATCTTGATAGTCAAGAAGGTTGGTCTCATTTCTACCACCAAAGAGTGGTCTAGAAGTATCTGTGTATGCATAACCACTTGTTATACCAACGTAACTTGTAAGGTATGCTGCTGGGAAGATAGATGGTTCCTGATCAACTCTATCCTTAGTAATAAACTGACCATTGACAATAATATCTTCAGTCTGTTTACACCATGTGACTGGTCTGATGACTGATTGGTTGGTCGTAATACCAGGTCCGTCATAAGCGAAAGTTCTCGCAGTATCAAGCGTAGTGATACCTGTTACAGTTCTTTGTTCCTGAGCGAATCTAAATCCTTGACCTGATCCGGGATCATTTTTCAACTGAACAGAGTCACCAATTTTGATTGTCTCAAGAATATCGACCAAGACAACATCAACATCAGGTGTTCCTTTGTAGAATAAGATCTTAGATTTATCACCCTTCTTAGGTGCCTCAGTAAATTCAATAACTGCACCACCATTGAACTTGTAAGCCTGATTTGGAACCTGAAGAATATCATTAATAGTAACGATCAAACACTGAGCAATGTTAATATTTGATCCGGTAGCAACTTCAATCGAGAACTGTTTTCCACTTATAGTAAGATTAAAGTTCTTTTTGAATCCATCGAAATCGTCATCTAGAACATCAAAGACATCAAGATCTCCGATGGTAAATCCACTGAAAGAGTCACGGTAGACATCTTGAATGGTGAGTTGGAATTGATCATAACCGGTAGTGGTCTGAATACCAGTTGTTCCTCCAATAGAGGGTCGGACAACCTCACCCTCTTTGTATCCAAATCCTCTACTTGAAAGATCAAAGGAAATAATACTTGATCCTTGACCCACAACTACATCAACTCTTGCACCAGTACCTGTTCCAACTACACCATCGGCATAGACAAGAGGTATTGATTGATATGGAAGTGGAGCATCAATAATAACACGGGGTGGATGTAAATCATCAAGGTTTGCACCAATGAAGCTAGTAGTGATTGCAACAACCTCACCATTTTGAACGGTGGCTGTTCCGATATTGACAACAGTAGTAATACCCGTTGCCGAGACTGCATATCCAACATTGACCGTCTGAATACCAACTCTGTAACCTGAACCAGGATTGTTAATCACTGTAGAAATGATTGTTCCTGCAGAGGATACATTTACACTTGCACCAGCCGAGACCAGTGGTTGATAACCTAGTCCTGGAGTGGAGGCAGCAGATACGATAATACCACCTCTGGGTATTGTTGCTTTATTAGGATCGTCACCAGAAGAAACACTATCACCAAGATAGGTAATACTTGATACACCGGCTGTTTCTGAGAGATTAAAATCACCAACGTTAATCTGACCACCTTGTGGTTCTTGAAGAATGTTCGAGTTTAGAATGATTGCATTGTTAGTAGAGAATCCTGTAATGTTAGCACCATTCTGTTTCAACGTATATACTTTCTTCTGACCGTTAAATTCAGTTTGAATATTGTCAAAAGTAAGGTTTGTAGAATAAGTGTCCACATCACTATCTTCAATTCCACTTCTCATGAAGGTTCTTCCTTGGAAAGTAGAGAAGGTTGTAATACCTGTGAAGTCTCTATTATCTGGACCATTAGTAGAAGTGCCAATGGGGATAGCACCATATGGAGCCTGAACAAAATTGATTGTATTATCAACAATGTTGTAGTTACCACCCATGAGTTCTACACTTGACCCATTCGCATGAGTACCAATACCGGTTCCCATTTGAGCTCTCAATACTCTTACTCTGTTAGTAGCTCCAACTCCGATGTCTTGAATGAGCATCATTTCATCATCAATCTTGATAAGATTATTAGCTCTCAACGAAGAGATGCCACTGACAATAAAATCAACATCAAATATGACATCTTGGGTAAGTGTTGTGGATACATTCACCTCAGTTACAGGTTCCTGAATCATATTGTCAATAGCAACCAATGCTCTTGCATTTTGATTAGTAGATGTAATTTGATGGAAGGTACCTACACCAACAGAAGTGATGTCTAATGTTGTGGGTGGTGTAGCTAGAGCATCAAATGCACTTGCTGCAAATGCAACATTAATGTCATTCAATTTGACTGTAAATAATGTCGAAGGTAATTTATCTGTTGCAACACCAGAGATTGTGGTGGTGACAATTCCAATAGCGTTAGCAGTTGATGTCAAAGAATTTTCATAACTATAAATTAGTTTCTCACCAGTTACAAAGTAGTGATCAGGAACTGATATAGAATTATTTGTCGTACTGACGAAAGATGGACTATTACCCTGGAAACTTCTTGAGAATATTGGTTTTGTATTGTGGGTAAGAGTAAAGGCTCTCTTCTTATCATTTTCAGTACCAGTGTATCCACCAAACTTGGACCACAGAATGTTATTATTCAGAGTTGAAATTGAGTTAATACCAACAATGTTATCAAAGTTCTTGAGTCCAATACCAAATGCTCTTACTTCAACATTGATACTTGCATTAGGAGTATAAACCAGATTAGTAGTATTACTTGTTTTGGTAACACCAACTGTTCCAAGACCAACATTGGTTGTAACATCACCATACTTGACAATCATGAAATTGTCAGAATCAAGGACATTACATTCAAACATCTCATACTCATTATTTGTTGTGTCATGAACAGTTACAACAAAGTATTCAGCTGCGTATGGATTATCATAGGTAGCAATCAAATTGGCCGTAGGTGATCCAGATGATGCGATGGACTTATAGTAGGATGATAGATTGGTAACCTCCATACTCACGGTTCCAACACCAGATGTACCGGCATTTGTGAGGACAGCAGATACGTTTGCAGTTACCGCTGTTCCCACTGTAGGAACAATACTGAATACCAGATTAGATCCAGAAATTTCTGCCTTGTATGTTCCAAATGCATCTTGACCGGTCATTCCAGGATTATTAGTGATGTCACCATACTGCAACATCTTTACGTTTGTACCATCATGTAGAAGACTGAACTCAGACATGAAGTAGTTATTCTGACTATCCTGAAGTTGTACCAGAAGTTTTGCTGATCTTTCAGATGTTGGAATTGTAAGGAGCGTAGTTTCCGTGGTAACAGGTACAGATACAGAAGATGATGCAATAGACACCAAATTACCAATTGCAGTAGATCCGATACCAGTTACGTTATCAAGACCACTGAATTGGAAAGTTGATACATCGTAGTTGTTGAATACGGAGAGGTTAGGTGTGAATGTAAGTCCCCACTCACTAGTTCCAATGCTTGTGTGGCCAAAGAAACCAATTGGCATTGCTGTATCCAATGTGGAATATTGACTTACATATCCATTATTTTTATCTTGAAGAACGGAAACAATAGCAGACTGTTTCCTATTTCTGAGTTCCTTATCTTGTACCAGAGTAAAGATCTTGTTATATGTGAATGAATCATCATAGGTAGTAACAACAGAGAAACTAGTGGATCTAGGATTACTGTTGAAAGAAGAGCTAAAGTCGTCAATTCTCAGAACCCTGTTTCCTCTTGACTCAAAATAATCTAGAAGAATTTTATTTTCAAATACTACTTCATCTGAAATAACTTTATTTTTACCAATATCAATAGTTCTCTCAGAAGCAAAATCGAAGTCTGGGAAACAATTAAGTTTTTCTTCACCAATAAGATCAATAACAGTCGAAATTTCTGAACCGACCGTCGATACAATACCAACAGCGGAATTATCAATTAAAAGATCAGCAAATTTTTTAAATCCTGCTGTATGATTAAGGGAACTTACTGGATCATTCCATGTGTCAAAATCAACTCTAGATTTAAGTGAATATGAGAAGTTTTGATAATATTCATTATTAGGAAGAACCTGAAGATTGTCATTCATGAATCCCGAATTTGTCTGCCACCCAGAAGTGAATGTGGCACCAACACCAAGTTTGATTGTAGAGTTAAAATCAATTGTAGAAGTGATACGAGCCTGAGTACCAGTTGTTTCGGATCTTAATATAGATCCAACATTAAAATCGTCCTCAGAGGTTACAAACAAGAAACCACTTACACTATCAAATCTCTCTACAATTCCAACTCCACCTGGATTTGTAACTTTTTCACCCGCCACAAAGTCTTTTGTTGCAATTTTGGGATCAAAGGTAGGAAAGAATGTCTTTGGAGTAACTGAACCAGCAACGAGATTTGTGGTGGTTCCGGGGAATTCACCAGCAGTAAGATTGTTGGTAAGGTCATATTCAATGTATGAACCTGATCCTCCCAAATTACTGTCAAGACCTGTTACTTCAAATAACTGATAATTGTAATCTTCAGAGTTGTAACCCTTACCTGCTGTTCCAAAACCAACAGCAATGTTTTCTACAAGAACAAATTCACCGACCTTGAATGGCCAGTCCTTTGCATCACTAAAGATATTAGAGAAAGAAAGGCGAACAATTTTACTGGTTGAGTTGTATGTAACAGAACTAATACTAAATCCATTAGTATTATTGACCGGGATTATTGTAGGTGGTACATTAAACAGAGATGTAGTGTTTTGAATGATCTCTACACTGCTATCATTCAATTCATAATTTAGAAGAACATCGGTAATTACCTGATCGGTAAATCCATCAAGAATAACAAGATCCGGTGCCTGACTATAATTTACACCACCCGAAGAAATTCCGATAGATTCAAAACTTCCTAGTGATTCGAGTTCTAATACAAGAGGTAAGTTTCCTGCAGCGTTAAGTGTTTTATCAGATGGGTAACCAAAACCAATATTATTAATTTTAGTTGAAATAATATTACCGATCGAAGTGCTATTTGGTTTTAGAAGAGCACCTGATCCTTTCGCACTAGAAACAAAGGAGAATCCAGGTAATGACTTATAACCGATACCCTTATTGTCAGATGATACTCTACTAATTGGACCTACGGCAGTTAATGATGCAGTATCGTATTGTATGTTAGAATTAGTTGATCCATACGATACGATTGTATCATAATCAAATGAAATATTGTAGTCAAAGGTAAGTGATGATACACCAACGACGTTATGAATTCCGTCAAATTTATTTGGAACCAAGTTAATGGTATTACTATTAGGAACTGTAGTGTCCTCCAAGATTTCTTTTTGGACAGCTGGAAGAACATCCAAATTGTCTGGTTCAAATCCATAGAAAAGAACCGAAGGTATGTTATCACTAACAGCAAGTGTTAAAGATGCAGAGGTATCAACACCAATAACACCAGTTCTTACTACTTCAAATATTCTGTTGGTTTTAGTGGTCCAGAACTGATTAATTTTTTGTTCGTCCGCATACAGATACATTTCAAAAGCAGCTGCTGGGACACCAGCATTTGTGAATGACAGAGAAGAATCCGATAGGTCAAACTTGATGTTTTGATTTTTTTGTATTTCTACTTCTGGATTAATACGTGACAACGTTGCAGTGTTTGCACTACCTACATTAACAAATGTTGGATTTTCACTCAAAAGTTCATTCGCATTACGTACCAGTTTAATTACATTATTCTTGAGATTATACACAAAATACATATCAGAAGATGTCATGTTGTCAGATGGATTATCCGACGTGTAAATGACTTTATCACCAGTGTTATACTTATTGGTAGGAACAGTGAATGTATTGGAATTAGTGTTAATACCAGTTGCTTCTACAACATCGGGATCAAATACTATTCTTCTATTATAGTTGTCATACTTTACTTTGATTGTGGTGGTTGTGGTTGGATTTACGTCAACAGTAACTCTGTCACCACGAAGCATTCCGTGAGTCTGTGCTGTAGATACGGTTACAATATTCTGTGATACTCTACCCTTCAACACACTAGATATATCAGTATTAAAGCTATGATAACTTCCTATACCTGCACTAGTGAAATATAATAATCCACCGGCATTTGAATCAATACCAACAAACACACCATTAGAATTAACACCAACTCTTTGTGTTGCAATTCCGATTACATCATCCGAAAGTGGTACTGCAAATACATTTCTTGTCGCTGTAAGATCATATTTTTGTGTACCTTCTACACCACTCCAAACTTGAATAGAAGATCCACCACTGTTGGTGAAATACTTCATTGGAGTGTTGAGCTCTAATTTATGATTAGGAATTAGAATCTGTTGTTGACCCAGATTCAACATGGTCACTCCAACTCCGGGATTGGAGAATGTGACTGTAGTAAT
>TARA_B100001057_G_scaffold476946_1_pt1 | contig 17260 bp, 17 predicted proteins | sample TARA_B100001057 | Tara Oceans TARA_B100001057 (sample SAMEA2621839) | marine metagenome | biome: marine biome (ENVO:00000447); feature: surface water layer (ENVO:00002042); material: "saline water (ENVO:00002010), including plankton (ENVO:xxxxxxxx)" | depth 5 m
ATGGTTATACCATTTGTAGAAGTGTCTGTAATTGTTGATGCATCTGTACTATTCGTATATGCTATTTGTAAATCATCATCAGTTCCCATCTTAATGATTTTATCATCAACCATTTCAATATGATTATTAGCATTCAAATCACCTGTTAAGGTAATAGTTGAGTTTGCAATAATAGTATTGTTAAATGTTGCCGACGAAGCAAATGTTGATGCTGCATTTACGGTCAGAGTGTCTGATGCTTCATCACCAATCGTTGTGTTACCATTGATTCCTATATCACTGACTGTTACTGCACCAGTAAACACTGGACTTGCTATTGTCTTATTCGTTAATGTCTGTGTTGCAGTCAAGGTGACCAATGTGTCAGATGCTGCTGCTGCACCATTAGAAGGTAACACATAAGTGTGCTGAACTCCTGCTGGTATGGATGCAGAACTGAATCTTGCTACCTTCGTCTCGTCCGAAGAGTTAGGTATCACAAAATTCAGATCATTAATTGCTAAGATAGAACCTAAACGTATCTTACCAGTTCCCTGTGCAGATATAGTGAAGTCTAAGTTAGTGTCAGCACTATCTCTTGCTTGAATGTTAAGAGTAGTTCCAACTTTTTGAATGTTGAGTCTAGCATCTCCCATTGCAAGTCCAACTTGACCTTGTGTTGTCGAGAACACACCAGTCGAAGTCTTACCTTCAAACTGAACGCCAGGTGCTGTATAAGTACCAGACGGTACTGCTTTAAATATACTGCCTATAGCAGTTCGTTTATTTTGATCTGTTGGGTCTGAGTTATCAAGTAGTAAAAGGGTATCGGATGAGGATACATTCCCACTAGTCAATAATGTAAGATCAGATATCTTTCTTGTTGCCATTATTGATAGACAATAAAACTATCAAGAGTATTTATACGACTTTATCAAAGATGAAATATCCTTCGCTTCCTTCCCAGTATCCTTTGTCCCATGTATGGTATGCATTCTCAAATAATTTAACGTTACTTACCAGTGGTTTGTCCTTCCATGTACAGTTTTCTGATGACTCGCCAGTGAACTTATAATCATCCATGTGGAACTTAAATAACATATCACATGCAGGATTTTTGACTACAATTAGATTTGGTGCAAACTTTAAAGGTTCTGTCACCTCCACTTCCTGCTCCCTGTACGGTTCATCCATGTAACTGTACCTAGATGATGTATGAAATTTATAATCACTTATCTTCTTGTGTTCTACTATTATATGTGCCCACTTTGTAGGATTAGATGCTGCCTGTGTCCAGTTGTCAAACTTACCCTCAAACCATTTGCAAAATAAATCTATATTCATCTAAAAGGACACCTCTTCTCTTTGTCATTCCTATTCATTATTATATCCCAAGTTTTAAATTTTGCAAATAGTCTCAATGTATTCTGTTGTTTCAATTGTGATGATAATTCTGGAGGTGGTGTACGTTGTTCCAGTTGTACCGAACTTTTGCATGGGAACCGAATTAATGAAATTGGTGTTCCCTTTCGTAAGTACACATCGTTGTCTAATAACTTGATGCCTATAACTATAGGACGAAACCAAGAAGATATAGGAAAAGTCCCTTGGACAACTTCCATCCCTTCTCTCGAAAGTGCTGCAGGTGATAATTGTTCAATCCATACATCCTTCTTCTTTGTCCAGAAAAACCAGTTGAACATCATCTGTATCTCAGGATACTCACCATCTAACCACGTTTCTGACAAATGAAAATACTGGTCAAATGCCTTCTGTGGTAGATTAGTTTCTAATCGGTTGTCCTTAAACTTGATGCCAAGGTCAAATGGTTGTTCTATAACAAATGTATTCTTATAATATTCTTTAAATGCAGGACATTTAGAATGGTCATAGGAGTTGTCATATCCCGCCAAATATTTTTTTGGAGAACCTACGAACTCAGGTGGAAATTGGTCACCTTCCTCTCCAACTTTATACGACCAGTATACCTTCACTCTTCTTCTTTTAATATCTCTTCTATTTCTATCTCAAGTTCTGCTGTCTTCTTAGCAGCAGCATCTGCCTGAGCACGTGCCTGTGTCGCTGCAGTCATAGGAGAATCAGGATTTGATTTCTTCTTATACTTGGATACATTTACCTTCTTCTTTTTACCCTTGTTTGCTTTCGCTTTCTTAATTACCTCGATAGCATCACCAACTGTGACGATATCCCCTGCTGACTCATCAGCAATCTCGATACCGAAACACTCTTCTAGAAACATGACAAGTTCTACCATGTCCAGACTGTCAGCGTTTAGGTCAAGAAATTTACTGTCCCATTTGATATCTTCTATATCCACTCTGTCTCCCAGAGTTTCTTTAATAGCAAGACGTGCTATCTTTAGCATAGTTGTCTTACCAACACGCTCAGATGTTTTGAGCAGGGTTTTAATTTCAGAATAAGTATGATTGTATGACATTATACGTAAGTTACCTCAGAAGATGGAACCATCTCTCGAACAAGATTAAGGACTCTCATGAATTGCTCCATGGTACAGTCAACTTCTTCTCTTCTATCTGTACTGCTTATCAGCACAAATTTTCTTGAAGGGATATCTACTATCACTTGTTCGAGTGTTTCTAGTTCTTCGTTATGCATTAATATGATGCGATGATATAATCAGTATAGCACCCTACTACAAGTTTGTAAAGTGGGGGTCAGATGATGCTCTACTAGCACGTCTGATTGCTGCTTCTGCCTTTGACAACAGTGTTTGCCCTGCTTCTCTATTCTGCTGCATATTCTGCATAGGATCGGTGGTACTATCTTCTCTTACTAATTCTTCTACGTAATCTTCTAAATGCTTCACAAGAATGCTCTTTAAGAATTGTGCTTCTTGTTTTGTTACTGACATGTGGTGAAAAGTCATGTGTCTCTTTGAAATCTACAATCAATTCAAATATATTTCTGCACCATCGACATTTACGTTGCCAACAGCAGATATATTATAGTTACCTGAGGTTGACAATGATGTATTGCCTGATACAGATATATCATAACTAGAGTTTGCGGGTACGGATATCATGCCATCAAATGCTCCACCTTTTATACAGGTGTGATTAGTGCCAAATACAATAGTTCTGACCTTACCCCTAACATCAGTGATAAAATTACCACCGACAGATTCGTATCTACACATATCTGCATTGATACGTACATCTCCATCACTCTTTACCGAGAATGTTGATGTTGGTTTTTGAATCTTAATTTCATAATTACCTTTGACGTTTTCTTTGATAGAACCGCCAGCACTCAAGTCATTTAACAAAAATGTAGTCTTGTTCTCATAACTATTAGATTTCAGTTTCATCTGATTCTTTGACTCTAGAGCCATGTTCTCATCAGCTTGAACTGTCATCACACCACCGCACTGGATTTGGTAATTTCCATTTACGGTATCATATCTGTCACCCTCAACTTCTGTGTGCATATCACCTTCAACATAAAGGTTGACATCACCAATTACTTGTAAGACTACTCTGTCGGATTTGATATCTGTACCGACTTTTATAACGAGATTGTGGTCTGATAGAATATATGTATCATTGTAAGACTTTAGAGTATTGTTATTTAACTCGTCCAAGTCAAGGAAATTACCGTTACCATTGAGGATTCTGATTCTCTCAAACTCCTCAGTATTATTCATTTCAATGCGATGTCCCGCAGAAGTTTCCTGTATCCAGTTCTTAGGATACTTTACTTTATTATCAGGAGCAGTATTCTCCTCATTAGTACCACCACTAAAAGGTTCTATAGTCATTAGTATCCACCTCCGTATGATGGTGGGTTAGGAGTACTTGGTGTACTCGGAGTAGATGGAGTAGTTGGAGTACTTGGTGTTGAGGGAGTCGATGGAGTAGACGATACACTTGATGTTGATGTGGTTGATGGAGTGGACGATACATTTGTTGTTACTACATCGTCAACGGTAGTATTAATCATAGGATGACCTACGCAGTCTATGTATGTTTGGAGTTCTAGGATATTACTCTCTTTAATTTCTCTAGGACCTGAGTAATCATATATTACAGATACCTTTCCACCTGTTCCTTGACTGTCCTCAATAACAGGTTTAACAAACCCAAGTACAGTTTTTGTAATGTTAGGTTTTAGGAGTCTGCCTTGACCGTCAACAGTATATGTACCAATCTGTTGCTTATCTTTACCTTTACCTACTGTGATGATAGGATTTTTGTATCCAGAACCAACATTGACTGTTTTTACATCATTTATTCTTGGTATTAGATCACCACACTTAGCATATATTGCTTTAGCATCGTTTGGTATGACTAGATGAGGGAACTTTTTGGTGAAGTTAAGTACAAACTCGTGACCAGATTTAGTTCTAAGTTGTAATCCAACCTTTAAGTTTGTATTGAATGATGTATCTATAGTTGCCAATAGTATATGATCATCATCATAATCTACGTCAACAACTTGTAACACGTCAGGAGAACTCTCAGTTACTTGTTGAATGTACTCACCATCATTTACATGTTCTTGCAATCCTGCTTTCTTTACCATAACTGCATATTGTTCATTAGGACAAAATGTTTCAGCAGGATCAAATCCATATCCTACACCAGATTTTATAACTTCTATTGAGTCTACCATACCATCAATAATATTTGGTCTGAACTCTGCACCGCTGCCTTCTGGTTCATTACATGTAAACTGTGCTTTGACTGATGCTTCTAGGTTCACTGAACTACCTTTCTTCTTCATCAATACACCAAGCATTTGACCTATATCATCTACGATTGCTATTGCTTTCACTGGACTGGTTGTACTTAAGTTATCCCATACCAATTCTGGGAAGCATGGTTTTCTATTCAATATACCACTGTTACAATTCAATGCAGCAGTTGCTGGTTTACCACTAGAATCATAGAAGTTAATACTCTCAAACCTCTCCAAAGGTCCTTTTGTATCAGATTCATCTGCGTCTCTACCTTTTTTCTTAGCACCAACTCCAGTTTCAAATACAGATGCACCAATAGCACATGATAAAGCACCATCGCAGAATAAATCTAAAAACTCACCAACTTTGTTAAGTATACCCTGTATCTGTTTAGAAGCACCCTTGATAGCTCCCATAACACCTGATAATATGCCCATTGCAGCGTTAACTTTGCTCATTATTTCTTTCATAATATCACCCAAGATGTTTTGAACAAGACATAGTGCGGTGTCTAATACATTCTCTATTAGATCTTTCAACAATCCCTTAATAAAGTCACCCAACTCACCAAGTAATTGTTTGAATAAACATGAAACTAAACCACCAATATCTTTAAGTTGTGTTTTGACAGCATCATCTAAATCTGGATTTGGTATGTTAAGTTTGTCTAGACCATCTTGTACAAGTTTGTTGGTCTCCTCCATTACCACACCTTTAATGTTAGATGTGATTCCTCTAAGTTTTGTTCCTATCCTATCTGATACTATACTAATTTCTTTATCAAGATCAACAATTCTACCAGTTGCTTTATCAATGAATTGATTTATCTCATTTTTCTCTATACCACGAGCAAACTTCATGAACTCAGCAAGAGGTGCTTCTAGTTTAGTAGCAGTTTCAGATCCACACTTACCATTACCAACTTGCACTGTAACTTTCTTAACGCTATTAGCTTTATCACCCGCTGTTGACTCACCTTTTGTACCACCTTTTTTATTATTACTGGTAATCTCGTTAGTAGACTTTAACTCAGTTTTTTTCTTTACATCCAAACCTGTAGTGTCATCTACTTCAACGGTATTAGCTGAGTTTGGAGTTGCACTACCTGTGTCAATATGATGTCTTTCATCGTAGTCACCAGCAGCTAGTTTTGCAAACCCCTGCTCTGAACCTTTATCTGTACCATAGTTTACGTCTGGATTCTCATCAGTTATAGATCCCATGACAATAGGAATCTGTGCTGACGCACCATCCATAAAGAAACCAACAACCCAACTATTCAGTTGTAGTTGATGATTAGAACCAATACCAGACTTCTGTGCATATATTGGAGGCATCAATACCTGTGCCCATGGCAGATGTTTAGTTGGTAACGCTGCCCTACTTTCATTGTGATATCCTACAATTCTAACTTTTACTTTGTTGTTATAATCGTAATCTGTCTCGTCTATTTCTTTGGTTTCTACATCATAGGAACCGTCACCAATATTCTCCACCTGTCCAATCCACCAATTGAACCCATCTTTTCCTATAAAATTAGCAGTTGCTTCGTACATATTATGAACCTGGACTATCTGTAACTAATGTGAGTGCAGTACCCATCCTGTCATCACCACTGTAGAATGTTCTTTCTACTTTAGCAATAACATATTTACCACTATTTGACTCATCAAAATCTCTACTTCTACCTTTAAATGTATTGAGTTGAACGACATTACCAACAGTTAAATCAAATTTACCAATATATTCTATCTCAAGTATTTTGTTATAAAATAATTTTTCCCGTAAAGATGATTGTGACAGTTGCTTTGTAAGTCCTGCAGTATGAGTTCCTTGGGAGAACAGTGCTGTATCTACTATCTTCGACATAATACGAGTGGATGAAGTATCCTTATCAAAATTTTTAAAATATTCTGGTTTCTTACCCTTGTTTAAGAGTTCGACACTATCATAATATTTATTGATGTTAAATTTAATATTTTCATAATTCATGTTGTAAAGGTCAACTGTCATAACGTTGCTGGAGTAAGACCCAATGTTTAACCCCTTCAATACATCAGTTGATGATTTAACCCTTATACTACCGATAGACAAGATATCTTCCTCATCATTTTCGTTTAATTCTTTTGATTGATTTCCAACGATGATAGTTTTTACAACTGGATCTCTAGCAAATTTGTCATAGGACTTAAAATTATACCCAAATTTATTTTCAAAGAATGCATAACCAGCACTTGCAGATGCACCGCTACCCTTAACTGGGACAGATTTTGAAGCAAGCCATGATATTATAGTAAATGGACACCAGAATGGCGATACGAATGAATACTTATTGAATGTTTTTTCAATATTATTCTCTCTGTCTATACTAACACCTGTTTGTAAAACTCCACCTAGTATATCATCTACGACTATCTCATCTATAGTTTTACCTTCACCCTCACCAAACCTTTTTGATAACTTGATAGCAGCATTATTAATAAAGTCTGGTGTGCACAACATCAAGGTTGCTTTTGACACACTACCATCTTGAACTCTATCTTGTATGTCATATATCACATAGTACCCACCAATAAGATTATCTTTATGGTCAGCTATCTCAAGGAAAACTTGCTCCATGCCTCTGAGTTTAGAACATACTGCAGTCTCACTATCTGTTATCTGAATTTCCATTCTTTTAGTTGCAGATTGAATGTCCTCAACATACTTGACGTATAGAGTTTGATTCACACCAATAGAATATATCTCACCATCTATGGTGATATTAAATGTCAGTAGTTGGAAGTTACTCTGTTGCATTAGAATTGAGACGTTTTATTGTATACTGAAAGATATGGAGACTCGGTAGTCTTGGGTGCGGTAAGACCTCCACCTTGAATCTTTGATGTCTTAGTCATTGGTTGAGTCATGTTACTATTTGCAGCAGATACTAAAGATGCAGTTGCGATATCTGTTTTTGATTTAGCACTTTCCCTGTTCTCATCTATTACTTTATCAGTCAGTTCTGATATATTTGTAACTCTATCACCATTAGAATTATATGTATTACTTATGCTACCAAATGCTTTCATTCCCATGTTCGCCATCATACCCATAGGTGTTAGCGATAGTGCTTGCTTACCAATGTTTGTGATATTATTAAATTCTGTTGATTTACTGAATGACTTAGCACCCTCAAATATTTTTTGACCACCCATGATTCCCATGCCCATAGGTGACATCATCAAAGCAGACTTTAATGTTGGTTTACGTGATTTAACTGGTTGCATGGCTCTGCCTGAGCCATCTCCAAGTCCTATACCATCAGCAGTACCAGTATATGGCATTCTAGGTGAATAGTTAGTTTGTAGGTCTGGAGGATCACCCTGCATCTGTGGTGCTTTAACAAGTGCACCACCACCAACTCCACCACTACCACCAGCACCACCCATTGTGCCACCAATCAGAGATATAATATTCTCTAAGAAACCACCTTTCCCTGCTTTACCATCTTTACCATCCACTCCATCATCTGTTTTGTCAGCATCAGTTCCCATCTCATAATTGATAGGATCTAATCTAAATGCTGATGAAATATTTGCAATGTTGTCTCTTACTGCTACTGCAGATGACTGACTTCCTGCTGGTATCTTACTCATCAAGTCAATGAGTGCAACTGCAGCTGCCTTTGCTGGTAATGCTAGAGTCTCACCAAATGCTTTCTTTAACTTATCATCTACTGTAAAATCATCTTCAATATCTTTTGATATGTTCTTCTTGATACCATCTTCTAGTCCAACCTTAGCAAGTTCAGTCTTCTTAGGTTGTTCCATAGGTTCTGAACCCATGGATTGAGCATTGATAGTCAATGCATTAGATACATCTGCACCACCGAGCATACCAGTCTGTGCTTTTACAAGTGGTTGTTTAGGTGCTTTCTTTGTTGATATGTTAGGAACTAGATCATTAACTGGACTTAAATCTATACTAGGTGACTTAACTGGTTGCACAGTAACACCACCAGTCTCGTCTAAGGACTGGAGTTTTTCTTGCATCAAGAAATCTCGATGTACATCTTCTCTGTACATCGCTTGCATCATAGCAGTTCTATTGTCTAGAAACTTACTGAGACTAGCAATTACTTCGGTAAGATTTTCCATTAACTAACTACCTCTCTTTTTGATCCTTTACCAAACACATCAATGACCACGTAGTCTTTACTATCCTTATTTACCTCAGTTGGCACGGGATATGGCACAAATGTTTCAATTGGTACAGGAATTCTCATTTGAGCAATGTTATCACCCACTCCCGTTTGTTTCTCCAACTGTTTGACGGGTTCTTGCCCCAAAATATTTTTTGCCGATGAAACGTTTGGTTGTTTTATATTTGGATTAGTAATCTGACTAGAGTTCTTTTTCTCAGGTGCTGCAATATTATTTGGTATCCACTTTCGATTGCCAGGTTGTAACCACTTGTCGTTTGGTTCATTGTTCCAGAAGTCAAAGTGAACTGGATCTTTATCCCCTTGCCATTTGAATCCATATTTTGAACCATTCTCTCTCATCCATTCATTTGCTTTTGAATAGTAATTTATGTCTATTGCCCAACCTTGACCATGTGGAGACAATCCAACGGGTGCAGGAGTCATCACATTTGGATCCCCAGCTGCTGCTCTGTCTATCAGTTCTTGTTGTTGCTTGGCACTTCTAAATGAAGATGTCACACTCATAGGCAAGTTGACACCATCTTTTGCTGCAGCATTCACTGCACGTTCCCATGCTTTCATAGTAGATGGGTTCAATATAATAGGTGCACCGTTACCAGCAACATTTGGATTTGGTGTTGAAGGTTCTGGTTTACCATCTCCCATCATACCTACATCTTTGGCAGCAAGTGCTGCATCTAGTCCAACAGATACTGCTGTACCAATGCCAGGTACTGTACCAGCAACACCTGATAACATTTCTAATCCTGCACCTTTGAAGTCACCCGCCATCATTCGTTGACCAGCAAACAACAATCCTGCACCCAGACCAAGAAATGGTATTTTCTTCAATAATCCTTTACCTAATGCTTTTCCACCTATCTTAGCAACACTCTTTACACCTATCTTTCTCCCTGCCTTCTTAAGTAAACCCTTAGCTACAGTCTTACTTCTTCTTGCTACCTTACCAACTTTCTTACCTATCTTTGTCTTCCTTAATGCTTTCCTACCCATGTTCAACATACCTAACAAACCACCTCCACCTCTAGCATTTTGTCTCTTTGGTTCTGCTGGTGCACCAGCGATGAGTGCTGTAACACCACCAGTTCCCTCAAATGGTTTCAAAGGTTTTGTTAAACCAAAGTTACCCTCTACAGTTGCAACATCACTTATACCAAAGATAGATGCTAACGAGTTAGCTTCTGCCATAACACCAGCTCTTGCTGATGAGTTAGGTAGTTTATTAAGAAATCCGATTGTGGATGCAATCATTACAGATGCACCTTCTCTATACATCGATTCTATTGCTTCACCAAACTTAGCAACTGGAATCACCAACTCAGGACCTGCTTCACCTATAAGTGCTGGTGTTGCTGATGTAACATATCCACCTGTTTCCATGGCATTGAGTCCAAAACCACCACCAAAGATGAATTTTCCAACACCTAAACCGAATGTGATAGGAGCTAGTATGTTTCTAGTAGTATCGTCTAGAACTTTTGCCCAATCTATACCAGGACGTTGAAGGTCTGGTACATCCACGTTTGTTGATGGAGTTTCAACAATAGGAGAAGATGGAACAACATCACCAATAGGAGAAGATGGAACTGGAACTTCTTCTGGTACTTTAATTCCACCAGTAACCTTTATGTCATTTGCTGCATCAATTTTCCCTTTGTCATAGTTCTCTTCAGTTTTCTGTTTACCAAACGCAAAAGTAGGAACAGGTATAGAAACTGGAACTCCCATTGGAATCCTATTTCCACGTGGTTTCTTACTTCTATTAGATGTCTTTGGTTCCTCTACAATTTTTTTCGTAGGAGTTACGTTTGATGTGGTTGATATATTTTTCGATCCAATATAAAATCTCTGTCTATTCCTTAAATACCCAAAATATTGAAAATCTGTCTCGACGAATGACCCCATCGCCACAGCAAAGTTGTTACCTATACTTGTAAGTTTATCAGTGTTTGGGTCAATACTCATCGTTTACGACGTTCCTCTTCGATACGCTCTCTTTCTTTTTGCAAGTGAGAAGATAACAAGTTAACATATACTTCCCTTTCCCAAGGAACCATGTTTTCTATATCAGTCAAGCTATATTTATGGTGTTGGACAAGAGAGAAATTAGTTTGATAAAAAGTCATCAAGCCCTCTTGGAAGAGGGCTATGCGAAAAAATCTGCTAACCCTTCAATAACTACAGGATTTTCCACCTTGGTCTTAGGATTTTTCACCTTCAACTCATGTCTAAGAGTTGGCATAGTATTAAAGAAGTTCTGGATTTTATCAAACTGTTCACTGGTAAGTTTCTCAACCCAATCTCTAGCTTCTTCAAAAGTAAATGACCCTGAGTCATCCTCACCAACATATACTCTTTTAATGCATTTAGCTACTAAGTCATACGGGTCTACCTGTTTCTTAGCAAAGTTAACAGCAGCGAAGTAGTCTAAATCTGGGTACTTCATTTCAACAGTGATGTCGTCAGTTAACTTAATTACTTTCTTATGTCCTTTTGGAAAATGCACTTTAACATCATCTACTAAGAACGAAACATTGACTTCAGTTTCACCATCATCAGCACAAGTAACTTTAAGTTCTATCTCTTCACTGATTGATCTAGCACGTATCTGTAAGAATATAAACTCTATATCAAACAGTGACAGGTCATCAAATACTATTCTAGTTTGTATGCAACTTCTCAATACCGTAGTGATTGCATCTAGAGTTTGTTCTTGATCGTTATTCTCTAGAGCAACTATTAGTATTTTTTGCTCTTTGACTAAGAATGGACGATATTTAATTTTCTTTTTTGTAGAAGGCACCGTCAACGTATACGTTGGCGTAACAATTTCAGGTAATGGCATGATTAATTAATTTTCAGTTGACTATACTCGTAATAAAATCCAACACTAACTTTTACAAGTTGTGCAGGACCTGCGGAATATGGTATAGATGATACAGTGTAGGGATATGCATTAAATAATTTTGCTTCCCAGACGTCTTTTAGGTCTCCTTGTTTTGGTGGATTTTTTACTTCGCCACCACTATTATACTTCTCTAACTTCTTTATGTCAAGAGTACAAGCATAGTCATCGTAATATCTTTGAGCGAATGCTTGGTGTCTTTGGTTAGGAGCACCGTCACCATAAACATCTGTAGCACGCTCAGTATGTCCCATGGTAAAGTCTTGCCATGCACGGAAAAACTTCAACGGTACAGACTCAGCATCCAGATAGAAACTAACATCTAACTCATTATAAACCTTAGCAGATGCTATCTTTTGTGTAATACCTTTATGTACTGATTTGATATCAGTAGCAGAATATGTAATACCTGGCAACTGTATCTCATTACATAACAATTGAAGTTCTTCTGCAGATGCATCAAACCCAATATTTTTTTCAAGATACGTTTTAAAAGTATATCCAGTTGTTTGGGATGGGTACTGTATATTAAAAGCATATAGATTAGATGCAGATATACCACCTTTCTTATCTAATATCTTTTGAATAAAGGTACTGACCCCAGTTGCGGTTGTCATAAATAGTCCTTATGGTGTGACCATACCTTATTTATGCCAAGTTACAAAGGAAAATACAGAGTAAGAAATTACCGTAAGTATAAAGGTGATCCTACACGTGTAGTATATCGCTCTTTGTGGGAACGAAAGTTCATGGATTGGTGTGACAAAACTCCTAGAGTTGTAGAGTGGTGGTCTGAGGAGATTGCTATACCATATAAAGATCCAGTACAAAAGAAATGGCGTCGTTATTTCCCTGACTTTTGGGTAAAGGTTAAAGAAACAAACGGAAAAACGAAATCATATCTCATTGAGGTTAAACCAAAACGACAGGTCGATGGTCCTAAACCTCAAAAAAGACATACCAAGAAGTACATAACTGAAGTTATGACTTACGCAACTAACCAAGCAAAATGGGAAGCAGCAAATGACTATTGCAACGACAGACTCTGGGAGTTCAAGCTCATCACAGAACTCGAACTCAAGATTTGATAGTCTTATCTCACAGTTAAAAGGAAACAAGATAACTAAGGATAGACTAAGAACAGAAGTGTTCAATGTATTATTAGACGATGCTGTTGAATCCCCTAGTGTTGGTAACTACTATATCTTTGAATATGACCCAAAATTTAAGGATAAACTGATAGAATGGGATGAATATCCTTTAATATTCTTTCTAGAAGGTAAAGGAAGTAACGTTATTGGTGCTAATCTTCACTACATAAGTTCAAATGCTCGTCTAAGTGCGATAAATAGTAAAAAGTTTCCTAAGAATACTTTGCGTCAATATATTCCAAAGAATGCTGATAGTATATTCTTTGAGATTCGTGAAAGCGAAGTACAATTATTAAGTTTATTACCCTTAGAAAAATTTCATCGTAAAAATTAATGTCACTATCATATCCAGAAGGACTAGAAACAATACCATATGCTTCATTCTTAAAAATTACAAGATATGAGTATCAAGAAGCATTGGATAAGGTTGCAAGAAATCAAAATGATGCTTTAGGTTCGCTCAAAAATAATAAATTCGTATCAGGTCTAGTTAACGCAAGTGTTAAGAAGGTTGAACAACTATCAGGTTCTAAGGGTGCAACAGATTTGCTCGGCAACGACATCAGGACAGATGAAGTTTTTGGAGGTAAAACTGTTGCAAAAATAGATGCTTGGACTGATAATAATATACTTCGACGTGGTGATGTAAAAGATAAAAACGGTGATGATGTTCCTCTTGATAAAATAATGCAAGAGAAACAAGAAGCATTGGATAGGAGAAAAAAAGGTTTAATGAGTGAAATATGTCACTTACCAATGCCTAATGAATTTCAATATTCATATGGTGCTAATTGGGACAACAAGTTTAAGTTGGGAACATTAGCCCTGTTAGCAGAAAATCCTGCCAAAGCTTTGACTTCCCTAGCGACTATAGGAGCGATAGGTGGTGCGATTGGTTTTGGTACTAGTAAATTAAGTAATAATAAAAACGTTAAAAATTTTAATAAGAACAATGAAGGTGTGGCTGGTAATGTTGCTTCTGGAATAGCGGGTGGTATAAAAGGTGCTGCCAACCCTTTTAATGTAAACAGTGACCTCAACTTGAAGAACGCTGCTGGACTTGCTGGACTTGCCCCTAATGAAAATGCTATCCAGATGTTTTCACGTATGGATATGCGACAGTTTTCATTTACATTTGAACTTGCAGCAAGAAATAAAGTTGAATCAGATAAAATAATAACACTCATAGAGTGGTTTAAACGTGGTATGCACCCCGCAACAAAAAACGGTAGAGGGAGTTCAGTATTACTACAGTTTCCAGATGTCTGGGTAATTGAACCAAAATTTGTACCAGTTGAAGCAGAATCAGGAAAAGTTCAAAAGTCTAAACAACATCCTATGATGCCAAAGACTAAACTATGTGCACTTACAAATGTGCAAGTAAATACAACTCCTCTTGCACAATTTCAAACAATCTTTGATGGTTCTATCCCTTTGATTCAACTAACTCTAGACTTTCAAGAGACAACTGCTCTTACAAGAATGGATATGGAAGGTACAAGTAAGAAGAAAGGTTTAGGTGGTGGTAACGTATTCAGAAGAAACAACCTAGAAGACAACAGACCAACGGTGACATACTAATGTTAAATGCTTTACCCGACTTAATGTACAACTTTTCATCTAATCAACTAGATGCTAAATTTATACTGGCAAAAAATATTTGGAAACGTGGTGAACTTCTTTCGGAGTTTAAACAATCACTAACTCTTTTTAATGAATATATTGTGCAAAATGGAGAGAGACCAGAAGATATTTCTACTCAAATATATAATAATCCTTTTTACAATTGGACAATCCTTATCATAAATGACATTACAGATTACTATGCACAGTGGCCACGTTCTGTAAGACAACTACAGGAGTATGTTGATAATAAGTATACGAACTCTGCAGGAACTAAACATTACATAACTACAGAAGTTACAGATGATAATGGTAATATCATATGTCCTGCAGGAAAAATAGTTCCACAAACTTTCCAAGTTGCATATTACAATGGTAGTACAACTGTTACTGCTAACCCTACAGTATCAGTATCTAACTATCAATATGAAGAAGAGTTGAATGCTAAAAAAGAAAAGATACAGGTTGTACGTCCAGAAGTTATTGAAGACTTTGTAAGTGTATACTATCAACTACTGGTTAAAGATTCCACTACAGGAACGCAAATTGGTTCTACTCTTTCTGATATTTCGATGTAAAATATTCATATCCAGTAGGAAGTTGTTTTACTGCTGCTTCCCATTCATCAACATGATCAACATAATCATGTATAGGTTCAGTTAAAGGACATATATTCATACCTGATGCCACATAATGAAATCCACTTTCGGGATGTGTGTACATATTACTTAAATGCATTTCTCTACTATATGCACGCATACCATAGTGCCAGAATTGGTTTAAGTCATAACTCCTATTGAAGCAGTCCTTCCAATATGGTGTGTCTTTTCTTTGTGTAAAGGCATAGTGTATTGCAATAAAATCTGCTGTCTGGTCAAAATCACGTCTAACATCTGCATTATACATCTCTTTCAATAGTTGAGATGCAGGTCCACGTCTTAGTGTCTTAGCAAGTTTAATTAGATTATCATGTACCATAATCAAACCATTAGATTCTAATGGTTCAACAAATCCTGCACTTAAACCAATAGCAACTACATTACTTACCCAAGTATTTTCGTGTCTTCCAATTCTCATTGGGATATGTTTAAACTCTACTTCATCAGTTCCAATATGATTAATGAATTGTTGTTTAGCATCCTCTTTACTGATATGCTTAGAAGAATAGACATAACCTGTGCCAACACTATCCCATAGTGGTATGTTCCATACCCATCCATTTTCAATAGCAGTGCATTCAGTAACTGAAGTTAATTCTTTTGCTTTATCTTTGTAAGGTATATGAGTAGTCCACGCAGAATCATTGAACAGTACATGGTCAAATGATACGAAGGGTTCTTCTACAAATTCACCAATCAACTTGGCAGCAAATCCAGTACAATCTATAAAGAGATCTGCCTCTACCTCTGAACCGTCATCTAATACTAAACTGTAGAAATTTGTCCTATCTTTGGTAACGTAATTAACTACGTTAGCACGGATGTGTTCTACTTTCTGGCAATACTTTCTTTTTAAAAACTGACCATACTTGATAGCATCAAAATGGTATGCATAATCTGAATTGAGATCAACCTTACCTCTTGCAGCGATTAGTGCAACATGGTTGATATTCTGTGCATATTCATTGTGGTGCAATCTACCAGTACGTAATTGTTCACTCCACCATCCATTTGGGTCTTTGGGAGATAAACCAAAGGGGTAATAAAATGACCCAGAATTTTTTTCCAGAAAATTGGTAAACTTAATGGCATGTTTTATAGTGCCATTTGTTTCTTTTATGAATTCTTCTTCATCTTCTCTTATGCCAACGAAATCTATCCATCGTTGGAAATGTTGAAGAGTGCTTTCACCGACACCAGATATGGGAACATTTGGTGATTCGATGAGAGTGACCTCATAATCTAATTTTTTACAAAAAGTGGTGGCAGTCATCCAACCAGATGAACCACCACCAACGATACAGACCTTCATTAATATTAGTCGTCTTTTGCTAGTTGGGCGAAGTATGATAAAGTATCATCTTCTCCTTGATTTGCAATGACAGGTTCTGGAGCAGGTTCTTGTGGTGTACGACTTTCACTCAAATCTTCAAGGTCTTCATCCGCTGTTGCTTTACTGAAGTTACCTTTAAGAGTTGACTCAAGACGTCCCTTAAGTTCCTCGTAAGTTTTGAACTGGTCATCAGCAGTGAATGCTGCTAGACTATGTTCTGTCTTCCAAATACCTTCCAATTCTTTGTCGTCTAAATCACCTAACACAGATGGTTTATCGAATTCAGATTTGTCGTAGTTCCAAAATCCTGCAACTCTTGTAATCTTGAGTTTGAAATCAGCACCCTTCCAGAAATCGAATGGGTTTACTGGTGTCTCATCCTCAAATGCTGGTTGCATTGATTCCATAACTTTATCAAAGATTTTCTTACCGAAACGATATAGAAATACTTTGCCTTCGTTACTAGGATTAGCACTATCTTTAACAACATATATGTTGCTGTAATAGTTTAGTTTACGCTTCTGATTACGTGCTTGAGTTCTTTGTGGTGAACCTTCAGCACCAGAGTTCCATAGTTCTCTATTTAAGTCAGAAACTGGGTCTTTTTTACCTAAAGTTGTTAAGGAGTTTTCAATGTACCAACCACCTGGTCCTTGGAAGGCATGACTCCAAACTTGTGCCCA
>TARA_B100001057_G_scaffold501208_1_pt1 | contig 17246 bp, 19 predicted proteins | sample TARA_B100001057 | Tara Oceans TARA_B100001057 (sample SAMEA2621839) | marine metagenome | biome: marine biome (ENVO:00000447); feature: surface water layer (ENVO:00002042); material: "saline water (ENVO:00002010), including plankton (ENVO:xxxxxxxx)" | depth 5 m
CCAGATAATAATAAATTTGGTATATCACCTTGATTAAGTATAGACTTAAAAGTCTTTTTAATCTCAACGGGTAAGATACACTCGTCAATCGTAGAAGGTCTATACGCTTCTACCCATAATGTATTGTCCATAATTATCCCTCATACTTACTTGTATTTTCTAACGCAACCCAATATTGTAGGGTTTTGTTTTTGTGTCTGAAATTAGAAATAAGTTTTGATGAGATATAAACATTATAATCACCAGGTAACATTTTAAGATGTTCAGTTTTAAAATGAAAATCAAATGATTTGTTTGTATCACAAACGCCAACTTTCACACCGTAAGTGTTCGCTGTTTCATTCTTCTTATCTATTGCGGACATCATTATATCACCATCATTTGATTTAACAGATATGTCTGGTAATTGTAACATCGCGGCTGCCTTTTTAACTTTAATTAGGTCTGCCTCAGTAAGTGTAAACTCTACCTCTGTGTCAGGCATTTTTACATCTTTTTGTGGGATAGTTAAGATAGAAGCGTCAGCGAAGAAATACTTGGACTTTGTAGAAGTACCTTCTTCATTAATTGTCATAAACTTTTCATCAAAAGTAAATGTTGGTTTACTGAATAAAGACATCATGCCTAAAAATTCAGATAGGTCATATATGGCAATATCTTGCGGAAAGTCTTCTTCAACATCTGCCGTTGCCAATATGTTTTTCATTGTAGAGATAGTCTTAATAGTTTTACCTGGTGTGATCATCAAGTTAGGATTGATCTCACTAAAGTTTTTAAGTATCTCTTTGGTATTATCACTTATTTTCATTATATAATCTCCTAGTCATTAGGGTTGTTTAACTTCTCTGCCATTGGGTTTCGAAGTGGTGCATTATCGTCCCATTTACCAATATCATGTTCAATTAAATCTTCTTTGAGAGTATCAAATAAAGACTTATCATTACCATAGTGGTCTTGCGATAATTGTATTATAGCATAGTGAATAACTTTCATAAGATCACTCTTATTCTTGCCATCTTTTTTGCCATATCGTTGGGCATACTTTAAAATATTGCCCATACAAAAACCTTCACCATGACCTTGGTCAATGATGATTTCAGTTGCTTGTTTTTGTGTAGTTGAGTAATGTGAACGATAGGTTTTATCAATATACCTTTTCACATCATCTAAAATAATATTTTCTTTAAATTTATACATATTCACATTCTATCATAATTTAGTTTAAAAGTCAAGCGGGGTTTACACCCCGCCCAAAAAATTTATGCAATTGATATTGTTCTAGGTCTCTTACCTTCTGGTACGATTTTCTCTAAAGCAATTTTCAACATGCCGTCAACCATTTCTGCACCTTTCACTTCAACATCATCTGCCACAGTAAACGATCTAGTAAAGTGTCTTTTTGCAATACCTCTGTGTATTGTTTCAGTATCATCTTCATCTTTGTGGATAGATTTTATAGTCAATGAGTTATCAGCATAATGAACATCTATATCTTTCTTATTGTACCCGGCAAGTGCCAGTTCAATAGTCCAGTTTAGTTCGTCTTTGCCTTTAACGATATTATATGGTGGAAAAGTTGTTTGCTTACTATCTAAATGTAAGTCAAAATGATGGAAGAGATTATCAAACCCTATTGAAAAAGGTCTTAAATCACCCCATATTGATAAATTTCTTGTGCTATTCATAGTATTTACTCCTGTTTAGCAAGTTTAAAAGTGTACCCATTATGGCGTACACTATTATTTATATAAGTAGGGTTTTGTTTTTTTCAAGTCTAAACCCTAAAAAGACTTATAATGTTGCACTTTACGAGAGGCAACTAACAACAGGTCTTACGAATTGCCTGTGTTACTATTTATGCTCCAACGGCATTGTTCATGTCTAGGGCAGAAAAACCTGCGGCAATCAATGCCCTAGATGGCGTACCAATTCTATAACTGGTGCCAGTTTTTGATTTGTTGATGTACACACAATGTCCATCTTCTCTTAACTTATTCACCACACTTCTTGGTGATTTTAAGTTGTATTTTTTTTGTGCATCTGTCCAAGAGACACTATTGCCTCTTAACATAGCATTTAAAAATTTAGTTGAGTTTGCTATTCTTTTTCTAGCCATAATATACTCCTTATATAAGGTTGTATTAAAGAAACCGCTCTTGCTGTCTCTTTAATTTGTTAATACGCTTTAGACCCTCTTTGGCCTTGCGTTGTCTTTTTAAAGTAGGTTTCTCATAGTACTGGCGCATCTTCACCTCTTTTAAGATACCTTCTTTCATAACTTTTTTCTTTAGTTGCCTAATTGCTTTTTCAATATTGTTATTTCTAACTTTAACCTCTAATGTCATTATATCACCACCTTTGAGTTATGAGTGGCGCTTTTACACGCCACTCTATTGAGGTCTACATTATGAAAAATGGATTTATTGGTCATCAACCAACTCCTCACCATCATTGGAAGATCCTTGATTTAATTCTTCAATCGACACACCAGCGTCAACTTTAGTGTACAAATCAAGGAAACTCTTTTTAGTATCATCATCAAAACGATTGATACAAACTTCAACAGCCTTTAACTTGTTGTTAAAGATTGCATATGCATTAATGATATGAACCAATCTTCTGGTTGCAATAATTTCATCAACACCACCGTCAAAGAAAGTTTTACGAATAACCTCTGCCCACTTAACAAGATTGGCAGTAAAGTCAGTATCTTTTTTACCGTAATGATCCATTACATTATCTAAAATCTTTGTTTCAGTTTTTGCATTTGGATATTCTTGTTCAAAAGTAACAGGGAATCTTTCTAGGAAAGCCTCGTTCATTATGTTAGTACCAATAAATCTACCGTCATCAGAACCTTTACCTTTAGTATTGGCAGTAGCAACGACATTGAACCCATCTTTAGGTTCTACAAAGATACCAGTCTTCTTTAGAAAGACACCGTTACCTTCTAGTATTGGTTGTAAACACATAATCTTATTAGACGCTAAATCTATTTCGTCTAGTAATAGAACAGCACCACGCTTCATAGCGTCAACTACTGGACCATCATGCCAAACAGTTTGACCGTCTTGCAATCTAAACCCACCAAGTAAATCGTCTTCATCAGTTTCGATTGTTATATTAACTCTAATTAATTCTCTTTTAAGTTCAGCACAACTTTGGATAACACCTAAAGTTTTACCGTTACCAGAAAGACCTGTAATGAAAGTTGGATAGAAAATTTTAGATTTAATGATATTCTTAATATCTCTAAAGTTACCAAAAGGAACAAATGTTTCTTCTTTGTTAGGTACAAGATTTTCTTGTATTGCAACCGCAGTAGATATTCTACCTTTAGTTACTGGTTGAGAAACAGGTTCAACTTTTTGTTTAACATTTTTAGATGGGTTTATAATATTTGGTAATGTATAAACACCACGACCTTTTCTAGCCACTTGGTCTTTGTATCTCCAATGTGATACCCAAGAACCGTCAACTTTGAAATTTCTTTCAAGGTCTTTGATTTGTTGGGTTGTGATATCTAAAGAACCAAACTCTTTATGAGCAAGTTCGATAAATTCAATTTTTTGTTCATTCAATTTAGTCATAATAAAGTCCTCACTTTGTTAATTATTCTTATATCCTATCATACTTTTGGTGATTTGTCAACCATTTTCTTAAAATTAAAAGCATTATATTTCAATGACTTACGCAACCTTGTCAATAAATTTGTTGAGTAAAACCCTAGAAACACGCTTTGTTTTAAAGTTTTTAAGAAATTGTTGCTTCATTTTAGCGGTACTCATATCAGTTGTAATATCTGCCTCTTCATCTTTAACCATTAGTTTAGACTTAGGTAAGATATAGAGTTCATCATAACCAATATTCTTCTTTGTTACCACACCATTTTCTTTCAGTTCTTTTCTAGCCTTCATAGTTTCCTCATAAGAGTTTTGATATGGGTCTTTAGAAAAGTTTGAAAGTTCGTTGTATGTTAGATTTCTACCACTAGTAATAAAGAAACCAATCAATTGACTACCAGTCTTATGTTTGAAATAATGAAACATAGGTTTATGGCAACGCATAAACTGATAACCTCTAATATTATTATTGTAACCAAACTGGTATTGTTTATCTTGTATTACAATATTACCATTTGGGTGATCTGCCATAAAGTTATTCATATCTTCATCTTTTTCATATTCAGTATTTGCAGCCTTAGTAACATTACCACTAGCGTGCCCAACACCGTCAGTTAGAAATATAGTAGTCATTTTTTGTACTCTATATTTTTTCTGAAAGTTATTTACAATATCAATAGTTTGTAAGATTGCACTATCTAATGGAGTACCACCAAGTCTCATAGGATTTGGTAAAGTAAAATAACTATCTTCTTCAATATAGTCATCAGTAGGCGTATTGTTCATACCGTACCTACTTCTTCTACCATGAAAGTATTTTGTAGTTTGATATAGATAAGTCATTGATTGATTGTAGATAGGAGTTTTTTGCGTTGTATCTACTAATTCCATCATAGTAACATTTTCCATAACAAGTTGGTCTTCTTTATCATAGATGTATGGAGTATGTTTATATCTACCAGTACCTAACCAACCAATATAATCGTCTTCATTGTTTGTATCAAAATGTCTTTTACCAATGTCAGTAAATGCATAAACTTTACAAGGTATTTGTACTGCCTTACAAAACATAACTAGGTTCATTGTTTGTACTAGGGTATCATGCATAGCAGTATCCATACTTCCTGACCAATCGACAACTAATATCATACCATGATTTTTTGCACCAGGTGTAACTTCTATTCTTTTGAAGATATCCTCGTTGTATTTGTAAGTATGTAATTTATTCATGTTTAGCATACCAGTTCTACTTGTTTTAGTTCTACGATATGCGTCAGCAGATTTTTTCATTTCAAACTCTTTAACCATATAGTTAACAGTTCTTAATTGTTGTTGTTTGAATTTTTTGAAGTTTTGATAATATGCGGTATAGTAACTACCATTTCTTTGATTAAATAATTCTAATATTCTACTATTAGGCACAACCGCATTTGTTCTTTTAGGTAAAGTTACATAGATGTTATCTCTATATTCTTTATCTTGTGGCGTCAAAGATTTTTTCTGTTCTTCTAACGCTTTGTCTGTGATTGCTTCGTTTGTATTTTCTGGGTTGTACCCTGCGTCTTGGTTAGAGGTTTCGCTTGATCTATCGGGATCAGTTTCATTCTCGGCAGTAGTTTCCTCAGTTTGCTCTTGTTGCTCATAATCATCACCTAATCTTTCAGAAAGTTCAGAACCTGTAACTAATACCTGTTCTTCTTGGTATTGTTCTTCGTCAAATACTTCTTCTTTAGAATAATCAAAAATATCTTGTACTAACTTTTCAACATCAGCCCAAGTATCTAGGTCTTGCGATCTCTTAATAAAACCTTGTTCGATATCGTTAAAGTCAATATCATTGTAAGTATAACCAGACTTTGTATAAACATTAAGTCTATCTATAAATCTCATTGAGTTAATATCTTTTTCAGATAGTCTAAAGAAATCTCTTTCTAGTAATTCATTGTAACCATTGAAATAAGATTTTTTCAAACCAGGATATTTAGATTTCATTTTCTTATCAATACGAATGTCCTCAACTACATTGTAATAAGAATGTGGTATTTTTTTCTCTTTGATTTTTTGTACATCTTCAACTGGCGTGTACAAAGCGTGCCCTACTTCATGTCCAACTAACATATCATATAAGTCATTAGACATTTCGTCCCATACAGGTAAACATAGTAATCTAGTTTTAGGCACAAAATATGCCGTTTCTACTTTTCTATGTTGTACGGTAATATTTTCTGTGGCAAGAAGTTTTGCCAAGTTTGATTTTTGTTGTTGCGTTATCATAATCCTCAATATTTTTAATTATAGGTATATCCTACACTATTTTACCAAAAATGTCAATAAAATAATTATAATTAAAATCGTTATATTTCAATAACTTGACTAAGGTGCGACATTCCGCACAGCCTAGTGTACTGCTTTCCAGTCAAAATCCGTGACCAATTTCATGCCATATTCGTTATTTTCGTCTGGCAGTACCACACCATCTTTCAATTTCAACTTATTGACTTTGAATGGAGTATAATCAACAAAGTGGTGCCATCTACCATATTTCCATACTAGACTTGCCACATCTGGGTGCATATCAACTAACATTTGAGATTTGTTGATTGTGCCATCTACATTATAACCTGTCTCTTTAAATTCTTTGTTATCTGTATTTTCTGCATGATAAAATTCTGCCGTGTTACCACCCTTTACAGTTTGTGTTGCAGCCTTACCTTGTAGAAAGGCATTGAATTGAACGCAACAATCGCCATCTTTCAATACTCGTAAACAAATATCTGTATCTTCATTATATCTACCACGCCATCTATGTTTAGTATCATTACGAATTAATAAACAACTGTATATTCTAGTGTTAGATACAAATGGTGGATAATTACTATCTGGTGCAATAAAGAAACGATATTGTGGACCTGCAATATAAATGTTTTCGTATCTATCAACAAAATCTTCCATCACTTGAAATCCTACACCACTTTCAAATCTTATTCTTTGATTATTATGTAAACGATAAAAGTCTGATATGTTATCATCAAATACCCAATGACTTGTTGCACCAATAGATATAGAATGGTCCCACGCCCAGTTTCTTGCACGACCAGGTCCATCACCATGATTAGAAAATGGTGCCTCTAATAAAGTTACATATTCTCTTATCTTAAAATTATCTAGTGCCTTATCGTAGTCTTGCATGTCTTGTGGTTCTACTACAATGTAATGTGGTATCTGCATACGGGCAAGTGATCTACTTGTAATCATACTATCACTACGACCTTTACTTACAATATAACAAGGGTGTTTAGGATTAGTTCTTTTTTCTTGTACCCATCTTAACAATAAATTTTTAGTAATCTCTAGTTTAGGGTGCCAGATAGATTTACTTTTTTCTGTAACTTCTTGTTCTATCTTTTCACCAAACTCTTTATAATCTTCTTTTGTTCTAAAGTGTAATAGAAACTTACGATATGGTGCGTTGTCTTCTTGTTTATATTCTGGCATACCTTTCCAATGTTTAGGCCATGCGTTGTCTTGTATTTCACTATCTCTTGTTTTGTCTGCTTTTACTTTACCAAAAAATTTTTTGACTTTCTTTGGTTCTAGTTTTCTTCTATCAATGACAACTGGTTCATCATCATCTGCCAGAAAACTTGTACCTGCACTTGTAGATTTAAGTGGGTAATATGTTTCTGATACATCACCAGGTATCATTTGATTAATCTTTTTACAAAAGTCTTCTATGTCATCTAGGTTTCTAAATGCCATGTATATTGTTTTGTATGTATCGTCTTTTTGTTTTATTTCTTTTTGGGTAGTATCAATAACAGTACCCACAATAAGATCATCACCTTCAACATGTCTATCCAATGTGGCGATGTATTCGTCATCTTTGACTTGGGTCTTTTCCATAAAGTTATCATATCTTGCACTTTCTTTTACCATTAAATAAACTCCTCTAAACTATTTGTATTACCTTTCTTATATGCCTTTGACCAAGACACTTTGACTTTACCATAGTCCCTGAAACCACCTTTAACTCTAGTGCCGTCTGTATTATATAGGATTTTAAAAAACTCTGGAAATCTTTCTTGTATCTTTTTATGATCGTTATGTGTTTGTTCAAAAGTTTGACTATCCCATATTGTACTTGCCATATTCTTTTTTGTAACACTTGTATTTGAAAAACAAAACTCACTTGATACTCTGTTACCATATCCATTTGTAAGTAATGTTAAAAAGAAGTGTGTATCTTCCATCACTCGTATAGATGTTAGGTCCCAATTGTTTAGGTCTTTATAAAAATCTTTACCATTAAACCAAACACCAGAACCAAGACTTGAATTATTGACATATGGTTTACCACCAGGTGGATTCTCTACATGACTACAACCACAGAATGATACTTCATCTTCATCTAACCATTTTTCATATAGTTCAAACATTTCTAATATATCATCTGGCGTACATAATCGTCTGGACTTTTCCATGTTATCTTTGCCACCAAAGTATTTACTGTTTCGTCTATGAAAGTTTAAGTCATCATCTAATACCACATACTTACTATTACCTGCTTCATCATATATAAATTTTCTTGTTTTTGGTAAACAATAATATTCTGAATAATGATATTCTTTTGTATTTGGTAATACCATAACAGAACCTAGAAAGTCTGGTAAATCATAGTTACCCAATTCGTGTGCCTGTACAACCAATGTAACTTTTCTTTGTAATTCTTCTGGTAAATGATTGTAAGTAATCTGGTTGTTGTATCTATGAACAGTTGGTATATAAATTTTCATATTCTATATTATATCACAAAATAATAAAAAAGTCAAGCCTACTCAATAATTTTAGTAAAATTCCCTACTTTTTCAAACTTCATTACATTGGCAAATCTATCTGCTATCATATCTGTTTTGTGTGATATGATAAAGATATTCTCACCTTCTAAAGTATTTAGGATTTTCAAAAAGTCATCTGTGCCTGTACCATCTAAACTACTGTCAAATATTTCATCTAGTAATAAAAGATTGGTAGATATACTATTCTTCATCTTCGCAATAGCACGCCAAGTAAATAATAGTGCCAGATTTATTCTCATCTTTTCACCCTCACTAAATGAGGCATAAGAAAACTCGTCACGGAATCTACTTCGTATTGTTTCTTTAAATTCATTGTCTAATCTAAAGTTTACAAAGAAATCCATACTTGCAAGATACTTGTTAATGAGTTGGTTCATTATTGGTAGATATTGTTTTATCACTTTTGTTTTTATACCACTATCATTTAACATTGTTTTTGCTGCGGTTAGATAATCTAGTTCTTCACTCTTACTTAATTTTTTTTCATCAATACCTTTTTGTTGTTCTTCTAATTCTAATAGTTTGCCTCTCGCTTCGCCACTATCACTTGATTGTTGTTTTAATTCATTTATCTTATGTGTTAATTTTGTGTTAATATTGTGTAACTCTAATTTTGATTGTTCAAACTTGGCCACATCTATTTCTACTGTTCTTATATCTGTCTCTATGCTTTGTATCTTTTCTAATCTTTTACTAATGTTTCTTATTTCTTTGTCCGCGTCTTCTAACGCTTGATTCCATTTCATAATAGATTGATTGTTGTCTCTAATCATATCTTGTTTATTACTTAATACTTGTTTACATGTTGGACAGTTATCATGGTTCTCATAGAAAGATTTGTGTTTGTTACATTCTTTTAATTTACTTTCAAACTGTGCCTCAAAGTTTCGTAACTTATTTGATTTGTCAGATAGATTATCTTTGTCTGTAATATCAGATCGTAGTTTAGATATTTCACTTTGTAAGGCACTAATGTGTGTATTGTATTTGTCTATTGCATTTGTATTACTGGTAACTTTCTCTATCTCACTTTGTACTTCAATATCAGATCGTTCTTGTAACTTACCAATATATTCTTTTTGTGTTTCTATCTTGGCATTTGTAATATCAAGTTCTCTTAATATATCTTTGATTTGTTCTTCTTGTTCTTTTATTCTTACTTTCGCTAACATTTGCATTACAGAAAATATCTTAATATCTAATATGTCCTCAACGACCTCTCTACGATAAGAGGACTTTAATTCCATAAAAGGTACGAAGGTTGAAGACCCTAATATAACAACTTGTGTAAAACTTCTATAATTAAACTTTAGTATTTGTTGTTCTAACATCTTTTGATAATCTGCAATTGTGGCGTCTTGGTTTATCATTTCACCATTCTGGTAGATTTCAAATATGCCAGGTTTAATACCTCGTCTAATTTTATACTTGTTGTTTGATATACTAAACTCTAGTTCTACCTCTGTGCCACCTAGATTAATACTATTGACTAATTGTTCTTGTTTGATTTCTCTAAAAGGTTTTTTAAACAAAGCAAAACATAAGGCGTCTAATATAGTAGATTTACCCGCACCATTATGACCTACTATAAGTGTAGTAGAGTTTTGGTCTAGTGGTATCTCTATAAATTGATTACCAGAAGATAGAAAGTTTTTCCATCTTATCTTTTCAAATACTATCATTTACCAATATCTATTAGGGTAATCTTCTTTGTTTGTAAATCGTAAATTACCTGATACACTTATTCTTACACCTGGTGTTTTGAATGGATAAACTTCATGGTTTAATTCTGCAGGAAATATCCACATGTTACCAACTTCTGGAAAGATAGGGTGATTGGTTTCTTTCCATTTCTGGTCGCCTCTTTGACTTAATTCCATACAAAAGTTTAATGTGCCTGGTGGTGTTGAGTTTGCTACAAATTGTTTGATTTCATCTTCCCACTCTGGGTTTTGACAAAATATAACAAATGATAAATCACCACTATGATTATGTGTAGGATTAAACTCACCTGGTTGCATGTAATTGATCCATAAACTTTCTAAACTAAATCTCATAGGAAATCTTATACTATTACCATCTTTATCTTTTGGTAAGTATTCATGTAAATCAAAATGGTCTTCATGGCTGTGTCTGTATGCCAAAAATATCTTTGCCATTTTAGACATGAACCAATCTCTATCTTCTGGTGTATAAAAATGTTCTTTGTCTAAATGACCAGCAAGTGCCGGTCTAGCGTCATTCGTTCTATTCTTTTGTGATCTTTCAACAAGTTCATTTATAAAGTACATAGGTAGTTTGATACCCATAACAAATGGTCCCCAAACACAACTCTTAAATTTAAATTGTGATTTTTCATTTTCTATATCAACAGGTTCAATTCCTTGTAACCTAGTAATATAACTTGGCACAGAACCATCTTTAATTTTAGTTTTCATATTTCAATATCTCCTGCTTCAGTATATAAAGATTTCATTAAGACTTTCAACTTATCTTTATTTAAGTCTGTTTCTAGTTGTTCAATATAATTATCTAAAAGTGTTGGCGTATCTTCACTTCTCTCAGCGATATCATCTGCCACGGTAGAAGCGTCTAGGTCAGAAAAGTCTTCAACAACTTTTATATCATTGACGGTTGTTTTATAGAACCCGTCTAAAAATTTATCAAATAAGAAATAATCTTTTTTCTTTTCGACAATTAGTTTTACAAACTTGTCATTATATTTTGAATGATCAAAGTTTGAGTAATCGTTTGTTTCATCATTGTAATATATTTTTTCGTGTATTGTTTCTGGGTTTCGTATGTGTTTTATTTCTCTTGTTTCTGTATCTAATATGTGAAAACCTTTTGGGCAATTGTGATCTGCCCAGTTAAATTCGTATGGACTACCAAGATAATATATTTGACCATCGTCAGATTTCTTGTGAAAGTGGCCAGATAATACTGTTTCAAATCGTCTAAACAATTTCTTTTCTAAACCATTTGTTGATATGTGGCCATTGTGCATTTCAAAACCTTTAATTTCTAAATGACCAAGTACCATATCTGCGCTTTCTTGTTCTAACATCATAGTTGTTTGTTCTATGTTAGAAGAATTAACCCATGGTAAAAATAAAAATCTCATATCATCTATTGTTGTTAATATAGGATCTTTATGTATATTAAACAACAAAGGGTTCAGTAATTCAGTTGGTGAATTTATTTCATTCGTATTCTTATAGTAAGTATCGTGGTTACCTACAATGATATCAACATTACAACCACGATTGATTAATGGGTTTACAAACTTATTGTTAAAGTCAGATAGTGTTTTAAAATTTACAAACTTTCGTCTATCTAACACATCACCAAGATGTATAACATTTTTTATATGATTAGCCTCTAGGTAAGGAAAAAATATCTCATCATAAAACTTATAAAAGTATTTACTGTAATGAGGGTTATCGTTTCTTGCACCTAGGTGTGTATCTGCAATTAAAGCGATTTCCATATTATGCCATAAAGTATTCTAATTTCTTAGGTTCTTTCTTTTTTCTTTTTGTTGGTTTGTTTTCAACTGGTTTTGGTTCTTCTTCGTATATCATATTCTTTTTGAGAAAGTCTGTGTAAGAATTTTGATATTCTGTATTATCACTTTCTTGCCTTACAATCTCATCTAGTCCACCCTTCATTATTAATTTTTGTTTTATTGTTGTTTGTTTTTTCTCTTTCTGTATTCTACGAATAAAAGCGTAATAAATTATTTGGGTGAAATAGGCAAAAGGATTAGATGACTTTTCAGGGTCAAAGTTGGCGACATACTGTAAACAGTTTTCTATGCCATCACTAATCATATCCTCTTTGTATGTGTAGTTTATAAAGTTTGGTCTATAAGACAAATGGTTTGCAATCTTTAAAAAACATTCACCAATGTAATCACTTATTGGTGGGTCTCGTCTTTTTCTATTTCTTGCACTTACCACTTTCTTATGGTATTTTTTCATTTCTTCAAGGAACTTTTTATTATCAACATAATGTTCCTTTTTGCGTGTATTTAATTTTACATTCATAATTAGTTATTATATCATATTATAGTATAAAAGTCAACCATATATACTAGATTTAGTTAAATTAATTTTATAGAAAATAATGCTTGACAAAACCGTTGACTTGGTATATAATGGGCCATGCCCCGGTTGTCAGAGTATCTTGCTTTAGTGTTTAGTTTTGTTACCTTTGAGATATTCCATAGTATCATAATAATCCTCATCATTCATTTTATCTAATAGTTTTTGCATACTGTCTTTTTCTCTTTTCATTTTATCTTGTATAGGTTCTAATTTTTTGTTATAATTCAATCTTATATTATTATAATAATCTTTTAAACTTTCATTAGGCACGGCCAAGGTCATTACATTATTTTTATGTATTGAAAATATTTTATCAGTAGATTGAAATACCCAAGGTCTTAATGCCATACGCTCTTCAATCCAGTATTGATCATCTTCAACTGTTTCGTTATGCAAATCTATTTTATACGGATCACTCAATCGCAAAAAGTCTGAGCCTTCTTGCACTAAAATACCTGCGATTACTTGTTCACCTGAAACAAGTTTAAGTAACCTAGGCACAGGTATTTTTACATGAGTTTCTTTTACTTTTTCATTACTCATATTATTATTTATATATCCACATTATGCATTTCATAGTCAAACTCTTGTTCAGTATAAAACCCTACTCTTTCCATAAAGTGATTAAGGGTAAAATTTTTTCTCTCTTTATAAGAAAAGTCATCAGCAATATCATACAAAGTCGCTTGAGACTTACTATCACCAAGACGCAACCCACGACCAAGAGACTGTAAAACTCGTATTTTAGATTTGGTAGGACTTGCGAATATAACATTGTGAAGATTCCTAATATTAATACCAGTAGAAAAAGTACCGTAACTTGCAACGATAATGGCATTGTTTTCATTTTCTGTAATACTCCTTATAGTTTCTCTATCTTTAGTATCTGTGCCACCATAAACAAAAAATAATTTTCTTGTATGTGGGTCTAAAGTATCACCAATCATATCATACAGTATTTTGCCATGTTTGTCAACATATTGAAATAAAACTAAAGTATTCCCTGTCTGGTCTTTGGTAAGATTTTTGATAAAGTTGTTTCTTCTTTGATGTGATACTATATATTCCATTTCTTCTTGGTACTTTAAATTCTTCACTTGTATGCAATCTTCTTTAGGATATTTGAGTACCACACATTGTATTTTGAGGTCGGCAAGTTGTTTCTTATCTATCAAATCTCTTGTAGTTGTAACATTTGTAACAGGACCAAACAAACCTTCTAATACTAATTTATGGACTTTACTATCATCTAAAGTACCAGTTGTGCCAATTCTAAAATTTGCATTGACTAGACTACCCATAATCTTTTGTAGTTCTTTTGATTTATATAGATGTGCCTCATCACCAATTACACAATCAAACTGTTCAAAGTATTTCTTATCGAAAGTGGCAAGTGATTGCCATGTAGATACAACAACAGGTTTCTTTTCGTCTATCTCATAACCATAATATTTTCTTTGTACATAGTCTTCCGCTTTCCAAGAATAGTCTTCAAAGTCTTTGTACATTTGTTCTACCAATGATGTAGTTGGCACTACCAATAAACTTCTTTTACCAAGTGTTGTCATCATTCGTATAATACAATAGATGATTAAAGACTTACCAGAAGCGGTTGGTGATAATAAAATACAGCGTCTATGATTAATCGCATGTGCAAAAGCGTCCAGTTGATAATCTCTAATTTTTAGGGATTTCGTCAATATTTTGTCAACAAACTTGGAAAAATCGTCTCTAGGAACGCTACCAGTCCTGTTTAAGCCATCGGGTAGTATGATTGTATGGCCGTTTTTTTCACAAAAATGCTGTACATACGGCACTAGACCGCGATACAGTTTACCAGTCGCTTTACTGTATAATCGTATTTTACCGTCCCATCTTTTTGCACGGACACTAGGCATGAAACTTGCACCTGGTACTTGAAATGTAAAAAAGTCTGATAAGTCTTGGACTAATCCAAGGTCTTCACTTTTACATTTAACATATGCTTGATTAAAGATTTCTATTTGTAATTCTGCCATCTAATTCTTCATATGATATATTTGTCCAATTATCTCTTTCATCTAATTCTTCTATATTATCACCAACATGTATAAACTCGTGGTCTTCGTATTTGTTTAATAATCTTTTCGTATGATTAATCCAATTCATAGGGTTAATCTTATTTGCATTAGTGCCAACATAACCTTTTGTACCTTTATATACATTGTTTACTGTATCTGTTTTTGAATAGTAGTCATAACCAATCAGATATATTTTTTTCTCTATATCTGCTGCCATCATGGCAATCAATATACCTGCATTTGTTTTTTCTTGTTTATATTTACCTAGACCCATTACTTTGTCTTTCTTCTTTGTCCAGGTTATGAGATATCCTTCTTGGTCTTCGCTGAGATAGAGTTTGAAATCGTCTTCATTCTTATCTGTGCTTTCTTCTCTCATCTTTCTCATTAAGTCTCTATTGTTTGCCCAACACACAAAATATCTTTTCTTCTCACCACGCCATGCCCATTCGTCTGTATAGTCGTTAATGTCTATATCTTGTCCTATAAACTTTGCAACTGTTTCAGGTTCAAATAGTTTAGGGTATAATGTGTGTGGATTCTTTTCCCATGTTTTCAGATATACAGGATATTCAAATGCATAACCACTACGATATATTTCATGGCATATGTTATAGTCCATTGCCAATAAAACATCAGGTGTAAAGTCTCTATAAAGACCATTACAACCATATATCTTTCCGTGTTCTCTTAATCTATGTAGGTCAAAGTCTTTTCTACTCTCACCATTACCAATACAAAATATCATGCTAATCTCACATTCTCATAATTGTTTAATATATTATCCCAGTTACCATACTGTACAAATTTCATCTGTGAATACAAACTAAAAGTTTCTATAAACTCTTTACTTGGAAATATTTTAGGATTAATCTTTAGTGGATAATTATTACTACTCTTATATATGTTATTATGTTTACCCGTTTTATCATAATCAAATCCAATCATATGTACCTCTACGCCACCTGGATATTTCCATTCATCATTTAAATACTTACACGCATTTATTGTTGCCAATCGTAATGCCGCTGTGCCACAATCAGGCCAATCTTTATCCCAATAACATATTCTTTTATATGCGTCTCTACTTTCACTATCGTTTCGCCAACGATGTTGAAATAATACTCTACGATCTTTCCAACAACCGGCAAAAGTAACTTCGTTAGATATACCTTTATCTTTACAAAACAAATAGTCTGTCCAATAATCTCTATAAATGGCATTGCACCCATACTTAACACCTTTAAGATTATCTATATTAATAGACCTTCTACTTTCACCGTTACCAATAACCCAATGTATTAACACTAGATACTGCCTTCAGTAAACTTTTTCCATTCTATCGCATTTTTAATTTGAAAGGTGCGATTGTTAATTTGTTTAAGTGTATCTTCACAAAACTTACATATCTGTTTTAGATATTCAATCTTTTGTCTTTGTTTAATAATACTATCGTCAGCGTCTAAAAATTTATCCACATCTTGTCGTAATACTTTTAAATCAAAGTTTTCATTCTGGTATTCTTCTGGGTCTGCTTTGCCAGTATAGAACAACCATCTCTTAATGTGTAGTTTAGAATAGTCGCCTTCTTCTTTCTTCAACATCAAAGCATATGTTGAATATATCTTTAAGTATTTTGAGTGTAGTGTAGGTGTAGATAAACTCTCTATATCAAGTTGAGTATCATCTATTGCCAGGTCTTTAGACGCCTGGTCTTGTAGTTCTTCTAATGTCATAGTATCTCATAATTATAATGTTGTATATGTATGTATCTTATATCCAAAGGTACAACTTGCCGTTAGATATTCCACATCCGTTAAGTTTTGATTATACTCTAAAGCGCTTAATGATTTAGGGTATATGTCTTGGTAATTTATTTCCATCACATTGATGTTTCTACTTGTCATTACCGTTAGTTTTGCGTCAGCAAATATAGCGCCATCATTTGTTGCACGGGTAGGTCTACCTGCGTCAGTTGATCTAGTTTGTGTTGACAATGGCATTCTATCACCACCATCAGCAATTAATGCCCTATACTTTTCATCACTATCTACCTGTGCTAACCCTGCCATCCAATCATGTATTTGTTTGTATGTCTCTAGGTTTTCATCTACTGTAAATGTAATTGTTAGATCATCAAAAGTTAAATCATTACCAGGTATTTTAAGTTGTTGTAATCTTGTAGGTTGTATCAATTCAGTTAGAGTAATACCAGGTATATTTGCCTGTACTGTATTAAACTCAACCTTTGGTATCTTTACACATTGAAACCTAAACTTGGTAGGATCTGCAAAATCCAGATTTGATGGTTGTTTACTTGCTAAACTTGCTTCCGTCATATTAGTATTTATAATAAAAAAAGGGGGCGATATTGCCCCCCTTAATCTCTATATTACAGATAAAATTACATTAAGTTAGTAACTTTAACCATTCTGTAATAGATGTTTGCTTGGTCTGTACCTACGCCAGAAGCCTGTGCTGAACTTTCAGCAAATGGGTTTCTGATTAGGCCATATCTAGTTTTGAATCCAATTTTTGGTTGGAATGTATCTTCACCAACTGCTCTCACCATTTGTAGTGGAACATATGGGCAATAGA
>TARA_B100001057_G_scaffold145348_1_pt1 | contig 17227 bp, 16 predicted proteins | sample TARA_B100001057 | Tara Oceans TARA_B100001057 (sample SAMEA2621839) | marine metagenome | biome: marine biome (ENVO:00000447); feature: surface water layer (ENVO:00002042); material: "saline water (ENVO:00002010), including plankton (ENVO:xxxxxxxx)" | depth 5 m
GAAACTTTTCCAGCATCATTTCTACCTAAATCTAATAACATTAAATGCTCAGAAAGTTCTTTTTTGTCTTGAAGAAGATCTTTTTCATAAAACTTATCTTCTTTTTTTGTTTTACCTCTTGGTCTTGTTCCAGCAATCGGTCTTACTGTAATTTTGTTATCCCTAAGTCTGACTAATATTTCTGGACTAGCACCAATTATCTGAAAATCATTAAAATTAAAAAAAAACATAAAAGGAGAAGGGTTGGTTACTCTTAGTTTTTTATAAATATCGATTGGTTTTTTTGTTAATTTTGCCTCAAAACGTTGACTCAAAACTACCTGAAATATGTTACCCAATTTAATATGTTTTTTTGCTTTATTAACCATTGATAAGAACTTATTTTTTGAAGTATTTGATTTTACTTTTATATCTTCTTTAATTTGGCTTGTATTTTGGTTTAGACTTCTTTCTGATGATTGCATTAATAAGTGAAAAAGATCAGATTGAATCTGATCATATTTTTTTTTATAATCATTAATCTTTTCATCTTTAAAAATATTACTTATATAGAAAATTTCCTTTTTAAAATTGTCATGTATTACAAGTGTTCTAGGACGTAAAAGTCTAACATCTGGTATCTTAAGATCATTTTTACAATTATTAGGAATTTTTTCGATATATCTAATTGCATCGTAAGAAAAATATCCAGAAATAAGAGAACAAATTTTTGGTAAATTTCTTGGTGTCTCAAATTTAAAATCTTCAATTATTTTCTCAATTAAATTTTTAGGTTTTTGTTTGAGTTTAATTTTTTTTTTACCTTTTATTATGTAAGAGTTATTATTGTTGAATTCCCAAATTTTATCAGGGTTTCGACCAAATATAGTATACCTACCTTTAATCTTACCTTTTTCAACTGATTCAAAAATAAAACTGTTTTTTTCTAACAAAAAATTATCTATTAGATTTAGTACTTCTTGATCATCTTTAACTTTTTTAGATGTAAATATAATTTGATTTTTTCTGTTTCTGTGTCGAAACTTGAATTCTTTGAAGCTTCGATTTAATTTCATTGAAAGAAATTTTTAACTCGTTCAATTGTTTTTTGATTTAAAACAATATCATATTTTTCATTTAAAAAGACATCATAAGATTTTAACAAAGTATTTTTCATATTAGAATTTTCTTTATTATAATATTCATTTAACTCTTCATCATTAACAGCTTTTTTTTGAAAGTTTTTTATTTTTGCTAGATAGATATTTTTTTCTTCGTCATTAATAAGTGTAAAAGAGTCTATTGGCAATGAGTACATTACTTCAACTGAATTAATTTCAAATTTTTTATTATCTCTTATTGAATTTAATTGAGTAGTTTCTATTTCATTTTTGCCCATTTCGGTAAAATCACTATTATTAAATTCATTATTACCAATTTTTTCCAATATGTTTCTATTAAAATCAAATTTATTTTTTTGAAAAACTAATTCAATAATCTCTTTTTTTGTTTGAATATCATTTAAATCTGGTTTTTTTTTCTCTGTCCTTATTATCTCATAAAGAACATAATTATCTCCAATTTCAAAGATATCTATTTTATTATTTCTTAGATTAAATATTTTTTTTTCAATTTCATTTTTATCTGACGAATATTTAAAGTTATTAATATTTACTGGTTTGATATTTATTTTTGATGTTATAGTTTTAAAAGGAACTTCATTTGATAAATCTATTTCAATTTGATCTATTTTGTCAAAAAAGGATTGATTGAATTCATTTACACCAATTAAGTTTTCTGGGTTAATAACTACATACTCAAAATTGAGGTATTCCACTTTAAGTTGGTCTTTATTTTCCTCTAAAAAATTATTTAAATCACTTTCAGTAAAAGAATCTTTTTTTGGATAAAAATTCTTTAAATTAATATAATCAATTTCTAGTTTTTTATTTTCCTCTTCGATCAATTTTTTTACTAAAAATTTAGGAGATACTGTTCCTGCACCAATATAATCAAATAAATTTTTTTGAAGTTCTCGCCCTTTTAATCTTAGCTCAAATGCAGGAGCGGATTGATTATTTTCAAGTAAAAATTTCTCATACTTTACTCTCTGAAAGTTACCACTTTCATCATGAAAATTTTTATTATTTTTTATTATTTTAAGTAAAGTGTTTTCTGTGATTAAAATTTCGTAATCTTTAACTTCTAACTCAAGTAGAGTTCTAGAGATTAGTCCGGACAAAAGTTCTTCGATTATATTTTTTTCAATATTTTTTTTAATTGTGTTTTGTGGAATATTAGAGCTATTTAGATAATCTATAAATTCTTCAGTAGAAATACTGGTATCATTAATTTTAGCAATAGTATTTGTATTTCCACTACTAAACATACTACCCATACCCCAAAAAACAAAAGGGATTATCATTATAAAAACTAATATGCCCGCAAACTTAGTTTTGGCAAAATTTCGAAAACCACTTATCATTACTTTATAAATTTATTGATCTATAAAAAGCAAACCTATAGATTAAAATTTAACGGATGACAAATAAATATATGTATTTTATTGCTAATTGGAAAATGTTTGGTAGTTTAAGTACATTAAAATCACTAAATAGAGTTAAAATTTTTTTAAAAAACTTCAAAAAAAATAAATTTACAAAAATAATTTATTGTCCTCCCAATACATTGATTTTTCCAATGAAGGAAAAACTTAAAAATTCTCGAATTGAGATAGGTGCGCAAAATTGCCACGAGAATGAAAATTATGGAGCATTTACCGGCTCTATAAATCCTAAAATGTTAAAAAATATAGGTGCCAAATATGTAATTATTGGTCACTCCGAAAATAGAAAATTTGGTGAAACAAATAAGTTAATTAATTTAAAAATTAAGAATGCTCTCAAATTAAATTTAAAAGTTATTTTTTGTGTTGGTGAAACATTAAAAGAGAAAAGAAAAAAAATTACTCAAAAAGTTTTAAATAAACAAATTAAATCTGGTCTCAACAAGATTAGAAATAAAAATAATGTAATAATCGCTTATGAGCCTGTTTGGTCAATTGGATCAGGTTTAATTCCAAATTCAATTGATCTTTCTAAAACAGTTAATTTTATAAAAAAAAAGATGGTAAAAAATAAAGTATTATATGGTGGTTCTGTAAATTCAAAAAATATTCTTGAATTAAGATCAATAAAGAATATTGACGGTTTTCTAATAGGTGGTGCTTCTCAAAATTCAAAAAAATTTATTGATATAATTAAAAAAACATATATCTAACCTGCATGGAAAATATATTATTAGTTCTTAATATTGTATTTGCGATTATTTTAGTTTTACTAGTTTTAATGCAAAAATCAGAGGGCGGTGCCCTGGGTATAGGTGTTTCACAAGAAAATTTTATGTTTTCAAGATCTGCAGGCAACTTCATGACGAAGGCCACTGCATTTGTTGCCACAATTTTTATCATCTGCAGTTTAGGACTGACCATAATTTCTAGGGGTGAACTTACTCCAACTTCGTCAGTTTTGGACACTGTAGAGGAAAAAATAGAGGATACTCCATCAATTCCAGAAAATAACAATTAACTCTTTTCATTTACTTTTTTATTCGCTATAAGATACTTCCATGGCGCGATTTATTTTTGTCACGGGCGGCGTGGTTTCTTCATTAGGAAAAGGTTTATCATCGGCTTCCTTAGCTTATTTGCTACAATCAAGAGGTTACAAAGTAAGATTAAGAAAATTAGACCCTTATTTAAATGTTGATCCAGGAACAATGAGTCCCTTTCAACATGGAGAGGTTTTTGTAACAGACGATGGTGCAGAGACTGATTTAGATTTAGGACATTATGAGAGATTTTCAGGAGTATCTGCAACTAAAGCAGACAATATTACAACTGGAAAAATTTATAATGATGTACTTCGAAAAGAACGTAAGGGAGAATACTTGGGAAAAACAGTCCAAGTAATTCCCCATATAACTGATCGTATAAAAGAATTTATTAAAAATGATTCTTCTAAGGAGGATTTCGTTATTTGTGAAATTGGTGGGACAGTGGGAGACATTGAAAGCTTACCTTTTATAGAAGCGATAAGACAATTTGCTAACGATATTGGAAAAAAAAATGCATTATTTATTCATCTTACCCTTGTTCCTTATCTTAAATCTTCTGATGAAATTAAAACAAAACCCACACAGCACTCAGTTAAGGAGTTAAGAAGTATTGGAATACAACCAGATATAATAATATGTAGATCGGAAAGACCTATACCACTTAATCATAGAAAAAAAATATCTTTATTTTGTAATATTGATATTAAAAATGTCATAGAAACTGTTGATGTCAGAACAATTTATGAAGCTCCTATAAGCTTTTCAAAAGAAAAATTAGATATTCAAGTTTTAAATTATTTTAAATTAAAATCAAAAAGACCTGTTAACCTTAACCCGTGGAAGAAGATTACAAAAATCATATTACAAAAGAAAAAACAAGTTAATATTGCAATAATTGGAAAATATGTTGAGTTAAAAGATGCCTATAAATCTCTTGATGAAGCTCTTACACACGGTGGAATTCAGAATAATGTAAAAGTTAATTTAACAAGAATAGATTCAGAAAAACTTAAAATAAATGAAATAAAATATAAATTAAAAGACACATCTGGTATTTTGATACCAGGAGGTTTTGGAAAAAGGGGGACCGATGGAAAAATAGAAGCAATTAAATATGCTAGAAATAATAAGATCCCCTTTCTTGGAATCTGTTACGGGATGCAAATGGCTATAATTGAATTTGCGAGAAATAAACTTCACTTAAAAAAAGCAACTTCAAGTGAGATTGATAAAAAAGGTTTAGCCATAATAGGTTTAATCAATGAATGGCTAAAAGATGGAAAAAAAATAAAAGGAACTGATAAAGATCTTGGAGGCACAATGAGACTTGGATCATATGATGCTAAATTAAAAGAAAATTCAATGATTATGAAAATTTATGGAAAAAATTTAATTAGAGAAAGACATCGTCATAGGTATGAGGTAAATATAAATTTTCGGGAAAAATTTGAAAAAAATGGTATGATTTTTTCAGGTTTATCTCCAGATGGCACACTACCAGAGATAATAGAGCTCAAAAATCATCCTTGGTTTATTGGTGTTCAGTTTCATCCTGAATTTAAATCTAGACCTTTGGCTCCTCATCCTTTATTCTCATCTTTTATCAAGGCATCAAAAAATCATAAATGAGCACATTAAAAGTAAATTGTGGAAAAATTGAAATTTCAAACAATAATAAGATTTGCATTATAGCTGGACCTTGCCAACTTGAGTCTGAACAGCATTCTATGGATATTGCTGGAAAATTAAAAGATATTACACAAAAACTAGATGTAGGATTTATTTACAAAACATCATTTGACAAAGCAAATAGAACAAGTCTTAAAGGAAAAAGAGGCATGGGTCTGGAATCTTCTTTACCTATCTTTGATAAAATTAAAAAAGAATTAGACATCCCTATTTTAACAGATATTCACAACATAGAACAATGTTCGGTAGTGGCAAATCATGTTGATGTTTTACAAATTCCTGCTTTTTTATGTAGACAAACAGACTTGTTAATTGCTGCAGCAAAAACTGATAAAATTATAAATGTAAAAAAAGGGCAATTTTTAGCTCCTTGGGATATGGTAAATGTAACTAAAAAAATTTCCGACTCAGGAAATAAAAATATTTTAGTTACAGAGAGAGGAGCAAGTTTTGGATACAATACGCTTGTCTCAGATATGAGATCTTTACCCATAATGGCAAAGAATGGCTATCCAGTTATTTTTGATGCTACTCATTCAGTGCAACAACCAGGTGGTTTAGGCGAAAAAAGTGGTGGTCAAAGAGAATTTGTAGAGTACTTAGCTAGAGCAGCTGTTGCAGTTGGGGTTGCAGGAGTATTTATAGAAACGCATCAGGATCCTGATAATGCTCCATCTGATGGGCCAAATATGGTTCCCTTGAATGATTTTGAAAATTTATTAAAACAATTAAAAGATATAGATAATTTAATAAAAAATTAGTGAGTAAAATTATTAAAGTTAAAGCACGTCAAGTTTTTGACAGTAGAGGAAATCCTACAATAGAAGCTGAAGTATTTACAAAAAATAATTCTGCTTCTGCCATATGTCCATCCGGTGCATCGACAGGAACCTTTGAAGCTTATGAAAAGAGAGATAAAAATAATAAAAAATATTTAGGAAAAAGTGTATTAAATGCAATTCACTCAATAAATACAAAAATTTCAAAGAAGTTAAAGGGGCAGATTATACATAACCAAGAAAAAATAGACTCTTTAATGATTAATTTAGATGGTACTAAACAAAAAACAAAGCTTGGTGCCAATGCAATATTAGCTGTATCTATGTCGGTCAAAAAACTTTCTGCAAAAATAAGAAAGTTACCTCTTTATAAAACTTTTCTTGTAAAAAAGAATTATAAATTGCCTTACCCTTTAATGAATATTATAAATGGCGGTGTTCACGCTAACAATGGCCTACGTATTCAAGAATTTATGATCAGACCAGATAGAGCAAAAAGTTTTTCTGAAGCTATAAGAATTTGTTTTTTAGTTATAAAAAATTTACATAAAATAATTAAAACTAATGGATTATCAACATCTGTTGGTGATGAAGGAGGTTTTGCACCAATGATAAATAGCAATGAACAAGCCTTAAAATTAATTTCATTAGCCATTAAAAATGCAGGATTTTTAAATGGAAGAGATGTTTCTATATGTTTAGATGTAGCGGCTAACGAGTTGTATAAAAAAAACAGGTATTCTATTCATTCTAAATCTTATGTTTCAGTTAAAAAATCGATAAAAGAATACCTTAAACTTATTAAAAAATACAAAATAAAATCTATTGAAGATCCTTTTGCTGAAAATGATTGGGCCGCATGGAGCAAATTAATGAAATCAATTAATAAGACGCAAATAGTTGGTGATGACTTGTATGTAACTAATTTAGAAAGATTGAAAAAAGGATTTTTAAATCTTTCATCAAATGCAATTTTGATTAAATTAAATCAAATTGGAACAGTGACAGAAACTCTTGAAGTAATAAAATTTGCTCAAATTATTGGCTTTAAAACTATTATTTCGCATAGATCCGGGGATAGTGAAGATACGTTTATAGCTGATTTATCTGTTGGAACGAATTCCAATCAAATAAAAACAGGTTCTCTGGCTAGGTCAGAAAGAGTAGCTAAATATAACCAATTAATACGTATAGAAGAAGAACTTGGAAAAAAAGCTAGAATGAATAAGATTCATTAATGCTTCAAAAAATTAAAAAAAATTACTTTATTTTAGTTTCAACTTTTTTGATTTTATACTTTTTTTTCAATCTTTTATCAGGTCAAAGAGGATTAATTTCCTACTTTGAAAAAAAACAAATTTTAGATAATTTAAAAAAAGAGGAAAAAGCTTTAATTTTTAAAATTAATCACTTAAATTTCAAAAATTCTTTGTTAAGTGACAATCTTGATCTTGATTATATTGAAACTTTGATTAGAGAGAGGTTTCTATTTGGAAAAAAAAATGAAAAAATGTTTATAATTAAAAATGACACAAAAAATTAGACCAAGGCATCCAGAAAAAATTAAGAATCCAGTTAATCCTATAAAGAAAAAACCTGATTGGATTCGATCAAAACTTCTAAATAGTAGAGAATTTTTTCTCACAAAAACAATTGTAAATAAAAGTAATCTTGTTACAGTTTGCCAAGAAGCTAATTGCCCAAACATAACCGAGTGCTGGAGTAAAAGACATGCCACTTTTATGATTATGGGCGATACATGTACAAGAGCGTGTGCCTTTTGTGATGTGAAAACTGGGAAACCTGAAAAACTTGATCCCTTTGAAGATTTAAAAATAGCAAATGCAGTAAAAAAACTGTCATTAAGACATGTTGTTATTACCTCTGTTGATAGAGATGATTTGATAGATGGTGGATCTAATCATTTTAAAAAAGTTATTGAAACGACTAGGAAAAAAAATCCTGATACTACTATCGAAGTTTTAACTCCAGATTTTTTAAGAAAGGGTGAATCTTATAAAAAAATTTTAGAGGCAAACCCCGATGTTTTTAATCATAATATAGAGACAGTCCCTAGACTTTACTTAAAGGTAAGACCAGGTGCTAGATATTTTGCTTCTTTAGAGTTATTAAAAAAGGCAAAAGAAAATAACAGTAAAGTTTTTACTAAATCTGGAATAATGGTTGGACTTGGTGAAGAGTATGATGAGATTGTTCAAGTTATGGATGATCTGAGATCAGCAAATGTAGATTTTTTAACGATTGGGCAATATCTTCAACCCTCTGTAAAGCACCACCCACTTGAGAGATACTATCATCCAAAAGAATTTAAAGAACTTGAATTAATAGCAAAATCAAAAGGTTTTCTTTTAGTATCATCATCTCCATTAACTAGATCATCTTATCATGCAGATGAGGATTTTTCTAAATTACAAAAAAATAGATTAAATATTAATTAATGCCAAAAGCTTCTGTAAAGAGGTTAATTGAATGTAAGAAAGAGGATTTAATTAATTTAGTTCTTGATATTGAAAAATATCCAGAATTTGTTCCTTTTTGTTATGATGCAAAAATTTATGAAAATAAAGATGAAGGCAATCTAAAAAAAATAATTGCAGATTTAACGATTGGAAAAGGTCCATTTAAAGATACTTACAAAAGTGATGTAGTTTTTAACAAAGAAAAAGATACAATTAATGTTGTAAATATAGAAGGACCCTTGAATCATCTAATAAATAATTGGACATTTTCAGATAAAAAAAATGGTATTACCGAAGTAACATTTGATATTGATTTTGAAATAAAAAATAAGTTTTTAAACTCTCTAATGGTTGTTTCTTTTCAGTTTGGATTAGAGAAAATAGCTGATGCTTTTCAAGAAAGAGCAGAAAAGTTATTTAGCAATTCTTAAAATTAAATTTAAGGCTTTTTTCACAGTTGCTCTTTGAATTGTTGATCTATTTTTATTTCCAAATAGATACTTATTAATCAGTATTTTATTGCCTTTTTTAACTCCAACAAAGACTAAACCTACTGGTTTATATTTAGTTCCACCTTTTGGTCCTGCGATACCCGTTATAGAAACATTTATATGTGCCTTTGAGATTTTTGATAGATTGTTTACCATTGCAAAACAACATTGATGACTTACAGCTCCATACTTTTTTATGATATTCTTATTCACTTTTAAAATCTTTATTTTTGCCTGATTAGAATAAGTGATTAAACCTAAGTGGAATATTTTCGACACACCACTTATTGACGTAATAGTACTGGCTAGCAGTCCTCCAGTACATGACTCTGCTATAGAAACTTTAAATTTCTTTTTAATTAAAAGTCTTATTAAAGATTTCATTAGATAAAATAATTACTTAAAAACATAAAACAAATTAAAGATAAAACAACATAAAATCCTGCACAAACATCGTCCATGATTACTCCAAAACTATTTTTGAAATTTTTGTCAAAAAAACTTACAGGAAAGGGTTTTGATATGTCAAAAAATCTAAATAATACAAAGCAAATTCCATAAAAAATTATTGCTTCATCAGGAGATTTTTCGGTTCCATGTGAAATTTCATAAAGATAAATAGGTATTGATTGACCAATTAATTCATCAATAATAATTTCTTTTGGATCTTTATTTTCTTTATCTTTGATGTGCATTGTAACTGCAAAAAAAGAAGTAATAAAAATAATTATTAGACCAATTAAAATTGTGTTTGATGACAAATTCAATATATGAAAAAAAATATAGAGAATTATCACTGTTATTAATGAACCAAAAGTCCCAGGAATTTTTGGAACTTTACCTAAACCAAATATAGTAACAAATATGGTATTTAAAGTTTTAATCATATTTTGTTATTGAAATTATTACTTCACAAGCTATTGCTTTCTCTTTTCCTATCAAGCCCAATTTTTCAACAGTTTTACCTTTAAGATTAATTTTACTCTTATCTAAATTTATAATTTTTGAAATAGAATCAATTATTTTATTTCTGTATTTAGAAACTTTAGGTTTTTGACAAATTAAATTTATATCTAAATTGTTTATAAAATAGTCTGATTTAATCAAATTTTTTACAATTGGTTTTAATATTTTAAATGATCTAATATTTTTAAATTTTTTGTTATTAGGGAAATAGGTACCAATATCTTTTTTTCTCATCGCACCTAAAATAGCATCGGTTATGGCATGCAAAATAACATCACCATCTGAATGACCCTCTAAACCTGAATGAAAAGGTATTTTAATTCCACCAAGAAAGAGTTTTTTATTTTTAATCAGCTTATGAATATCAAATCCAATTCCAAAAAAAGTTTTTATATTTTTAATATCATTAAGATAGGTAATCTTATAATTTTGATTTTCTCCAGCTATAAATTTAATTTTATGGTTTTTATTTATAAAAAGAGTTGATTCATCGCTAATTTTATTTTTTTCATTTATTGCAAGATTATATAATTCTTTAAATTTAAATGCTTGTGGTGTTTGAGTAAAAAATGAATTTTCTCTATTTAAATTAAATATTCTATTTTTAATTTTATATTTAATGGAATCTTTGGAAAATATCACAGGCACTACAGCTTTATTTTTTTTTATATTTTTCGCAATATTTTGAAGTAATTTTAACGAAAAATTCGGCCTTGCAGCATCATGGATAAAAATATTTATTGGTTTAAATTTTTTTAAGTATTTTAGGGCTATTAGGGATGAATCTGATCTTTCTTTTCCACCTTTTATCACTTTTATCAGTTTAGAATATTTCTTTTTTTTAAAATGGTTTAAGTTATTAGTTACAACAATTATCTTTTTAAAAAGTCTTGAGTTTAAGGATTTTTCAATTGAGTGCTCAATAATTTCTTTATTTTTATAATCATAGAATTGTTTGGCAATATTTGCATGAAATCTCTTACTTTTACCTGCAGCTAGTATTACAAAATAGTTGTTCATTTGTTTAAATGCTATAATTCTAAATTATGTTTGAATTTTTGAAAAAAAATATATTCATAATTATTCTATCTACTATCACACTATTTATCGGTTTTTTAACTTTTTTAACCTTTATCGACAGAAGTTTTGTTGAATTAAATCAAAATAATTTACAGTATTTATTAATACTAAATATCTTTTTACTTTTTTTATTATTTATCTTCATATTTGTTGAAATAAAAAAATCTATAAAAAGTGATATTGACAAAGATGGCCTGTCATCAAACAAGAGATATATAACATATTTTTCATTGTTTACTTTAATTCCATCAATACTTATTTCTGTTTTCTCTTTATTTTTATTTTCATTTGCTTTGGAAAAATATTTTGATAAAAAAGTTACTACAGTTGTTAACAATTCTTATGAACTTGCTAAAAGCTATGTCCAAGAGGTAAGAAATAAAATTGAAGCTGATATAGTTTTAATCGCTTTTGATACAAATAAAAGTGCAAATTTTTTAAATGATAATAAAAATGAGTATGTAAGGTTTTTAAGAACTCAAAAAATAATAAGAGACGTAGATGAAATACATATAATTAATAAAGATAAGAGTCTATTGTATTCATCAGAGGAAAAAAATGTTTATATACCCCCTGTTGATAAGGCTCTTAATCTCGTGTTGGATGATGACCGACCTTTAAAAATAATTAATGCTCCTGCAAATATTTCAGCTGCCATAATGCGATTACAATCTTTTGAGGATAGATTTTTATACGTAGTAAAATTTTTAGATAAAGATATTTCAAACTATTTATCAGAGTCTCAAGAAGCAATTAGTTTTTATTATACGGTAGAGGAACGAAGTACAGGAATAAAGGTATCTTTTGCAATAATATATACTATAATTGTATCTTTACTTTTATTTGTTTCTATTACGATTGCAATACGATTTTCATCAAGATTCTTTAGATCAATAAATAATTTAATTTTAGCCTCAACCGCAATTGGTCGTGGTGATTTAAATACTAAAGTTCCCGAAATTAAAACTGATAAGGATATGGAAATTTTGAATAGGAATTTTAATTTAATGACACAACAATTAAAGAATCAACAAGAAAAACTAATTATTAATGAAAGACACGAGGCATGGGGGAATTTAGCAAGAAAACTTGCTCATGAAATAAAAAATCCACTCACTCCAATTCAGCTTACTATTGATAAGATCAAAAATAAGTATTTGAAACAAGTCTTAGAAAAAGATCAAGAAAATTTTAATGACAATCTAAGAATTATAGACAATCAAATTAAACAAATTGAAAACTTAGTAAATGAATTTTCTGATTTTGCTAGAATGCCAAAACCAATTTTAAAAGATAATGATTTATTAAAAATTTTATATGAAAATATTGGGCTATTATCTCAAATTGACAAAAAAATTAAAATTACTATTAACACAACTAATAAAAAGATCTTATTTAATTGTGATAAAGAACAAATCGGAAGAGTTTTTTTGAATCTAATTAAAAATTCGATTGAAAGTATTCATCAAAAATCTAAAAAAAACCCCGATTTTGATAAAAAAATACTAATTGAAATTTCGCAAAATAATGATCATATTAAATTTGTATTGGTTGATAATGGAGTTGGCTTTAGTGAGATAAAAAATAATATCAAAGATATACTTAATCCATACTTCACAACTAAAAAAGATGGAACTGGTTTAGGCTTATCAATAGTTAATAAAATAATTAATGATCATAATGGAAAGCTTGATTTTTTCCCTGTTTCGGATGGAGCAAAAGTAGTAATAAATTTTAGATTAAATGGCGATTGAAATTTTAATAGTTGACGATAACGTGGATATTAGAAATATCCTAAATGAATTAATTGTTGATGCAGGATATCAGACTCGCATGGCAGCAAATTTTAATCAGGCGATTTCAGAAATAGATAAGAAGATGCCAGATGTAGCTATATTTGATGTAAAATTAGACAAAGGTGATAATGACGGGATTGAATTACTATCCTACATCAAATCAAAAAATAAAGATATACCAGTTATAATAATTACTGGTCATGCAAATATTGAAATGGCAGTAAATTCTCTTAAAAGGGGAGCTTTTGAGTTTATTGAAAAACCTTTTGATCAAAATCGATTATTAAATTTTATCAAAAGAGCGGTTGAAAATTTAAACTTAAAATCTCAAAATAAAGATTACGAAACAAAACTATTTTTCTCATATGAATTAATTGGCGATAGTAAAAATATTAATACAATAAGAGATCAAATTGAAAAAATTTCTATTACTGAAAGCAGAGTTTTGATTAATGGACCATCTGGAAGTGGAAAAGAATTAGTTGCAAGAAAAATTCATAAGAAATCTAAGAGAGAAAACAAGCCATTTGTAATATTAAATGGGGCATTGCTTGATGCTAACAAGTATGAACTTGAATTATTTGGTGAGGAAAAACAAAATGGTGCGATCTCGTATGGAGCCTTAGAAAAAGCTAATAAAGGAACATTACTTATAGATCAAGTTTCAGAGATACCACTAGATATACAATCTAAAATTTTAAGAGTTTTAACTGATCAAAAATTTAAAAGATTAAATGGAAATTCAGATATAAATGTTGATGTAAGATTGATTTGTTCTTCAAGTAAAGATTTAAAAGATGAAATTAAAATAGGTAACTTTAGAGAAGATCTTTATCATAGGCTTAATGTATTTGAAATAAATATTAAGCCATTAAATGAGAGAATATCCGACATACCATTGCTAATTAGATATTTTTCAAAAAAAATATCAGAAAACTATAGTATTAAAGAGTTAGAAATTGATGATAATGATAGTTATATTTTAAATCATAATTGGCAAGGTAATGTGAGAGAATTAAGAAATCTAATAGAGAGAATAGCTATATTACAACCTGATACAAAAGAAAAAATTTCAGTTATAGTGAAAGAATCTTTGAAAATAGACAATTTTGGCAATTATATTGCAGATAATAGTCTATCTGTGCCCTTAAAAGAAGCTAGAGAAAAGTTTGAAAAAGAGTATTTAACTATCCAGCTGAAAAAATTTAATGGAAATATATCGAAAACTGCTAACTTTGTTGGGATGGAAAGAAGTGCTCTACATAGAAAACTGAAGGGTCTTGGAATAAAAGAATTTAATTAAAATGAATATTATAATTTGTGGTGCTGGAAGAGTAGGATTTACTATTGCCAAACTATTGAGTGAGCAAGGTCATTCCATTACTGTTATTGACCAATCCAGTGAGGATATACAAAAGATTAATGATAGTCTTGATGTTAAAGCGATTGTAGGAAAAGCAACATTCCCATCAATACTTGAAAAAGCTAATGCTTCTGAAACTGATATGATTATTGCAGTGACCAGAAATGATGAAATTAATATGTTAATTTGTCAAATAGCTTTTTCAATTTTTAATATTTCAAAAAAAATTGCAAGAATTAGATCTCAAGATTATTTAAATCCAAAATTTACAAGGGTTTATAGCAAAGAAAATTTACCTATTGATGTCATAATTTCTCCTGAAATTGAAATAGCAAAATCGATACAAAGAAAACTAGAGGCTCCAGGAGCCCTAGATAGTGTTCCTTTTGCAGAGAATAAAATAAGATTACTTGAAATTTTGATTAAAGAAAATTGTAAATCAATAGGTATTAAATTTAATGAGTTAAGTAAAAAATATCCAAAACTCGAAGCAAATATAATTGGTATTAATCGTAATGATAAATTCTTTATACCAAAAAAAACAGATACAGTAGAAAATAATGACAAAATATATGTCATAATTAATTCCTCTCAAATGCGAGAAACATTAGAGGCATTTGGACATGAGGAAAAAATATCAAAGAAAATTTTGATTATTGGGGGTGGAAATATTGGTTTTAATCTTGCAAAAAATATTGAGGAGACATTAGATACCACTAGAGTAAAAATTGTTGAAAAAGACAAAGAACGTGCTGAATACTTAGCTAATGAACTTAATGATGCAATAGTAATTAATGGTAATGGTTTGGACGAGGAGGTTTTGGTTGAAGCAAATTTAGATGAAGCAGAAACTGTACTTGCGTTAACTAATGATGATGAGGATAATTTAATGGTGAGTGTGCTTGTGGAAAAGTTCACAAAAGATCAAAAAAAAATTGACGATAAAAGAACTATGGCTTTAATTAACAAACCAAATTATTCTTTGCTTCAGTCCTCCTTAAAGATTGATGATTTAATCGATCCTAGGATGACAACTGTATCAAGTATTTTAAAACATATTCATAAAGGGACGATTGAAAATGCCTACACGATATCAAATGGAGAGTATGAAGTTATAGAAGCAGAAATAATTGAAACTTCAGAATTAATTAACAAAGAGATAAAAAATTCAAATTTACCTGAAGAATTAAGAATTGGAGCTGTGCTTAGAGAGAAAAAAATAATTATACCTAGATCAGATTTTATTTTTAAAAAAGATGATAGGGTGGTTTTTATTGTAAAAAAAGAGTCTATTTCATTTGTTGAAAATATTTTTAGATTAAGTTCAATATAATTAGATGTTTAGAATCCAAATTAAATATCTTAGTTTTTTTTTTATATTAGTTTCTATTTTTTCTTTTTTTAATATCATTTATTCATACTATCTTAATCAATACTTAAATTTAAATACGTATTATTTTAGTCTTATTTTATCTTTATTCATTTCTATTTTATTTTATAAGATAAAATTACCAGAAAAAAAATTGACAATATTCGACAAAATTTTAACTGTTTTTTTTGGATATTTAATAATCCCGTTAATTTTGTCTATTCCTTTTTATTTTAGTATTTATAATCTTACATTCTTAAATTCTTTTTTTGAAGCTGTCTCTGGTTTTACATCTACTGGCTTTTCAATATTTGAAAATATAAAACATATTGATCAAAGTTTAATATTATGGAGGTCATCAACCCAATGGATTGGTGGTCTTTATTTTTTATTTTCAATAATTTTTTTAATTGATATCTATGATGAAAGTTTCAAAAAAACTTTAACAAATTATATTTCTTTTGATAGCTCTGAAGTACTGAAACAGGCTATCAAAATTTTTTTATTGTATTCAGTTTTAACTTTTATAATTTTTATAATTCTTAATATTTTTTCAATAAGAACTTTTGATGCATTGAATTTGGCTTTTACTCTTATTTCGTCTGGAGGATTTCTTCCAGTAAATGATTTATCGGTTATACTAAGAGAAAATATACAGATAATAATTCTTTCATTATTAATGCTTTCATCATTTTTTAGTATTTTTTTTAGTTATAATTTAATTTTTGTAAAGAATAAAAATATTAATTTTTTTTATGAGGATTTACATTTAATAATATACTTTGTATTTGTAGTAACAGTCTTTTTTCTTTTTTTTAGTTTTAATACGGAATTTTTGAATAATTTTTTAGCAATTACAAGTAGTATGTCTAATATTGGTTTTTCTCTTGAGTCATCACAAACAAATTTGAATATTTTATTTCTTATTTTAGTTATTATAGGAGGTTCTTTTTTCTCAACTAGCTCAGGCCTAAGATTTATTAAGGTTTATTCGCTATTTAAATATTCTCTTAACCAAATCTTGTCATTTAGTAGACCAAAAAATATTTTTATGAATAAACTTATGTTTACTAAGATTAATTTTGATTTTATTGAAATAAATAGATATTTTTTGACAATAATAATTTTCATTCTTTCGTTAATAATTCTATCTTCATTATTGAGCTTAAGTGGTTTGAATTTTGAAAATTCTTTTAAATTGTCAATTTTAACTTTAATGAATACTGTAAATTCCTCAATTTATGGTCTTAGCGATTTCGATTTTAATAATCTTCATTTTTTTACAAAATATTGTCTAATTTTCTTTATGATCGTTGGGAGAATTGAACTGTTAACAATTTTACTTCTTGTTAAAAAATTTCTATTTAAAAATTAGCTTATTATTGTATATGTATTAGTTAAAATATTGCGCCCTTAGCTCAGCTGGATAGAGCATCGGTTTTCTAAACCGAGGGTCGGAGGTTCGAATCCTCCAGGGCGCGCCATAATCATGAATTTACCATAGTTTTTAACAAAAAATTTATCTTGACTAAAATTGCCTCAATTTAAATTACTAAATAAATTTATCTTGAACAGTTTTTTCTTACATGCTTAAATTATGAATATTCAAAAGTTATTTTG
>TARA_B100001057_G_scaffold450344_1_pt1 | contig 17208 bp, 15 predicted proteins | sample TARA_B100001057 | Tara Oceans TARA_B100001057 (sample SAMEA2621839) | marine metagenome | biome: marine biome (ENVO:00000447); feature: surface water layer (ENVO:00002042); material: "saline water (ENVO:00002010), including plankton (ENVO:xxxxxxxx)" | depth 5 m
ATTTCGGCTCTGAGGGTTGAGGGTTCGAATCCTTCCTGGGTCACAAATATTTATAATAGATGGGTATTAAAACATTACGAAAAAAACTTAATTTTTTCACCTCAATTCTGCTTTAATCTAACCTCAATTGTAGTTTGGAAGTGTTGAATATTTGTCTGAATAAAAAAGCATTTGGTCTGAAAAACTCTCAGGCTGCTCAATAATAATGTCAATTATTTCGTTTAATTTATTTTTTACGGGAATCAAATTAGGATTCATGAATCCACTGTAGGGTGCGGAAGTAAATTTTTTGTTTCTTAATAAAATTTCTTCATGGATATCAATATCTACTTTTACTCCATAATTTTCAACTAAATTTTTTCCTGCTTCATAGTCTCCCTCGGATTTAATTCTCTGAATTTCATTCAATAAAACACCAAAAAGGTCTCTTAGTTTATCATAATCATTAATAATGAAATATGTTTTATTTTCAGAAATAATTTTTTCAATTATATTATCTTCTAGACCTTTCTCATACACCCATTTTGATATCATTTGACGATTTCTCATATGAGATTCTTCAATTTCATTTCCTAATTTAATTCTAATAAGCTGAGTCATTAGACCATTTCTAATATATCCATTGTATTGTGCTATAGTGTATTCTTCAACATGATCAGTAATACCTATATCCCTCATTTTAGCGTCTGCAATGAAATATAATCCAACCAGATCAGCCCTGGCCTCCTCTAGGGTTGAGCTATAGCTTTTTAAAGTCTCTTTTGGAGTCCCAACTCCATCTACAATCTTTCCACTAGCATGACCAATTACTTCATGAAGAGCTGTATGAAGATCATCTGCATCACTACCATATTTTTTTTCAATTTCTATTTGATTTTTATTGAATGCAAACTCATTAATTCTTCCACTACTTCCTGCATTAGCATATGAAAATAAAATATTGCCCAACGAAACAGATTTAGACCCATGCTTAGCTCGTATCCAATTAGCATTAGGTAAATTAATTCCAATTGGTGAGGAAGGTGACGTAGCTCCAGCTTCTGAGGCCACATTTACAGTATTGTAAGAAATACCAACAACATTTTTTCTTTTATGATCATTTGAGATGGTTGAATTATCTTCAAACCATTGCGCATGTTTTGAAATTGCATCCATCTTCTTACTCATTTCAAAGTCTTTAATTTGAACAACAGATTCAAATGAAGCTTTATATGCCATAGGATCATTATAGACTTCAATAAAACCATTTATATAATCAATATCTCCATTTAAGGTTTTAACCCATTCGATATTGTAATCATCCCAGATTTTTAAATTACCTGTTTCATAATATTTAATTAGTAACTCAAATGCTTTTTTTTGTTGATCATTTTCAGAAACTGACTTTGCTTTTTTAAGCCAAAAAATAATTTTTTCAATTGAATTTGAATACATTCCGTCTAGCTTCCAAACTTTCTCTTTAATAACACCATCAACTTTTATTAATTTTGAATTTAATCCTAAGGATATTGGTCTACTAGGGTCTTCAATATTTTTTCTTTTATAAAAGTCATTAACCTCGGATTCTGTTATATTATCATCATAAAAGTTAATAGCCGAACCCTTGACTAAACCAATTTTGGTATCTAGGTTAACTTTTTTTAAATCCTTGGAATTGAAAATAGCATCAAATGCATCATAATTCAATGATGTTTTTGACTCATCCAAAAGATTTTTTAAATATCTTTTTGAAAATTTTGGAACAAATTTATCATTTGAGTAGTGATGATGAATTCCATTGGAAAACCAAATCCTTTTTAAGTAAATTTCAAATTCTCCCCATGAATTTGATGATCTATCTCCTTTAAAATTTTGATAAACATTTTCTAAAGCTCTCCTTATTGATAAATTATGCTTGTAGTTTTGATCATAAATTATATCTCTTCCTGACAAACCTGCTTGAGTAAGATAATATACAAGTTTTTTTTGCTTTAGGTTTAATTTTTGAAAATCTGGAATTTTATACCTTAATATCCTTGTGTCTGAGAATTGTTCTGAAAAAAATGAAAATTTATTCTGAGATAGATCATTTTTGCACCCTAAAAATATAATAGATAGTAGTACGACCCTATGTAAAATATGTTTCATTGTAGTGTTTATCAAATAATCATATTTTGATATTAATTATTCGATTTAAAATTTTTTTATTTTTTTTGTATTAACTCCATCGAAGTGTTCAACAGTTGAACCTTTCAATATTTTGAAATATTGAGTTTTTTTACTTGTGCCTACTATTCTCCAGTAAATTTTTTTTTCTTTTTCATCATATTTTACTAATTCAACTCCAGAACGAAATCCACCATCAGTATCTTCATAAATAATCAAACCATCCCGGTAATTTAAATAAAAACATTCTTTGTCTTTTGATTCGCACCATTTACCATCTAAAAATTTATAAGGATCAATATTTTGGTAAAAAATTAATATTATTAGTTGGATTAAATAAATCATAAAACAAAGTTATTCTTAAAATTAATATTAATTAGCCATTTGAAACAAAATTAGAAATTTTTTTTCTTGTGAAAATCCAGAATGTAATTAAAAATAAAATTAGAATAAACACTTCAAAATAGATTAAGTAAAATGGCCATTCTCCGATTATGAGTGGATTATCAACTTCAGGAGGTCTATTTAAATACATATAGTTTGATTTTATCATATAATTTAAAGGCATAAGAATTACCATTAATATATTCAAGTAAAGAATTGTTTTTAACCACGAGTATGGCCTTAACTTAAAATTTAAATATAATAGAAGATAAAATGGAATTAGGATTATCAAGCTGTGACTTAAATAATACACTAAATACTCCAATATACTTCCGTCGTAATCATTTATTTGGGGCGTAAGTATTGCGACTATTCCACCGATAATCCCTCCATAAAAACTAAATTCAAATAAACTTTTGTTGTTCTTAATAAATAAAATTGAAATACAAATTAAACTATTTATACTGCATAAATGCAGAGGTAAATGTTCTCTAATAGTCCACTGATTCGATATAATATTTCCAAAATGGGAGAAAAGAGTAGATATTAGCAAAATTAGGCTAAATAATTTTGCGGTTTTAATATTTTGTTTTTTGTTTAGTAGCTTTCCCGTTAATAAAAAAAAGGAAATACAGAAAACAATTATTAATGTATTTCTAATCCATTCATTTGACATAAAATCAATGGTGTATGAGTCCATTTAATAAATATAACAAAACTTAAAAATATTAAAAATTTTAGATCGACTTAAGTTTAGAGATAGTGTCTTTGGGGTCGGTTGATTTAAAAACAAAACTACCTGCTACTAATACATCTGCACCAAGGTGAATTAATTTTTTTGCATTTTGATCAGTCACTCCTCCATCAATTTCTATCAGAGCATTACTATCTTTTGAATTAATTAAATTTTTTAATTCTTCAATTTTCTTATAGGTATGTTTTATAAATTTTTGACCACCAAAACCAGGATTTACACTCATCAAACATACTAAATCTATTTCTTTGATGATTGAAGTTAATGAACTAACTGGTGTATGGGGATTTAAAGCTACTCCAGCTTTCATTCCATAGCTCTTAATTTCTTGAACAGATCTGTGCAGGTGATTACATACTTCATAATGAATAGTTAATATTTCGGAATTAAGATCAGCAAACGACTTTATGTATTTATCTGGATTAACTATCATTAAATGAACATCTAGTGGTTTTTTTGCATTAGAATTGATTGATTTTAAAACAGGCATTCCAAATGAAATATTTGGAACAAAAACACCATCCATTATGTCTATGTGGAACCAATCAGCATCACTCTCATTAATCATCGTGCAGTCTCGTTCTAAATTCCCAAAATCTGCAGCAAGAATTGAAGGAGCAATCAACTTGTCCATGACTTTATATTTTAACCAAGGTAAGTTTTTAAAATTTTACTTCTTGAAGTATGTTTTAAACGTCTAATGGCCTTTTCTTTAATTTGTCTTACACGCTCTCTTGTTAAGTCGAACGTTTCACCAATTTCTTCGAGTGTCATTGCGTGTTGATTTCCTAATCCAAAATATAACCTAACAACATCGGCTTCTCTGGGAGTTAGTGTTTCAAGTGCTCTTTCGATTTCAGTTCTCAGAGATTCATGCAATAGAGTTCGATCTGGGTTAGGAGATTCTCCAATGTTTAGAACGTCATAAAGATTTGAGTCTTCACCCTCAACTAGCGGCGCATCCATCGAAACATGTCTACCGGAATTTTTTAATGATTCTTTTACATCATTAATAGTCATATCTAATTCTTTTGCAATTTCTTCAGCTGATGGCTGACGCTCGTGAGCTTGTTCTAAAAAGGCATAAGTTTTATTTATTTTATTAATTGATCCAATCTTATTTAATGGAAGCCTTACAATTCTTGATTGTTCAGCCAATGCCTGAAGAATAGACTGTCTAATCCACCAAACTGCATATGAAATAAATTTAAAACCTCGTGTCTCATCAAAACGTTGTGCAGCTTTTATTAAACCTAAATTACCTTCATTTATTAAATCAGGTAGAGTTAAGCCTTGATTTTGGTATTGTTTGGCTACAGAAACCACAAATCTTAGATTTGCTTTTGTTAGTTTTTCCAAGGCAACTTGATCACCAGCTTTAATTCTTTGAGCTAACTCAACTTCTTCTTCAGCTGTAATTAAGTCTACTTTACCAATTTCTTGTAGATACTTATCTAGCGAAGCAGTTTCTCTGTTTGTTACTTGTTTTGTTATTTTTAATTGTCTCATCAAAAAGTCTCTTTTACATATTTTATACGTATTAAATCTTAAAAGGTTTCATTTTCCGTACAAAAAATATATTTTTAAATTATTTTCTTTCTGGTCTTTCCAAAAGAGCCTTTCTGGATACTTTTTCTTTTCTTGTTCTCGGATCAATGCCAAAGTATTTAACTTCTAATAAGTCACCAATTTTGAATACCTTACTAACATCTTCAGTTCTTTCCCAAGCAATTTCACTAATATGGAGCAACACTTCGTTACCAGGAGCATCGATATACTCAACAACAGCACCAAAATCCAAGATTTTTATGACCTTAACTTTGTATGTATTTCCTTTTATTGCCTTGAACAACAGAGAATCTATTTTTGATAGTACGCTCTCAATTCCTTCTTGTGCAGTTCCAAGTATTTCAACAATACCTTCTTCTGTTTCAGGATCTTCATTAATTACAATTGTACATCCTGTTTCTTTTTGAAGTTCTTGAATCACTTTACCTCCTGGGCCAATAAATGGACCAATAAATTCGTTAGGTATTCTTCTGGTTATCATTTTTGGTGAGTGAGGTTTTACTTCAGGATTTGGTTTTTCAATAGTTTCAGATAATTTATCTAAAATATGTAATCTTCCATCTCTTGCCTGTTTTAGTGCTTTTACCAATATCTCATATGATAGACCTTTAATCTTAATATCCATTTGACAAGCAGTAATCCCCTCAGAAGTTCCAGTGACTTTAAAATCCATATCACCCAAATGATCCTCATCGCCCAAAATATCACTTAAAACAGCATACCTTTCCCCATCTGAAATTAGTCCCATCGCTATGCCTGAAACAGGTCTTGATATTTGGATACCGGCATCCATTAATGCCATTGTTCCTGCGCATACTGTTGCCATTGACGAAGAACCATTGGATTCCAATACTTCAGACACTAAACGAACTGTGTATGGGCAATCATCTGGGACCATACCTTTTAATCCCCTCTGTGCTAGATTTCCATGCCCTATTTCTCTTCTTGATGTTCCTCTTAAAGGTCTTGCTTCACCGGTACAAAACGGAGGAAAGTTATAATGAAGATAAAACTTTTCCTCTCCTTCATATGAAGGCATGTCAATCTTATTTGCATCTCTTGATGTTCCAAGTGTTACAGTGGCTAATGCTTGGGTTTCACCCCTAGAAAAAATTGATGATCCGTGAGTAGATGGTAAATAATCTACTTCACACCAGATTGGCCTAATTTCATTTGTTTTTCTTCCATCCAACCGAATTCCTTCACTCAATGTAAGTTCACGAATTGCCTTTTTTTCTGATTTTTTATAATATTCGTTTACTAGATCACCATATTCTTCATTTTCTTCTTCAGAAAAGGCTGCTTTTACTTCTTCTCTAACTTCAGAAAATGCTTTACTTCTTTCATTTTTTGAGGTTCCCTTTTTAGCAATTTTGTAACATTTATCGTATGTTAAATTGTGTATTTTCTTCTCTAACTCCTCATTTCTTTCTGAAGTTTCATATTCACGTATTTCTTTTTTTCCAAATGCTTCTGCTAATTTGACTTGTGCATCAATTTGAATTTTAATTGCTTCGTGAGCAAATTTTATTGCATCAGCCATTTCTTCTTCAGAAATTTCATTCATCTCACCTTCAACCATCATGACTGAATCCTTAGATGCACCAATGATCATATCAATATCTGATTCTGCTAATTGAGATCTACTAGGGTTGATAATGAACTCACCATCAAGACGAGCTACTCTGACTTCTGAAATAGGGCACTCGAAAGGGAAGTCACTTAACTGAATAGCTGATGAGGCCGCTAGTCCGGCTAAGGAATCGGGCATTACGTTTTCATCATGAGACATTAATTGAATCATGACTTGTGTTTCTGCATGATAATCTTTTGGGAATAACGGACGTAAAACTCTGTCAACAATTCTCATAGTTAAAATTTCGCCATCGCTTGGTCTAGCTTCTCTTTTAAAAAAACCCCCTGGGTATTTTCCCGCTGCTGCAAACTTTTCTCTGTAGTCAACGGTGAGTGGTAAAAAATCAACGTTACTAGATTCATAACTTGAAACTACCGTGCACAATAGCATCGTATTTCCCATTTGAACAACTACGGAACCGTGAGCTTGTTTTGCTAATTTTCCCGTTTCGATTGTTATGGAACGCCCATCAGGTAGTTCTATTGTTTCTTTGTATACTTTTGGTTTCATTTTTCAAGGTTTAAGTTATTTGTTGTGTGCTTTGCAACCAATGAAAAATATATAGGTATGTTACTTTCTTATTTTAAGTTCTTTGATAATTGATCGATACTTTTCAATGTCTTTTGATTTTAAGTAATCAAGCAGGTTTCTTCTTTTTCCAACCAGGCTTACTAATGCTCTTTCAGTATTAAAATCCTTATTATTTGTTTTCAAATGGTTGGATAGATGATTAATCCTAGAGGAAAATAGTGCAATCTGTCCTTCGGTTGATCCAGTATTGGTCTTGGTTTTTCCAAACTTTTTAAAAATATCTTCTTTATCTTCCTTAGTTATATTCATACTTAATAATGTTTTGTTCAAAAATTTGTTTAAATTAAATTTTCCTGCAAATATATATAAATTTAACTATTTAAACCTTCGTTAGTTTCTTAGTGGTCTGTTAAGAATTAAATCTATATATTTATTTACTTGATTCTTCAATTGACTTCTGTGAACAATAAAATCTAAAAACCCTTTTTCTTTTAAAAATTCACTTTTTTGAAAGCCAGGAGGAAGATCTTTTCCAGTTGTATCTTTAACAACTCTTGGTCCAGCAAAAGCAATTAAAGCGTTTGGCTCAGCGATGTTTACATCACCTAACATAGCAAAAGATGCAGTAGTGCCACCTGTTGTTGGATCAGTACACAGAGAGATGTAGGGAAGTTTGGCCTCGGCTAAATGAGCAAGTTTTGCTGAGGTTTTTGCCATTTGCATTAATGAAGTTGCAGATTCCATCATTCTTGCACCTCCAGATTTAGATATAATTAGCAAGGGGTAGGAGTTTTTAATACAAAAGTCTGTCGCTCTAGCTATTTTTTCTCCAACAACAGAACCCATAGAACCCCCAATAAATGCAAAATCCATACAACAAACAACTAGTTCTTTTCCTTTAGATTTTCCAAATGCTGATCTTAACGCATCTTTCAAATTTGTTTTTTTTTGAGCTTCCTTAATTCTGTCTTTATAATTTTTATTATCAATAAACTTTAAAAAATCTTTTGGTTCTAAACCCTTGTCCAACTCTTCGAAATTATTGTCATCAAAAATAATTTCGAAATATTCTTTGCTACCTATGTGAACATGATAGTCGTCTTCTGGACTAACATAAAAATTTTCTGCTAATTCTTTAGTTTCAACAACTTTACCTGAGGGAGTCTTGTACCATAATCCCTCAGGTATATTTTTTTTTTCCTCTGTAGTCGTTAAAATCCCTTTTTTACTTCTTTTAAACCAACTCATACCTAATTAAAATCAAGAATCTTTAGTCTAATGTATTAACATTATTTAAATCTTCAAAAGCTTTTTTTAATCGTTTGATAAATGTTTCCTCACCTAATCTTAGCCATTTTCTTGGATCATAATATTTTTTATTTGGTATATCTTTTCCTTCTGGATTTCCAATTTGTGAATTTAAATAGTCATATTTATCATTCATATAATCTCTTATGCCCTCTGTAAAAGCATATTGTAAATCAGTGTCAATATTCATTTTAACTACACCATAGCCGATAGCCTCTTTAATTTCTTCTTTAGAAGAGCCTGATCCACCATGGAAAACAAAATCAACTGAATTAAAAGGTAAATCAAGTGTTTTTGAAATGTATTCCTGAGAATTTTTTAAAATTTTAGGAGTAAGTTTCACATTGCCTGGCTTGTATACACCATGAACATTACCAAAAGCTGCGGCAATTGTAAATTGAGGACTTATTTTACTTAGTTCTTTAAATGCGAATAAGACCTCTTCTGGTTGAGTATAGAGTTTAGAGATATCAACATCCGTATTGTCAACACCATCTTCTTCACCCCCAGTTACACCTAATTCAATTTCTAATGTCATTTTCATCAAAGACATTCTTTTAAGATATTTTTTACAAATTTCAATATTCTCAACCAAGGGTTCTTCTGAGAGGTCTATCATATGAGAACTAAATAATGAGATTCCATTTTTTTTAAAATATTTTTCACTTGCATCTAATAACCCATCAATCCATGGTAATAATTTTTTAGCGCAATGATCAGTATGTAATATAACATATGCTCCATAATGTTTTGCTAATTCATGGATATGTTTTGCTCCAGCAACTGCCCCATGAATAGCAGATTTTTGATTTTCATTTGTCAAACCTTTTCCTGAATTAAACTGAGATCCTCCATTTGAAAACTGAATCATGACTGGACTATTCAAAAGTGAAGCAGTTTCAAGAACTGCATTAATTGAATTTGAGCCAGTGACATTAACAGCAGGAAGTGCAAACTTTTTTTCTTTTGCTAATTCAAAAATTTTCTGAACATTTTTTCCAGTTATTACACCTGGAGGAAAGGATAGATTCATTTTAGAACAATTTTTTTGGCAATATTAAGCAATATTATTAAAAAGGATAGTTGATTCCAATATTAAATACAGCTTGTTTTAAAGAAAATTCTGAGAGCCATCTTTTATTTTTTTCAAGGGATGGATTAAATGTTTTGAAACCTGTGTCAAAACGAAATACAAAAAAATCAAAATCATAGCGAATTCCAATTCCTGAACCTATTGCTATCTCACTTAAGTCTGAAAGATTATCAAAACTTGCCTTAGGGTCAGTCACATTATCTTGAAAATTCCAAATATTTCCTGAATCAATAAATAGAGCACCTTTGAGTGAACCAATAACAGGGAAACGATACTCCATATTCATTGAAATTTTCAAATTAGCTTCGTTAAACTCGTTATTGTTATCACTCGTCCCCGGACCTAGTTTATATGCTTTCCATGCTCTATTATCGTTAGCTCCTCCTGCAAAATAAGATCTTGAAAATGGAATATTTTCAGAATTACCTGTGGGTAATGCGACTCCACTAAAAAATCGAAAAGCAAAAACCCTTTCTCTGCCAAGAGGTAAATGTCTTATGAAATCAATATCTGTTTTTACATACTGAGAGGGGGTAACTCCATTAATTTCATAATCTCCATTAATATTTTTTTGAGATGTTAAATCTAAAAATTTATTTAACACATTTCCAACCCACTCAAACTTCCATCTAAACTGATAAAAATTTTCATCTAATATGCTTTCCTGATTGTTATAATTAAAGCTTAATGATGATCCAAGTATTAAATTATTGACAGTTAATCTGTTTCTTCTCTCGCTTATACTTTTTAATGTAATTTGTTCCTCATCACTTAATGTTGATAAGGAACCATTTTCAACATTTCTAATAAATAAATTAGTACCTAAAGGTATTTTTAAGTTATTATATTCATCAAAATAGCCTTCAGATAAATCATTATTGATGGCAATTATATTTAATCTATCATATGAATTTCTGTATACGTTAAAGTAATTTTCGACATTCTTGTTGTTTACAAACTCCAAGTCAATTAGTTTGAAGATAAACTTCCTGTTATTAGATGTTCTCCATTCGTATTCAAATGTTGTCCCAAAATATTGTTTATCAAGACCTATGTTCTCTTGTAATGTAGTTCCGAAAGTTATTTGGGTACTTGGATCCATATCTTTTGCAATTAGTTTTTCGAGTGAAAAAGGTGATATAATTTTGGGAAATCTAATTTTAATATCTCCTCCAAGTTCAAAAATATTAAAAAACCTATCATTGTTATTTGCAGAGTTTCTTGATGCTCCCAATGTATTTTTTATTCCAAAGTTTAAAATCTCAGTCCCTTTAAAAATATTTCTTATACCAGTTGACAATCCGAAACTCATTCCAATATTTTGAATATTTGAATGAGATATATCCATATCTAACCCAAGAGAGAATCTCTCTTTTGGTGTTAGATATATTGAGGCTCTGAGGGTGCTATCTGAACTTTTTTCATAAATAATACTGGGATATTTGAAATTTCTGAGAGAATTAAAATAGCGATATGTCAACGCCCTATTCTTATCACTGTACCAATCACCTTTTTTTATAAATATCGGATCAGTAATAGCATTATTTTTGTATTTAAGTTTTGTTTTTGAAAAAATATTAAAACCATTGAAATTATTTTGATAATCGTATGACAGATCTTCTTCTCCATTTGATTCTATAAATAAATCGATATCATTTATTTTAAATTTTTTATAGGAGATCTCAAAAAGAGAATCTTTATTTCTTTTTCTAATGGGATTTATTTTTAGAATAACAGCTATTTTTTTATCTGTTCCACTGCTGTCAATTTTTGCAATAAATTGAAGACTATTTTCTTGAAAATTATAAACTCCGTTATTTCTATATAATTTAAAGAGTCTATTCCTTTCATCCTCAAGACTTTTTGTTATAAAGGGGTTTCCTGACTTTAAAAAGCTATTATTTAAATGTTCAAAATATATTTCTTTTAAATCTTCAGATTCAATTTCTTCTACAATATTATCTATGATATATCTTTCATTAAGATCAATAAAGTATTCGACTACTTCATAATTATTTTTAATTTTTCTTCTTGAATTACTTAATTTAACATCAAAATACCCTAGGTTTTTATAATATTGTTCGAGCCTTTGAATGTTCTTTGAAATTTTTGTGGTGTCTACTAAAGTCGGAAAATCTCCATTTTTTGACAACCACGCATTATATTTTGAATAATATTTTTTTAGTTGTTCAACTTGTTTGGAAGATAATATTTTATTTAATCGTTCTTTTCTATTGGGTTTCTTATTAATCCAATTATCAAAGTTATCCTCCGGTGATTCTCTAGCCCAATCATTTAGTTGGAATTTTATTTGGGATATAAATAGTTGTTTTTGTTTTTTTGGAAAAATCAATTGATTGGCAAAATCTCTTTTTTTCAGATCACCATTTACAATTAGTTTATTATCTAATAAGATGGTTTGCCCTTCTTTTAAAAATCTATCAGCGCTACATTTGTAAAACAACATAGAAATACAAAGTAGATTACGTAATTTAGGACTAAAATATTTCAAAAAAAATTTTATTTAAATCCAAAAGTACATTTTTTGAATGGTTACAAAAAGTCAGATTAAACAAATCAAACAATTGAAATACAAGAAGTATAGAGAAAAAACAGGCTTATTTGTAGCTGAAGGTAAAAAGATTATTTTGGACTTATTAGAAGCTGATTTTGATTCTCTTTATATTTTTTCAACTTCAAAAAATAATCGAATTAATAGTTTATTGATTTCAAAAAATGAGATGAGTAGATTAACTCATTTTAAAAGTGGAAGTGAATACCTTGGAGTTTTTATTAAACCTTCACTTAACAATGATTCTTTAGATAGAATTAATGTAATTATAGCTTTAGATGAAATTTCTGACCCTGGAAATCTTGGAACAATTATAAGAACATGTGATTGGTTCGGAATAAATCATATTATTTGCAGCACAAATACAGTTGATTGTTTTAATCCAAAAGTCATCCAAGCAACAATGGGCTCAATCTCAAGAGTTTTTTGTTATTATAAAGATTTACCTGGTTTTTTAAAAAATTACGATGGTAAGATATATTGTACAGATTTATATTCAAAATCTATTTATCAAACAAGTTTTGCTGAAAAGTCGGTTTTTGTCTTTGGAAATGAATCAAAAGGGATTTCAAATAAGGTTTTAAGAAATGCTGACGAAAAAATATCAATTCCAAAAGAAAATACTATTGAATCAATTAATAGTTTAAATGTTGCTTCATCGGTTTCTGTTGTCTTAGCAGAAAATTTTAGACAAAAGTTAACTATTCAAAAGTAAAATTTATTACCACACCCCTAGATGACATATTTTTTATATTTCCAGTCCATGGACTTTTTATATCATTATCTGATATCAATTCATTATCAATTGAAAATACACCTCTTATTGATGGAGAAAACTTAAAATAATACAAGTAAAAATCAAAACCAAAACCTAACTCGTAATTTAAAGATTTTGATTTTGTTCTAAAAACGTTACTTGAATTGTCATCAGTATTTTTTGCATTACTTGACAGATTATAATCTGCTGACACACCAAATGTTATGTATGGCTTAAAGTTATTTATTCTTTTTGCACTTATTTTTAAAAGTAGAGGGACATGTATATAGGTTGATTTAACCTCTCTAATTAAATCATTTTCAGAATTAAATAATGGCAAATTTGGATAAATTAAGTCTCTTTGGGAATATAGTAATCCCGGTTCTATTCTTAGATTGAAAAATCTATTTACTTTTAAATCACCAATTAAGCCAACATTAAATCCAGTTATAGAGTTTACTTGTATATCAGGATAGTTATTTATCCTGTAATATTCATCTACATACTCAAATTTAAAATCATATGAGTTAAATCCAATGTAATAACCATAATGAATTATTTTTTCATCAAAATTAGGAAGGTTTGTTACTCGTTCTTTTACAGATGCATATTGGCCCTTTAGAGTTAAAGCTAAAAGGGTAAGTATTAAAAAGAAATATTTTTTATGGTTTACCAGCACTGTATATTGAAACTATTCCAAATGAATATTGTTGAAATTTCACCTTTATAAACCCATTTTTTGATAAAATATTGCAGAAGGAAGTTTTATTTGGAAAATTTAATGTCGAATTAGATAAATATTTGTAAGCTTCAAGATCACCTGATACAACTAACCCAACAAATGGCAGCAAGGTCTTGGAAAATATTTTGTAGAGACTCTTAAAAAATTTATTGTTAGGAACAGAGGTCTCAAGAATAACCAAAACTCCTTTACTTTTCATAACTCTAAAAACCTCCCTTAAAGACTTGTTTATATCTTCAAAATTTCTGACTCCAAAAGCAATAGTTATAGCATCAAAGGAGTTATCAGTAAAGTTCATTTTTTCTACATCTTCATTTGTTAAACTGACTTTATTTTCAAGTTTGAGTCGAATTATTTTTTTTTTAGCTATTTCTAACATTTTATTAGAAATATCTATTCCCAAAACTTTATTATTTTCAATTTTAGCTAGTTCAATTGCAACCTCTGCTGTTCCAGTCGCGATATCTAGGGTTTTTTTTGGTTTTGATGATGAAATTATCTTCACTAATTTCTTTCGCCAAATACGATCTGAACCAAATGAAATGATTTTATTTATAATGTCATATTTAAAAGAAATGTTATCGAACATCCTTGATATTTGTTTTTTTTTCGATTCATAAATATTGTAGGGTTTTACTTTTTTAATCATTTCCATTCAAAGATATGTAAATTTGAGTCTCAATGTTTGGAACAATGTTTAATGATTCTATTTATTGAATTTGTATATTTGATCAAAATTTTCCAAATCTAATATGAAAATTGTTATTGCTGGTGCCGGCGAAGTAGGGTTTCACCTAGCAAAATTATTGTCATTAGAATCATTAGAAATTACACTCATAGATATAAATAAAGATGCGTTGAGTTATGCTGAAAATCATCTGGATATTAGGACAATTAAAGGTAATTGTGTTTCAATATCAGTTTTAAAAGATGCTGACGTTTCTAGTTCAGACCTGTTGATTGCTGTTACTGCCCAAGAAACAACTAATATTATGGTAGCTTCTTTGTCAAAACAATTGGGATGTAAAAAAACAATAGCGAGAATCTCAACTATTGAGTTTTTAAAACAAAGTGATACTGTAAATCTTAAAAATATTGGTGTTGATGAATTAATTTCACCAGAATTTTTAGCTGCAAATGAAATACAAGAATTATTGGATCAATCAGCTTTTTTTAATAACCATAAATTTGAAAATGGTGCCCTTACGTTAGTTGGGACCACACTTGAGAAAGAAGCTCCATTCGTTGGTAAAACAGTTATGGAGGCTGCCTCTGTTTATAATGATATTCATTTCATGCCAGTAGCTATTCAAAGAAAAGAAGCCCAAAACTCCATTATACCTAGGGGTAATACAATATTTAATGAGGGAGATATTGCATATTTTATAACACTTAAAGAGGGGGTTAATGAAATCTACAAACTTGCTGGAAAAGTAAAGAAACCAGTTAATAATGTAATGATTCTGGGTGGAGGAAAAATAGCATTTAATACAGCAAAGAAACTAATCCAAAAAAAAATAAATGTCTCGTTAATTGAACAAAATAATTCCAAAGCAATTGACTTAGCTGATAAGCTTCCTGAAGCCGTTGTGATAAAGGGAGATGGAACTAATTTAGAATTATTGGAAGAAGAGAATTTAAACCTTATGGATGCCTTCATTTCCGTAACTGGAAATTCTGAAACAAATATAATATCTTGTTTAATGGCAAATTCAAAAAATGTTTCAAAAACTGTTGCTTTAGTTGAAAATATGGATTATTTTAAGCTTTCTCATTCAATTGGAATAGATAATTTAATTAATAAAAAATTACTTACTGCAAATACAATATTTAGATATATTAGAAGAGGTGATGTTGTTGAAATGACAATGTTAAATAATTTAGATGTTGAGATTTTAGAATTTATTGTTAATGATCAATCAATAATCTGTAATAAAAAAATAAAAGATTTGGATTTTCCAAGATCAGCAATTATTGGAGGAGTAATTAAAGAAGGAAAGGGTATTATTGCCCTTGGAGATTACGTCATTGCTCCAAAAGATAGAGTTCTTGTTTGTTGTCTTTCTGAAGCTCTGGACAAAGTGGAAGGTCTTTTCTCGTAAAATGAGTAGAATTAATTATAAAATAATTATCAATCTATTTGGGCTATTACTCTTATTTAATAGTGGTTTTATGTTTTTATCTACATTGGTAAGTTTATATTTTAATGATGGTGTAACATTGGACTTTTTTAAGGCTGGAATGATTGTTTTTGTAATTGGATCTATTTTTTTCTTCACTACAAAAAATAACGATCAGCAAATCCAAAAAAAGGAAGTTTTTATAATTGTTACGTTTGGATGGTTATTGATGATTTGTTCAGGTATGCTTCCATTTATTTTTACAGATTCAATTCCTCAAATTTCTTATGCTTTTTTTGAAACATCCTCTGGGTATACTGCTACAGGTTCCTCTGTAGTTGAAGATATAGAAAATCTTCCCGAGAGTATTTTATTTTGGAGAAGTACTACACATTGGATTGGAGGAATGGGAATTATTGTTTTAGCTGTCGCAATTCTTCCTCTACTTGGAGTAGGTGGAATGCAACTCTTTTCTGCAGAAACACCAGGTCCAAGAGGCAATAAATTGCATCCTAGAATCGCTGATACTGCAAAAAGATTATGGTATATTTATGTTGGACTGACTATTGTTGAAACTTTATTATTAAATATTGCTGGGATGGGTTTTTTCGATTCAATTAATAATTCAATGAGTACAATTGCAACTGGAGGTTTTTCTACCAAAAATGCTAGTATAAGTCATTGGAACGATAATCCATTGATTCAATATATAATCATATTTTTTATGTTTATTTCAGGTGCAAATTTTGTTTTAAGCTATTTTGCACTAAAAGGAAAGGTAAATAAATTTATCAATGATGAAGAGTTTAGAGTGTATTTTGTGTTTATTTTTATTTCATTTATTGTTGTTTCATTTGTTCTTTACTTTAATGTTGATTTGACTAATTCAAAGTTTGATCATCCTCAGATTTATGGTAAGTTTGAAAGTTCAATAAGGCATGCACTTTTTCAAGTTATTGCAGTCATAACGACTACAGGTCTTGTAACATCAGATTTTTCTGGTTGGACTCCATTTTTGACTGTCTTTTTCTTTAGCCTTATGTTTGTTGGGGGGTCATCTGGGTCCACATCAGGTGGAGTAAAAATTATAAGGCATTTACTTATGATAAAAAGTGCTTTTCTAGAGCTGAAGAGATCATTGCATCCAAGTGTAATTATAAAACCGAGATATAATGGTTCAATCGTAGATCAAAATATTGTACATAATATTTATGGTTTTTTAATACTTTATGTTTTATTATTTATTTCAGGAGTATTTTTTTTCACTTTGATAGGTCTAGATTTTAAATCTGCATTAGGAGTTTCAGCAGCAAGTCTGGGGAATGTTGGTCCAGCAATTGGTGATTTTGGACCCTCATTTACATACGCATCACTGCCACAATTAGGAAAATACTTAGCTTCATTTCTAATGATTTTTGGTAGACTTGAATTGTTCACGGTTTTCATTATTTTTACCCCCTATTTTTGGAAAAATAGGTAAAAAATCAGTTTAAATTTTGTCTTATTTTTTCATATAACACAATACCTGAAGTCACAGAAACATTTAAAGAGTCAATTGAGTTAAACATTGGCAGTTTAACAGAAATATCCGCAAGCC
>TARA_B100001057_G_scaffold145377_4_pt1 | contig 17197 bp, 12 predicted proteins | sample TARA_B100001057 | Tara Oceans TARA_B100001057 (sample SAMEA2621839) | marine metagenome | biome: marine biome (ENVO:00000447); feature: surface water layer (ENVO:00002042); material: "saline water (ENVO:00002010), including plankton (ENVO:xxxxxxxx)" | depth 5 m
CGACCGACCTTCAGGGATTTGCTCGGAATCGAGGGGAGAGCGTTTGTCTTGGGTTTCTCTCGTTTCGGCCTTCTTTACCGCGATTTTGGCCGGAGCAGAGATCGTGACAGGGAGAAATGATTTTGAAGTTTTTCCGGTGGAAACATCGACGAGGCGGATTAGGCCATCGGGGCCGGAAGCGGCGAGCGTTGAACCATCGGGGTTGAAGGAGACGGCAAATATCCCGCATTCGGGAACAGGAATGGTTGCGAGGGTTTTGATGCTGCTATCAAAATGCTTTTGGAGCTTGGCCTTCATGTCGGCATTTCGCTCGTGGGTTGGTTTTTTGATAATTTCGGCGATCTCCTTGGGAATTTGGGCCTCAGGATTAACCTCGTAAATGTGAATGGCTCCTTTGCCGTTGAGGCTGCTACCTGCGGCGATCCGGCGGGCATCTTTTGAGATATCAAGGGCGAAGATGCGACCTTCTAGTGGAGGGAATTCGAGGAGAAGGTTTGCGTCGTCACCAATTTTTCGCGCGGTATTCCGGAAGATTCGGTAAAGCTTGGGAACCCCGTCGGAACCGCCGACTACGATTTCGTCGCGTGTAGGATGCATCACCACGGCTGCCATTCCACCCTTGAGGGCATTTGGGGTGATAGAGGTGATGTTGTCGATGAACCGCTGGGTTGCCAGTTCGGTGAGCTTGGCTGTCATATCGCGACTGACTGAGACGACATGATCACCTTTCGGATTGAAGGCGGTGTCAAAAACCCATCCGTTATGTCCGCCTTGGAAAAGCACTTGTTTACCGGTCTTGGCGTCGATCGCGCGAACGCTGTTGTCAGAGCAGCCGAAAGAAATTTTGGAGCCATCGGGCGACCAAGCGGCACCGTAGATGGTATCAAAGGTAACTGGGGCCGAGAGGGTGAGCTCTTTTTTGGAGACGTCCCAGACCTGCACCTCGCCCATGCGACCGGGAAGTCCTCCAGTAACGGCGAGCTTTGATCCGTCGGGAGAGAATCGAACGGATTCGATGCGCTCAGAGAGTCCTACCAATCGAGCAACTTCACCGGAACCGTCGGCCTTTTGAAGAAGAACTTCGTGGAAACCTGAAATTGCGAGTAGAGATCCGTCGGGTGAGTAGTCGAGGGAAGTAATTACAGGGGGCTTGGTGTAAACAGGTGGATGCTCCTGATCATATCGCTGCCGCGCGTTTTCGGGTGTGTCATCTTTCGCACCTTCCTCTATCCATCGGCGGATTAGAGCGATCTCAATTTCATGAAGGGGATCGTTTTTTTTGGGCATTTCGGCGTCGCCATCTGCATCAGGAGTAATCTCTTCAATGAGGTGGCTTTCATCGGGTTTGCCTGGAACGATGGCGATGGCATCTTCACCACCGGCTAAAAGCCGTTGAAAGTCGGTCATGACATAGTCGCCATTATTCTTGGAGGGCTGATGGCAACCGACACAGTTTGCCTGAAAAATAGGGCGAATGTCTTGATAAAAGCTGACGGGCTTTGGCGATTCCTCAGCGGCATTGCCAGAAAAGGGAATAAGGGAGAGTAGCGATAGAGAGAGGAGCAAACGCATAATCTGAGATTTCGGGTAAGCTAGGGTATCGAGAAATTGGTGGCAAGGAGATAGGGCTAAGGGCCTTAAGCTTTCAAAGGTAGAGTTTCGCTTGATCAGTGAAGGTGAGTTTACGCTGAAACCTGAATTTTTTAGATTGGTAAGAGAGGAACTTACCGTTCACCCCTAATTTAAGTGTTCTACGGTGTTATTAGCTCAATTATTTCGGATTCATTCGGTCTTCATCCCTATAATTTCGTTAGAGGGGACTTTCTCACTTGTCCCGATGTGAGTGGAGGCTGCGGGAAGAGGAGAATCTCTAGCGCAAAAGTGAATCTGTTCACGATGCCTTATTCGTAAATTCACGTTGTAATTACAGGTGATAGGAGGACTTTTTAAGGTGAGATGAATGGGGAAGGAGGAGGTTTGATTTGCATTTCGGCACACAAATCATGAGCGAAGATCGCTTTTCGAGAGTAAGACTCATAAGGAATGAAGAAATTGACTCAATTAATACGCGCTCTCCTGACTTCGTTGTCCCTAGTCACCTTCCCAATTTGGGCGCAGGGGCCGGATTCAGGAGTCGAGCTTGAATTAGCTCCGAATGTTAAGAACTTCAAAGAACTTCAGAGGCTGGACCGTCAGATCGTGGAATTGTCCAAGCGGGCTCAGCCTGCAACGGTTTGCCTCGTATCTAAAGATGGACGAGGGTCCGGAAGTGGTGTTGTGGTCAGCGAAGATGGCTTAATTCTGACCGCTGCTCACGTGACTTCTAGTATGCCGAACGGGGTGATTGTCATTTTCCCTGACGGGACGAGAAAGACGGGAGAAATTCTTGGGGCAGATTATGATCGCGATGCGTCGATGGTTCAGATTACGGACCAAGGTCAGTATCCCTTTGTTTTGACAGGCCAAAGTGAGGGCTTGCAGCGCAATCAGTGGACGGTGGCGCTGGGGCATTCAGGTGGATTTGATCCAACCCGTAAGCCACCAGTCCGTTTGGGGCGTGTCTTGGCGAATACCGATTTTGTAGTCACGGATACCGCTGTGGTTGGTGGTGATTCGGGTGGCCCTTTGTTTGATGTGGAGGGGCGTGTTATCGGCATTCACTCCAATATTGGAATGACCTTGAGTGAGAACCGGCATGTTCCGATTGAGGTGTATCTTAGCCAGTGGGAAAAGTTGAAGGGAGGAAAGACAAGTGGAAGGCGTTTTAATAGTAATCCTCAGCCAGTTCAGTCACCCGATCGTCCAATGCTCGGGGTGCAATTGGGTGACGGCGACGGCGGTGTTTTGGTGACGGAAGTTGTTCCAAATTCTCCTGCCGAAAAAGCTGGCCTGCGGGGCGGTGACCTTATCATCAAGGTAAACGATCAAGACGTTTTAGAGCCCAACGGTCTGATCCAATTGGTGGGTGGATTCAAAGCTGGGGATGAGATCAGCTTTGTCTACAGGCGAGATGGGACAGAAAAATCTGGGAAGGCCACGTTGATCAAGTTGAAGGACTTGATGGAGCCAAATCAGGTTCCGGAGGATTTCCCAACGGAAAAGGCCCCGTCTGATAAAGAGGAGCTAAGCGAAGAGGCAGAGCCTTCGGAGCCCGCTCCCGAAAAAGAGGAGGCCGAAGCCGAAGAAGATAAGAAGCCTTCGCTTGAGGATTTACTCGACAACTTACTCAAGGATGCCGCTAGGAATAATGGTCGCATGGAGTTGACCCCAGACTTGGTGGAGAAAGTGGGGGGAATGGAGAGATTAATGGAAGAACTTCAGAAACGCGGAGGCCAAATTGCTCCGGGGGCGATGGGCGGCGGTGGTGACGAGTTTTTTGCGTCATCACTGAAAGCACTGGAACCTGTGATGAAGAAAAACCCTGGAGTCACTGCTTTAGTTACGGTCGATGGAAAACTGGCGGCCCTTGGAACGGTGGTCTCAGCCAATGGTCGAATTCTCACTAAAAATTCCGAAACTGATGAAGGAAAGCTGGCGGTTAAATTAGGAGGGCAAGAGTATGAAGCTAGGGTTTTAAAGCGCTTTCCACAGCGTGATCTGGCTCTGCTGAAGATTGATGCCAAAAATCTCCGTTCGGTTCGCTTTCAAATCGAAGAGCCTGCACTTGGCTCTATTCTGACAGCGAGCGGAGTAGAGAGTGAACCGCTTGGGATTGGACTTCTCAGCGTTCCTGGCCGCGCTATGTCGAAGGTGGGGTTTATTGGGATCCAAGCTGCTGAGGGCGAGGGTGGCGTATTGGTCGCACGACTTGTTTCTGGCGGAGCAGCTGAACAGGCCGGACTCAAAGAGAACGATGTCATTACGAGCTTGGACGATGAAAAGGTTGAAGATCCCATTTCGTTTGGTGGGTTAATTCGTGGGCGCAAAGCTGGTGAGGAAGTCCGCGTTGGTTATCTCCGCGAGGGTGAGCCGGGGGAATTGAAGGTGACTTTGAAGGAGCGAAAAATGCGAGACAATGTCCAAAATGACCCTCGTATGAAACTCTCGCTTGGTCGCCTTTCCGAAAAAACTGGTGGGTATCCCGATGTCATCCAGCATGACATTCCTCTCCCTCCTGAGCTGTGTGGCGGCCCGCTTTTTAATCTCAATGGCAAGTGCGTCGGCGTAAATGTTTCCCGCGCCGGCCGCACGAAGACTTATGCCATTCCGGCAGATGAGATTGTCGAGCTTCTTGAAATTAAGATGATGGAGAAATCGCCTAAAGGTAGTGCGAAACGCTCTCCGTCTAAGAAGGAGACGCTTGAGGCCATCAGGGCGATTCGCGAAAGCATGAAACAAATCGAAAGTCGGCTTGAGCAGTTGGAGGAGTCGGTCCGCTAAACTGAGGAAGGCAATAATGACTCGGCGTGGATAAGGCGCAAAAAAGTTGCCAGGGCAATGTGGGTCTGGATATCAAAGGCTCTTGAATGTTAAGGGTGGATCAAGAGCGGGGATTATGGTTTCGTCGCCGGAATGAAACGTAGAAACTTTCTTCGCTCCTCCGCTTTCGCTTCCGTTATGACGGGATCCACTCAGAGCTTGCTAGCGCTGGCTGACGACAATATTTATCGCAAAAATATTGGTCTGCAGATTTACACCTTGCGGGATCAGCTCAAAGCCAATTTGAAAGGGACCTTGAAGGCAGTAGCCGATGCAGGCTACCAGCAGGTGGAGCCATTTGGATTTCCTGGCGGGCAGGAGATGGTTAATGTTGCGAAGGATTTGGGGCTCGATGTTCATTCCATCCACTTTGATTGGGAGGCTGCTGTGAATCCGACCGATGATGGTTTCTCCGATTTCAGAAAAATTATTGAGAAGGCAAAAGACGCGGGGCTTTCACATCTGGTAGTTCCCTACCTTCACGATAAAGATCGAAAGAGCCTTGATGATTACAAGCGAGTAGCAGGGAATCTCAATAAAGCGGCGGTGATTGTGAAGAAGGCCAAAATCCAACTTGCGTATCATAATCATTCCTTCGAATTTCAGCCGATGGAAGAGTCGACTGGTTACGACATCTTTGTGCAGGAGTTCGGCGACGAAATGATGTTTGAGGTCGATGTTTTTTGGGTGAGGGCAGCAGACCTTGACCCGGTAAGTCTGATCAAGGGATTGAGTGGCCGTATCTCACAACTTCATCTTAAGGATATCAAGAAAGGGTTGAAGCTTCCAATATATGGTGGGCTTCCTAAGGACGCATTTAAGGAGTTGGGGAATGGTATGATTTCTATGGAGCCGATCATTGAGGCCGCCAAGGCTGCTGGGGTTGTCCATTGTCATGTGGAGCAGGACCAATCGCCTGATCCAATTGCGAGTATTAAGGAAAGTGTGGCTTATCTTAAGCGGCTTTAGTTCTGAGAATAGTTTTTGAAGAAATTCCAGATCACCATAGACCCTTCGAGATCATAATACGCTATTCGCAATCGCCCCTGCCTTCATTTCTCTGAATGATGGTGGTCCTTTAGGTGTTGTTTTAGGAGGTCTTTGCCATAGTCATTCCCGTTGGGGGTGCGCACGGTGGCGTGAATGTGTTGGCGGGTTGCAGTGCGACTGCGACCCAGCGCGATGGGGCGTTGGTGATCAAATTCGATGAGCACGACCGGGCTGTGAATGCGATAATAGAAGACTGAGTCTTCATCCATCTTACCAATCCATGCAAAGCGAGTGCGATCGAGGTGTTTTTCGATTTCCTCCATCTTCACCTTGGCGTGGCCCTCTTTAAGATTCCCGATCCAGAGGCCAGTGAGCTTCAGGAATACGGCCTTTTGATCTGGTGTGAGTTCAGAGATGGGGATTCCCTGATAAGGGATAATTGCGTTGTCATGAAAGGCTTCGGTGTTGGTGTTGGTTCCGTCTTTTTCACTTTTGAGAACAGCTTTCTTTTTCTGTTGCTCGTTCAGGCTACGGATTAAGGCAAGAGCCTGATTTTGCTCTTCTTGAAGGACGATCGTGCCCTTGTATTTCCCCTTTTCAGCCCAAACCGGCTCGGAGCCAAGGAAGAGAGGGGTCATGACAACCTGATCTTTTAGGATGAAATAGTTTATGATGCAGTGGTGCCCATCGAACTGGAACCCCCATGGCTTGGTATCTGAGGGGTCACCCATAATGGTTATGAAGTAGGCCCAGCGGCCGTAACCATATGCACCCTCGCGCCCGCTGAGTTCAGCAATTGTGTGATTGAGCTTCATGATGTCCTGGGTCGTTTTGAGACCTTTTGCGCTGAGGCCAGCTCCGATCATTTTGAAAGCGAGGTTACGTTGAGCCTCGTTCATTTCCTCAAAAGAGACGCCCTGTCGAGGAAGGCTGTGTTGGTTTGCCCAACGACGCCACTCGTTATCATCGACGGGAAATCTAGTCTTAGCCCTTTGATCGGCAGTCAGCCCCTTGAGAAAGGCCTGCGCGGCTTCTTTAACGGCGGAGGTTTTGACCCCAGTCGATTTAATTTTGAAGAGTTTTTTCTCAACTTTGCCATCGGCCGTGATCCCCTTGAAGGGTTCGGCGATCGCCTTTTTTTCCATCTCGGCGAAGCGGCCTCCACCTCCCCGGCGTTGCGCTTCTGAGATTTGGCTAAGTGTTGAGAGAAAAAAGGCAATAAAGGCAAAGGATTTCACAAGAAGAGAAACCCGAGTAATTAACAAAGGTTGTAAGAAAACTTCAGCTCATTGCTGCACGGGTTCGAGCCACGAGATCGGTGTCTTTTTTACCCGAACCCTGAAGCCAAAAGACGCTGGCGGCGAGAAAGCGGTCGCGCATCTTTGGCGAGATGTGGTGGTAATCTTCAAGGATGGCGGAACTGAATTTGTAATCGTGAGATCCAGTTCCCTTAAGATAGATCAACCGTTGGGCTTCGCGCATGAAGTGTTTTGGATCTTTGGCTGATTTGAGGTAAGCGAGGGCTTTACGTGCCGCGCGCTCTTTTTTGTCGGTAATGTCGGTGAAGATTTCATCAATACTAGGAGTGCCGTCGGCTGGCTCAAACTGGTCGACTGCGATCCCGTCTTTGATTCCGCCTCGGTCTCGGAACATGGTTAAGAATGCGGCATTTTGGAGAAGTAGAAAACGTCTAGTTTCATCATTCGCAGTGTGTTGATGGGCGTAATGGAGCGCGTTTGTAGTGGTGCTTGCATGGAGGGAAATGATTCCCGGGAGTCTCATGAGCATTTCGGAAGCGTGTTGGAAAAGTCCGTCCCAAATGGACTGGGGCGATGACCCCTTGTTGAGTAATTCCACGACTTTGCGACTTGCGGCCTCCCAGGTTCCGCCTCGCAGCACATTCAGCATTTCGCTGGTAGCATCTTTCTTTAATTCTCCCCGTTGCCAGTCCCCGCGAATTTCGTGGATCAGCTTCTCATTAAGACGCCCCGGGCGATCGGCCTCGTGATCACTCTCTGCGGGATTATTGCCGTTGTGTTGGAGAAGAGCGTATCCCAGTGAGCGAAGGACGGGCTCCGAGTGCTTCCAGCCAACTGTCTGTAAGGTGCGCCAGCTGTTGGCCACGTAGATTGCCTTGTGCCCAATATCGCGAAAGTCGCGGGCTCCAAAGCGTGCGAAAAGATCGAAGGTTTCCTGTGCTCCTGCTGTCCGTGCCAGTCCAGCAGTTGCGGCATCGACTTTTTCTTCATCCCACTGATTCAATCCTTCTCGGAACAAGGCGCGAGCTTTGCTCGCCGAAGGAACTTCGACTTCTTTTACGGCTGACATTGTCCAATCGCCCTCTTCGATGTCGCGTGCTTGCGAGGATTTAAAATAATCGAGCGCCCAGAAGATGGGGAGCCAGCGATCTGGGTCGGGGGAGCGTAAGCTCGCGAGGTGGGCAGAGTTGACGACTAAAACAGCATGGAATTTAAAGCCAACCGGACGGGGTTGGATATTACGAACGCCGGCGAGTAGAAGCGAGCTAAGGATTTCTCGGTAAGTCGTGCCCTTCTTGATTTGTGAAGCGACTTCTTCGAGGAGTTTTTCTCGGGGTGTCTCTTCAAGAAGTCTGACAAGGGGTTCAATCTCCGGGCGAAACTGAACCTGGCTAGGGTTGACGTTGACGTCCTCTTTACCAAGTAAGGGAATTTTAGAAAGGAAACCGAGAGCGCCGGCGGCTGCACTTGTCTGGATGATGTCGCGTCGAGAAGGGTGGAAATTCATAGCGTAAGGTTACTGAAGGCAATCGATGAAGTCTCGCATGAAAGCCGGATTATTTTTTTGTGGCTGGATCTGGAATGATTGATCTTTGAGCGAGATCATATTGGTCTCCTTTTTTTAAAGTTACCCACTTTTGGGCATCGGGTGTCTCCTTTTTCCAAGATTTAGGATCGTAAACCAGTACTACGCCTTGGTCCTTACCGATGATACTGAATTGATCCCCTTTTACTACGATTGCTACGTCTTCGTCGATTCCGATACCGAGAATTTCGGCGCGGTTGAATTCTTTCCGCATCTTCTTCCGGGGATCCTCTAGAACCTTCAGAAGATCTTTCTGCCGTCCGCGTGCAATGAGGTGCTGATCAATGGCAGTGTTTCGCATAAAGCCGAATCCCTGCTGAACATCACCAACCATGATGGTGTTGCCACTGGTATCACCGCGTGCGAGGAAGGATCCTTGAATGCTAGCTCCAGCTGATGAGCCTCCAATGGCTCCACCACGTTCGAGCACTTTGTGGAATTCCTTCTCAGTAAGAGTCCCACCATAAGCTTTGGTTAGTCTCCATTGGCGTCCTCCTCCAAACCAGACGCCGGTGGCGGTTTTTAGTGGCTCGACGAAAGCTTCGGTGTCGGCAGTCTTACGATCGTGAGAGTGCAGAAGAGTGGCCTTCTTCACTCCCATTGATTTGGCAAGATCGAGCGACCAAGAGTGTTGGTAGTTGTGATCAGGTGAACTGGATGCGGCGGTTGGAACGATAACGATCCTCGCATCCTTCCCTCCGGCCAGCTTGATGAAGTGGGCGAAGACTTGGGGAAAGGTCCTGTCTTTTCCCCCTCCTCCCATGATGACCAAGGAGCCATTTTTCGGACCGACCATGGCTTGATTTGGTTCTTCTGAATGAGCAGGGCTCTCGGAAAGAATTAGGGCGACTGATGCGAGAAGTAATGATCGAATCATAGAGAGTGAGGATCGTGGTTTTCAACAGAAAGCACAACCAAACTTCATTTGAATTTTTGAAACGAAGTGATGCTGTGTTGTTGGTTACTCCCATCCGGAGAGGACGAGTTTCCCAATGGTCGCTCCGGATTCAAGCCGGCGGTGACCTTCGAGAATGTTTTTGGCGTTGATGGGGGTCATGGAACTGTTGGCGGTCGCGATCAGTTTCCCGCGGTCTACTAATGCGGCGACAGTCTCAAGAATATGATGCTGCGTGATCATATCATCGGTCTGGAACATTGAGCGGGTGAACATGAATTCCCAACAGATTTTGGCGCTCTTGAGTTTCAAAGCGCCACCAAAGTCGAGTTGAGTTTGATGCCCGGTGATGAGAACGATCCCTCCCTGGGGAGCAATCATGTCGGCCATTGCTTCCCAAACGCCATCGATCTCATTGAAGTTCGCGATATAATCGACGTTTTCAAAGCCTAGGCTTTTCAGTTGGGGCGGTAAATCTTTGTGGTGATTGATAATGTGATCTGCACCAAGATTGTGGCACCAATCGGAGCTTTCCTTTCGTGAGGCTGTGGCCACCACGTTGAGCCCCGCGAGCTTGGCGAGTTGGATGGCAATAGAACCCACTCCTCCAGCGCCTCCGATGATCAAAAGGCTCTTATGGCTATTGTCACTCGGGTTATCTGGGTTGATGCCAAGCTGATCAAAGAGGGCCTCCCAAGCGGTAAGCGAAGTGAGGGGAAGGGAGGCACTGCTTGCGGCATCTAGTGAGGTCGGGCGCTTTGCGACAATACGTTCATCGACCAGCTGAAATTCGGCATTGGTGCCGGCTCTCGTTATATCTCCGGCATAGTAAACTAGATCGCCCTTTTGAAAAAGAGTGACGGCATCACCGGTTTCGACAACCGTTCCGGCTGCATCGAAGCCAAGCACCTTTGGGGGTTCGTTTTCAGCTGGACGAACCTTGTAATCAACAGGGTTCATAGCAATCGCTTCGATTTGAACGAGTAGGTCGCGACCGATAGCCTTAGGCCGTGGAAGTTCGATGTCTGTGGCTGCTCCTTCCTCGCTGCTATTCCTAATAAACTGAATACCTTTCATGCTGACGTAAGTCTGGAGGCAAAAAACCGATTCTGCGAGAGAGCAATCCCGGATTCCACGCTTTTCCCTGATGGGTCGGCTCTGCTACTTTATCCCATCATGCGTTCCCGCAAGCTCATTGCCATTGCTATGGCTCCATTCCCTTTATTGCCCTTTTTCTTTTCTTCTGCTCAGGAATCACGCGAATCTGAAGTTAAGGTTCTAGCCTACATCAATGCCACCATTTATCCGGTTTCATCTCCAAAGATTGAGAAGGGAACTTTGCTCGTTAAAGGTGATACGATTCTGGCGGTTGGAACTTCGGAGGATGTAAAGATTCCGGTTGAAGCCGAGGTGATCAATGCTTTCGCCAAGACCATCATTCCCGGTCTAATTTGCACCCATTCTCATATTGGCTCGGTGGCTGGGGCCGATTCTTCGTCACCGATCCAGCCCGAGGTCCGTGTCCTTGATTCTATTGATGTCCGTAATACTTCTATCAATAAGGCTCGTGCCGGAGGCATCACTACGGCCAATCTCATGTCCGGCTCCGGACACTTGCTCTCCGGTCAAACGATTTACCTGAAACTTCGGAAAGGAAACATCGTTGATGATCTCACGATCAAGCTCTCTGATGGATCCCTCGCTTACGGAGTTAAGATGGCGAATGGAACCAATTCGATTCGCGATAGTGGTCCCTTTCCGGGAACTCGTGGTAAGTCTGCGGCTCTTGTTCGTCAAAAATTCATTGATGCCCAAGCTTATCTTAAGAAGCGTAAGAAGCATCAGGAGGAGAAGCCAGAGGAAGCCTTCGAGCGCGACCTCGCTCTCGAGACTCTGGCTGACATTCTTGAGGGGAAGCGAACTGTCCATCATCATACCCATCGTCACGATGACATTCTCACGGTCCTTCGGCTCAAGGAGGAATTCGGCTTCAAAGTCGTCCTGCACCATGTCTCAGAAGCGTGGAAGGTGGCTGATGAGATTGCCGAAGCAGATGTGCCTTGCTCCATTATCTTCCTTGATTCACCCGGGGGGAAATTAGAGGCGCGCGATTTCGAGTGGAAAAACGGCGCCGAGCTTTCCAAACGGGGAGTAGTGACTGCTTTCCATACGGATGATCCTATCAACGATTCTCGTTGGTTTCTTCGCAATGCCGCCGTCGGAGTGAGGGCGGGAATGAGTCGCCAAAAGGCTCTCGAAGGTCTCACGCTTGCTGGGGCTAAAATGCTTGATCTTGATGATTCGATTGGCTCCCTTGATCCGGGAAAGCAGGCGGACTTCGTCATGCTCTCAGGAGATCCTTTTTCAATCTACACTCGCGTTCTTGAAACTCATATCGAAGGTGAGAAGGTCTTTGATCTCGAAAATCCAACCGACCGCCTTTTTGCCGAAGGTGGTTATGGTGCTGGGCATAATCGAGAAGCTTCCGGCTGTTGCTTTTATCGCTAAATTTCACCAAATCATACAATGTTTAAAGTAATTCTTACTCTCGCTTTTGTTGCAGTTGCTCATGGTCAGCTTGCAGTCAAAGCAGACCTTCTCTTCACCATGACTGGTGATTTAAAGCCGATCAAAAATGGGATCGTCCTCTGTGGGGAAAACGGGAAAATTCGCGCGGTTGGTCCTGCTTCCAAAATCAAGATCCCGGCAGGCTATCAAACTCTCACAGCTAAGGTTGTCATGCCGGGGATTATTGATGCCCATTCAACTGTCGGCTTGTCCGGAATTCTTAATTCACCCAAGCACGATCAGGAGCAACTGGAAAAGTCATCGCCCATTCAGCCGGAACTCCGTGCAGTCGATGCCTACAATGGTCGTGATCCCCTCGTGAAATGGCTTCGTGATCTGGGCGTCACTACCGTTCATACTGGCCATGCTCCGGGCGCCCTAATGTCAGGTCAGCTCATGGTGGTGAAGACCAATGTGCCCTCGATCACTTCTGTTAAGGACACTCTCGTTCCTACTTCGGCGGTTGCTTCCACCTTAGGCTCCAAGGCGCTCAGTAATTCTCCCGGAACTCGATCTAAGGCGATTGCGATGCTGCGTGCGGAGCTCATGAAAGGTCAGTCTCACCGTCTCAAGATGGAAGAAGCAAAAGCCGATAAAGAGAAGGATGCCCCGGCCCCTAACCTCCGACTTGATATCCTCGTTGATATCCTCAACAAAAAGACCCCGCTTCTCATTAATGCTCAGCGCCACCAAGATATTGCAGCAGCTCTTCGCTTGCAGGAGGAATTCGGCTTTAACCTGGTTCTCGATGGTGCCGCCGAGGCTTATCTGCTTCTCGAAGAAATTAAAGCCGCCGGAGTTCCGGTCATAGTTCACCCCACGATGGGGCGCCCCTATGGTGATCTTGAAAATATGACTTTCACTCTCGCAGCGAAGCTTCACAAAGCTGATATCCCCTTCGCCTTCCAGTCCGGTTACGAGACTTATGTTCCTAAAACCCGGGTGGTTCATTTTGAGGCTGCGATGGCTGCCGCATACGGTCTCCCCCAGGAGGTGGCGCTTGCCGCCTGTACGATCCAGCCAGCTGAGATTTTGGGCTTGGATAAGAAGATCGGATCTCTTGAAAAAGGGAAGCATGCCGACCTCGCGCTTTTCGATGGAGATCCTCTTGAAACGACTACCCACACTACCCATGTTATCATTGACGGGGAAATTGTTTCGTCCTCTGTGAAGTAAAGATTGTTTGAGAAAGTGATTTGCAAGTAACGATGAACCGCCGAAATTTTTCTAAAACATTAGCGATTGGAAGTGCGGGCTGCTCTCTTCCTGCGGTATCACTTAGTGCGCTCAATGTTCTCTCCAGGCCAATCCGGTTGGGAGTGATTGCAGATTTACATGTTGATCTTATTCCCGATGGTTCAGAGCGGCTCGATTCTTTCCTAGATGAAATGACTAAAATGAAACCGGATGCTCTTATTCAGATGGGAGATTTTGCCTTTGCGGAAGAAAGTAATCAGAAAATTGTCGATCGCTTTAATAAGGCTCATGAAACCACCCTCCATGTCATTGGGAACCACGATACAGATGGTGGTCTCTCAACAGAACAAGTTCTCGATTCTTGGGGAATGAAGGGCCCCTACTATCATCATGTCGTTGATGGGCTTCATCTCGTTGTTCTGAACGCCAACGAGAAAGGTTCAAAGAATCATAAAGGAGGTTATCCCCAATTTATCGGAAAGGCCCAGGTGGCTTGGCTAGAAAATACGCTAGATAGTGTTGAAGGCCCAGTGGTTGTCATTTCCCATCAACCGATTGCAGGGCCCTATGCGATCGATAACGCAGAGGAGGTTCAAAAAATTCTGTCAAAGCATTCTGGCAAGGTGGTCATGGCCATGAATGGTCATACTCACATCGATTTACTTACCGAAATTGGTGGAGTTCAATATCTCCACATTAATTCAGCATCGTATCACTGGTTGGGGTCAAAGTATGCCCATGAAAGCTACCCTCGTGAAGTGCATGCCAAACACTCGGCTTTAAAATACACCAGTCCCTATCGAGAAGCTCTCTTTACAACTTTAACTTTCGATCCGAAAAAGCGGAAAATTATTGTTGAGAAAAGGGTAACCCAGTGGGTTGGGAAAAGTCCCAAAGAATTGGGACTCAAACGTGAGCCCGAAGGGTCTGTGATCCCGGAGATTCGAGGACGGGTGATTGGTGGGAAGTAGGTGCCAGCCTTTCTAACCTCTAACCTCCAAATTTACGGTCGCCAGGGCTCTTCCTTTTGACCCTTTTTCTTTTGAAGGAACTTGGCATCTACATCCTGATACCAAGCGTGAAGTTTTGTCCGCATTTTCGCTACTCTTTCCCCTTGCTGGTCTTTCACGTCATTTTTCTCACCGAGATCGTGTTTGAGGTTGTAGAGATGAACTCGGCCGTCCTCATAGCGTTCGACTAGTTTCCAGTCGCCCATGCGAATAGCGCCCGAGGGGAAGCCGCCTTGATTACTGTAGTGGGGATAGTGCCAGTAAAGGGCTTCACGCTTGAGGTTTCCCCCTTTGAGAAGGGGAAGGAGGTCGACGCCATCTAGGGCAGTTTTACTCTCGCCACCGGCTGCTTTCACAAAGGTTGGAAAGAAGTCGGTGCTCATCACGGGAACCGAAGAGGTCGAGTCGGGTTTGGTGACTCCCGGCCACTTCACAATAAAAGGTTCGCGAATGCCCCCTTCATAGATCCACCCCTTGCCGCCACGCAGTGGGAGATTCGAAGTCGGGGATCCTTCTGAGGTTGATAGTCCTCCGTTATCTGAGGTGAAGCAAATGACGACCTCGTCTTCGAGACCAAGATCATTGACTTTTCTCATGACTTTGCCGACCGCTTGGTCCATGGCTTCAACCATCGCGGCATAAACGGCATGCTTTTGGAGAATCCTAACCTTACGGGGTCGCGTGCCAAAGATTTGTTCTTCGTCCCCAAACTCTTGACCGTTGATTTTCTCAGCCTTTTTTTTGTATTTTGTGACAAGATCAGGGCGCCCGATGAGTGGGGTGTGCACCGAGTAAAAGGAGAGCATGGCAAAGAAAGGCTTTTCCTTGTTGTCCTCCATGAACTTGCAGGTGTCGGTGGCAAGACGGTCAGGGAGGTGCTCTCCGTCGGGACCGTCGCTCAGACGGGGATTACCATAGGGAGAAAAGTATTTCTTTCCACCATATGGGCCACCTGCTTTGAAGCCTCCCGCATTGACATCATACCCGTGCTTGGTCGGCCAGAATTCTTCGGTCGGACCAAGGTGCCATTTCCCGGCGAAGAAGGTGGAGTAACCTCTTGTCTTGAGCGCTTCGGCAAGAGTTGTTTCATCGTGGTCGAGGCGATCGTGAAGTGGCGCACACGCGAATTTTCCACCACGTCGACCACTGAAGAAATTGGTGCAATCCTTGCGGGTGGGGTAGCGGCCGGTTTGGATCCCAAAGCGGGTGGGTGAGCAGACCGGGTTTGCGGCGTAGCCGTCGGTAAATTTTAGACCTGATTTAGCAAGACGATCGATGTTGGGAGTCTCGTAAAAGCTTTTGGGATTATAGGCTCCGATATCCATGTAGCCGAGGTCGTCAACGAGAATGAGAACGTAGGATTTGCCCTGAAGAAAGGCGGTCGCGACGAGAGACAAAAAGAGAGTGATTTTCACCTAAAATGATACCTGAGGGGGAATGGTAACCTTTCATTTGGAAAGCCCTACCCACCTTGGGCGTTGCATCAAGTTGCATTTATTATAATCTTCTACTATGCAATCCTGTTTCTTTTTTGTCGGATTTACCAAGCGGTTTGCTCTGTCTTCTTTTCAATCTAGGAGCGGAGGAAAAAGAGATAGATTTGCGGCGATCTAAAAGACTCAGGGTAAAAGATCTTAAGGCGTCACCATATTCACTTTCGAAACCGCTTTTACAGCAGTTGTAGAGACAGGCGATGCAGGAGTTGCGCTGGAACCGGGCGATTCATGAATGGGAATTCAGCATCCCATTTCTTGCGATCACGCATTAATCTAGGTATCCCATTTCCCTCATCCACCCGCCGGCTTGGGTCGTCCATTCGCCAACTCGTTGTGGGATTTTCTTCATCCCGTATCCGTGGCCGCCTTTCCCGTAAATGTGGAGTTCACAATCACGCTTGGCTCGATGCATGGCGAGGTAGTAAAGAGCAGCTCCTTCAACGAAGCGTGAATCACCATGTGCGATAACAACGAAAGATGGAGGGGTGTTTTTATCGACGGAGACTTCGGGAACCAACTTGTTAGGGTCTTCTTCGCTTTTGAGATAAGCGGGATAGATGAGGAGGCCGAAATCTGGAATAGGAGAGTGTTTGTCGATCTCTTCCTTCGGGAAACTCACAGAGCCATCCGAGGTCAGAACAGTGGCGGTGAGGTGACCTCCGGCGGAGAAGCCAAGCAGGCCAATACGCTTAGGGTCGATTTTCCATTCGGAAGCCTTTGAGCGAACAAGGCTTACGGCGCGTTGGGCGTCCTGCATGGGAGCATGGTGTTTTTCGAGATTCTTGCGACGAGGAACGCGATACTTGAGCAGGACCGCGGTGACGCCGATCTCATTGAGCCAAGTGCAAACGTCAATTCCTTCGTGTTTAGAGGCGAGAATGCCATAGCCTCCTCCTGGGGCTACAATGACGGCAGCTCCCGTGGCCTTCTCTTCGGGAGCTGGGTAGAGTGTGATGGTGGGCTTACTGACATTTGAAGTACGGGTGATGCCGTCATTGTTGCGATCCTCGACTTTTTCTTCCCCCACTTTTTGGTCTTGTTCGCCGGGGACTTCGCCGGTCCAGAGTGGCAGCGTCAGAAGCTCGGCGTGTGCACTCCAAAATGGGAGGATGAGAAAAATTGAAAGTAATTTCATAAAGCTACTTTTAAGATACGAATCGTTCTAGGGGAGTATTGCGAGGAAATAATAGGCTTTAGCCTCCAGCCATTTCTGATTTCAATTGTGTCTAGGAGGTGATGAGAAGATGAAAATTCGACTGATTGGGATACCCATGGTAATAGGTCCACTTTTGATGTTATTCGTTTGTCTTACCGGTTGCGGAACTAGGGCCAAACCCCAATTACATTCATTTGAGTCGGATGGATGCAGTTCTTTTCCTGATGGAACTTCCAGCGAACCGGTTCTCTGGCGTGACGATTGCGTGGTTCATGATTATGCCTACTGGAAGGGTGGAACCTGGAAAGAGCGGAGGGATGCGGATCGGAAACTAAGAGATGGGATTCGAAGCAAAGGCAAGCCAGTGATCGCTCAATTTGCTTATATGGGAGTAAGGTTGGGGGGAACGCCGTGGCTACCAACCCCGTGGCGTTGGGGATTTGGGTGGCACGAATTTCCCAGAGGCTATCGACCGGTTAGTCTAGATGAATGGCTCATGATTAAAAAGATCACACCGCCTCCATTTTCAGAGAAATGAAGACATCAAAATAATAGTCCCTAATTTGGCCATAAGGGACATGCTGATCTGGTAGTAACTTTGATTGCAGGTATACTCTATCTT
>TARA_B100001057_G_scaffold464236_1_pt1 | contig 17193 bp, 18 predicted proteins | sample TARA_B100001057 | Tara Oceans TARA_B100001057 (sample SAMEA2621839) | marine metagenome | biome: marine biome (ENVO:00000447); feature: surface water layer (ENVO:00002042); material: "saline water (ENVO:00002010), including plankton (ENVO:xxxxxxxx)" | depth 5 m
TCATAAAATTTTCTTTTTTCAGGATGAAAAATGTGAACAATTAAATCAATACCATCTACAAGTTTCCATTCATTGCTATCTTTGCCCTCAATCTTTGAATTTTTTAAACCATTGTCCCTAAATTTTTCTAAAACTTGTTCTGATAATGATTGAATATGTCTTGAAGAAGTTCCGCTAGCAATTATCATAAAGTCCGCCATAGAGCTTTTATCCTTAAGATCGATACTTATTATGTTTTGGGCCTTGTTAGAATCTAATGTTTTTATAATTATTTTTCTAAGATTTGAAATTTTATCCATTAATTAATAAAGACTATCAAATTTTTCTTAATTGAGAAGATGAAATATTGACCTTATTAAACTTTATAAAATTCAGATTTTTCCTATTTAATCTTTTAAATGATATTGAATCTAAAGATTTTTTTTTATACCCATGACGATCAAAAACAATGATATTACATTTCTGAGAAATTATTTTCCATTTATGCCACTTATGAAAATTTATTAAATTATCAGCACCCATTAGAAAGTATATTTCATATTTTTGTTTCCTATAAAAATAATTGATTAGATCAACAGTTCTATTTGAGCTTATTTTATCCTCATAAAATTTTACTTTTATAAATTTTATTTTTCCAATTAGATTTTTACATTTTTTGATTCTTGAAGGCAGGCTTAAACCGCTCTTTTTTTTAAATGGATTTTTTTTGGTAATAGCCCAAATGATCATTTTAAGTTGAAATCTTTTAAAGGCTTCCTTTGATATTGACAAATGTCCTATGTGTGCAGGATCAAAAGATCCACCAAGTATTCCAATCTTTTTTCTTTTTTTTATAATCAAATTATTTCCTTACTACCCCTTTGCTTATAATTTGATATTTATATGAAACAAGTTGATTTAAACCAACAGGGCCACGAGGTGGTAAAGTATTTGTTGAAATTCCTACTTCACTACCAAAACCAAATTCACCACCATCTGCAAATTGCGTCGAAGTATTATGCATTGCAATAGAACTTTTGACTTCATTTAAAAAAATTTTTGCAGAAAGTTTATTTTGAGTAATAATACAATCAGTGTGCATAGTTCCATATCTATTTATGTGTGCAATGGCTTCATTTAAGTTTTTGACGCTCTTGACAGAAACAGTTTTCGACAAATATTCTTTAGACCAATCTTTTATTGAAGCTTTTTTTATTTTTCCATTATAAATTTTTTGAATTATTCGGTCACCAATAATTGTACATCCATTATTTTCTAAATTTTTTAAAATAGAAACACCAAATTTTTTTAAAATTTTTTCATGTAAAAGAATAGTTTCTGTTGCACCACAAATAGCCGGATTTCTTAATTTTGCATTATAAACTATCTTATTAGCCATATTTGGATCTGCATCTTTATCTATAAAAGAATGACAAACACCTTCGAGATGACCAATTGTCGGTACAGATGATAATTCTTGAACTTTTTTAACTAAATCTTTACCACCTCTTGGTATAATAACATCTATATAATTACTCATTTTGTTTAATAAAAAATCAACAGCATTTCTTTTTTTTATTTCTATAAATTGAACAAAATTTTCATCTACTTTATTCTTTTTTAAAGATTGTCTAAAAAATTTTGAAAAAATTCTATTGGTATTAAAAGCCTCTGAACCTCCTTTTAAAATAACTGGATTACCTGATTTAAAACACAAAGAGGCCACGTCTGCAGTAACATTAGGCCTACTTTCATAAATAACTCCAATAATTCCAATCGGTATAGAGACTTTAGAAATATGTAAACCATTAGGTCTACTCCATTTTTCTAAAGTAATATTAGTTGGGTCTCTTAACTTTATTATATTTTTAATAGAATTAATTATTTGATTAATTTTTTCATCATTTAAAGAAAGCCTTTCAATAAGGTTATTTTTGATTTTTTTTTTTAAGGCAATACCAATATCTTTTTTATTCTCTTTAATAATCGATTTTTTATTTTTAAAAATCAGCTTGTGAAAATCTAATAAAACCTTATTTTTTTTTTTGGTATCTAATTTTTGAGTAAAAGCCTTTTTTGATTTTTTCCCGATATTAATGAGTATATTTTTCATTATAATTCAACCATATCGTCTTTATGAACTACCTCAGATTTTGAAATATATCCAAGAATTTTTTGTATTTCATTTGAATGACAACCTATAATTTTAGAAATTTCTTCTGATGAAAAAGAGCTAAGCCCCCTGGCAAATTCTTTTTTTTTAAGATCTAATATTTTGATATGATCACCTTTATTGAATTTTCCTAATACTTTTTTAATTCCTGCAGCTAATAAACTTTTACCCTTATTTAATGCCATTTTGGCTCCATCGTCTATTATTAATTCTCCCTTTGGTGAAACAGAACTTATTATCCATTTTTTTCTTGCTTGAAGTTTTGATATTTTGGAAATGAACCAAGTACAGTTATTTTTTTTCATGATTTTATCTATAGGGTTAAGATATAATCCATTAGCTATTACCATGTTGCAACCAGATAAGTTACAAATTTTAGCTGCCTCAATTTTAGTATTCATCCCACCGCTTCCAAATTTGGTAATACCTTTAATTTTGATATTTTTTATATCCTTATTCAAATCTTTAATTTCTTTAATTAACTTTGCATCTTTAAATGTTTTCGGGTTTTTTGTATAAAGACCATCAACATCTGATAATAAGATAAGAGTATCAGCGTTTGTAATTTGTGCAACTCTAGAGGCAAGTCTATCATTGTCACCATATTTTATTTCAGATGTTGCAATTGTGTCATTTTCATTGACTAAAGGTATGTAATTAAGTCGAAATAAGTTTTCAAAAGTCCTTTTTGCGTTTATAGATCTCCTTCTTTCTTCAGTATCATCTAGGGTCAATAAAATTTGAGATAAATTTAGTTTAAGTTTAGAAAATGTTTGCAGATACAAATTCATCAGTTCTATTTGACCGATTGATGCAATAGCTTGACTTTTATCAAGTTTAAGATTTTTTTCTTTATAATTCATTTTTTTGCAACCCAATGCAATTGCTCCTGAGCTTACAATAACAATCTTCTTATTCATCAATTTTAGCTTTTTGATATCTTTTGCAAAACTTAATAACCATTTTTTTCTAATTTTGAATTTTTCATCTACAAGTAAAGATGATCCAATTTTAATTACAATTATTTTCGAATTTTTAAGATGCATAAGAGATCAGTTTAGATTTAATTTTAGAAACAGATTTTTTTTCAAAAGTAGACAAAGTAATTATTTCTGAATTCGTTTTTTTTGAAAAAATTTCAGTAATTTTTTTTACATCTTTTTTATTTATCAAGTCTATTTTATTTAAAACAATTAATTCTCTCTTATTTGCAAGTTTAGAACTATATTTTCTCATTTCTTTTCTGATCTGTTTATATGATCTGTCTAAGTCATTACTAGTAATATCAATCATATGTAAAAGTGATTTACATCTTTCAATATGTTTTAAAAATTTAATTCCTAAACCTGTACCCTTGTGGGCTCCTTCCACTAAACCAGGTATATCTGCGATTGTAATTTCTTTATCATCATAACTAGCTACACCTAGATTTGGATTTAACGTAGTAAATTGGTAGTTTGCAATTTTAGGATTTGCATTTGTTATTGCTGCTAATAAGCTAGATTTTCCAGCATTAGGTAAACCAATTATACCTATATCAGCAATTGTTTTTAACTGTAACCAAATCACAAATTCCTCACCAGCACCTCCTTTTGTAAATTTTCTTGGCGCTCTATTTGTGGAACTCTTAAATCTTGTATTGCCAAACCCTCCTTTTCCACCAGAAGCTACAACATATTTTTCACCAATTTTCAAAAAATCGAAAAGTAAAGTTTTATTATCTTCCTCAAAAACTTGAGTACCCAAAGGAACTTTTAGAATTAAATCATTTCCACTTTTACCTGTACGATTTTGACCGGAACCATTTCCTCCTCTTTGTGCTTTATGATGTTGCTGATACCTATAATCTATTAGTGTATTAAGGTTACGTTCAGCTTTTAAAATTACCGAACCTCCTCTTCCTCCATCACCACCATCAGGACCACCAAATTCAATAAATTTTTCACGTCTAAAACTGGGAGATCCATCTCCTCCGTTTCCTGCTCTAACATAAATTTTGACTTGATCTAAAAATTTCATAATACAACACTTTTTAAGTTGTACTATTAATTGGGTTTTACTGAAACAAAAGTTCTGTCTGACTTAGTTTTTTTGAAAACTACTTTCCCTTTTACAACTGAAAAAATTGAGTGATCTTTGCCCATTCCCACGTTCTCACCAGGAAAAATCTTTGTTCCTCTTTGTCTTACTATTATATTACCTGGAGTCACGTTCTCACCAGCATATTTCTTAACACCGAGTCTTCGACCGGCACTATCTCTTCCATTCCTTGACGATCCACCTGCTTTTTTTGTTGCCATAGTTTACCCTAATTTTTTTTCAGTTGGTTGTTTTGGCTCATTTTTTTTTATTTTTTTTTGAATTTGTTCAGCTTCAGATAAAACTTTGCCATCTTTAGAAAAAATTTTATTAATTCTTATTAATGAGAATTCTTGTCGATGACCATTTTTTCTTCTTGAGTTTTGTCTTCTTCTTTTTTTGAAAATTAAAACAGTTCTATTTTTGCTATTTTTAACTAAATCAGCCTCAACCTTAGCACCATTAACAACTGGAGCACCAACCTCTATCATCTTATCATCGCCATATGCCAATATATCTTTAAATTCAATTTTAGATTTCTCCTTAGAGTCAGGTAACTTTTCAATTTTAAGTATTTGACCAGATTTAACTTTATATTGTTTACCACCAGTTTTTATTATCGCATATGACATAATGTGAGTATAATTTTAATTATCGCAATATAGTGTCAACGCTATTTTAGTCAAGCGCAATAAACTAGGAAATATCCTTTAAATCTCTAAGTTTTGAAAAGCTTTCAACATCTTTGGCTCGAAGAAATATGTTACATTCTATTTCATCACTCAAAATAGTTGGGACAGTAGGTAAACCTTTTTTAAGATTTTCTTTAATTTTTGAAACCTTATTTTTAAGTTTTAAATTTTTCCCATCATTCATTTCACAAAACTTGGAGTTCTGTAAAGTGTACTCATGACCGCAATATATCTTTGTATCTAATGGCAATTTTTTTAATCTATTTAAAGAGTTAAACATCTGTTGATATGTTCCTTCAAAGATTCTTCCACATCCCAAAGAAAACAATGTATCACCTGTAAAAGCTATTTTTTCTTTATTAAAATAAAAACAAATATGTCCAGAGGTATGACCTGGGATATGAAAAACTTCAAACTCAAAATCATCATCTATCCATTTTTGATTATCTTCAACTAAGATATCTATATCTGGAATCCTATCTTTATCATCTTTAAAACCAATTATTTTTGAATTAAATTCCTTTTTAAGTTCTTTATTTCCCCCAACGTGATCATAATGATGATGAGTATTGAGAATATATTTAAGTTTAATATCATTTTTTTTAATAACGTTAATTATTGGTTTAGCCAAACTGGGGTCAATTACACATCCAATTTTTTTATAATTATCAAAAATTAAATAAGAATAGTTGTCACTTAAACATGGAATAATTAGTACATTCATTTTTATTTTTCGATTAAGAATATTCCCAAAGTTGAAATAAAATTTTTAAAATTTAGATTTGTATCTTTTATGATAGTAGGCTTATTATTTTTGAGCGCTATAGATTTAGATAACCTAAAGTTTTTTATTTTGCTGAACGAAACGAAGTCTTTAATAGTACAAAGATGTATATTCGGTGTATTATACCATTCATCTGGCAAAGTTCTTGTTACTGGCATAGTACCTTTTAACAAAAGGTGTAACCTTATTTTCCAATATCCAAAATTTGGAATAGTAACTATAGCTTGTTTTCCAATTCTTAAAAGTTCATTAATTACTTTCTCTGGATCAAGAAATGCTTGAAGTGTTTGGCTCAATATAACGTAATCAAATGATTTATCTGGAAACTGCTCAAGATCTTTTTCAGCGTCACCTTCAATAATTGTTAGACCTTTTGAAATGCAGTTTTGAACTTTTGACTTTGATATTTCTATACCTCTTATGTTTACTTTTTTTTTTGTTATAAGAAGTTCCATTAGCATTCCATCTCCACAACCTACATCTAATACGTGAGAACCGCCTTTTATTAAATTGGAAATGATCTCAAATTCTGGTTTCATGATTATTTTTCTTGAAATGATTTATCTAAAAAGTTTTTTAGGGCTTTAAGGAAATCTGGAACATCCAATAAAAAGGAATCATGACCTTTATCAGATACGATTTCTGTAAAACCAACATCAGCACCAATAGCATTTAATGCAATAACAATATCTTTATTCTCTTGTGTAGGATAAAGCCAATCTGAGGTAAATGAAATAACAAAAAATTTAGCTTTCGTTTTTTTAAATGCACTAGATAGATTGCCATTAAATTGTTTGGTTAAATCGAAATAGTCCATTGCCCTAGTAATGTAAAGATAACTGTTAGCATCAAATCGATCTACAAAGACTGAACCCTGGTATCTCAAATAACTTTCTATTTGAAAGTCTGCATCAAAACCAAATTTTAAATCATCTCTTTCTTGTAGTTTTCTTCCAAATTTTTCTTGAAGACCCTTTTTAGATAAATAAGTTATATGTGCAGCCATTCTCGCTACAGCTAAACCTTTATCAGGAACAATATTTGCTGATGAATATTTTCCCTCAAGCCAATTATGATCTGCTGCGATAGCTTGTCTACCCAATTCATTAAATGCAATATTTTGAGCTGAATGACTTGATGTACAAGCTATAGGAATTGCAGTTTTGGTTTTATCAGGGTAATTACTTATAAACTGTAAAACTTGCATTCCACCCATTGAACCACCAACAACTGAGAAAAGTTTTTTGATACCAAAAAATTCCAATAAATTTATTTGAGCGTTAACCATGTCATTAATTGTTATAACTGGAAAATCTGTTCCATAGATTTTCTTAGTCTTAGGATTTATATGACTTGGTCCAAAGGATCCCATACAACCTCCTATTACATTAGCGCAAATTACAAAATATTTTTTTGTATTAATTGACTTATCGGGACCTACTGCATAAGACCACCATCCATCTTTATTAGTTATGGGATTTTTACCAGTGACGAACTGATCTCCTGTTAAAGCATGAAAAACCAAAATTGCATTATCTTTGTTTTCATTGAGTTTGCCAAAAGTTTCATAAGCTAGAGGAAAATTATTTATAGTTTGGCCACAATCAAGTTTTAAGGGTTTATTAATTATTAATGTTTTTATTTTTTCTTTAATATTCATAATAATATCTGATTAATGAATTGTGAGAAAAAAAAACTTTTTTAGCGGTTTTTTTAAAGCGCTCGCAATTCAGTTAAATCAGCGCATTAATTTTGTACAAGATGTTATTTATTATGTCAATTTTTTTTAATAATCTCACTAATTCTATATGAAAAATTGTTATTTTATTTATAAAGAGCTTAAAAATTTAAAACATGACAACAATAAGATTTAAAAAGATAAATGTAGAAACTTACAAGCCTGGAAAATCTACTATAAAGCAATTTAAGAAAGTAATAAAACTTTCTGCAAATGAATCTGCTCTTGGAGTTAGCCCAAGAGTGAAAAGAGTTTTAACTGCAAAAAAAATAAATCCATCTAAATATCCTGATGGGAAATCGAGTGAACTAAGAAGTCAAATATCTAAAAAATTCAAATGTGACAGTAATAAGATTATATGTGGCGCAGGTTCAGATGAAGTTATTCAAATGATTTGTCAATTATTTTTAAAACCAAACGATGAAGTAATTGTTCCTCAGTATAGTTTTTTAATGTATAGAATATATTCAAAGATAGTTGGAGCAAAAGTCATATTTGCTAAAGAATTAAATTTTAAAATATCGATTTTAGAAATATTAAAAAAGGTAACAAATAGAACGAAAATAGTTTTTTTAGCAAATCCTAATAATCCAACTGGTACTTATTTAAATACAAATGAGCTTAAAGAGTTAAGAAAAAAATTAAAAAAAAATGTATTACTAGTAATTGACGACGCTTATGCTGAGTATATGAAAAACAAAGATTACACCTCTGGATTAGATTTATTTAAAAATAAAAATAATGTATTTATATTGAGAACATTTTCAAAAATTTATGGACTTTCATCTTTAAGGGTAGGTTGGGGATACGGTTCTAAAAATATTATTGATGGGCTAAATGTAATAAAGCCACCGTTCAATGTGAATGAAGTTGCTCAAAAAGCAGCTGTAGAGTCTTTAAATGACTCAAAGTTCATTAAAAGATCAGTTAAACATAATACAGTTCAAGCTTATAAATTAAAAAATTTTTTAGAAAATTATTCTATTTACTCTAATAAGGTTTCAGCAAATTTTTTATTGCTCAATTTTTCAAGGTGTAAAACAAAAGCCAACTATCTATATGAAAAGCTTAAATCAAAAGGAATTATTTTAAGACGTACTGAAGAAGGTTATAAAATAAAAAATATGCTAAGATTAACTATTGGCACAAAAAATGAGAACTTTAAGTTCATTAAAGCAGTAGAAAGAATTTTAAAAAAATGAAGAATATTTTAATTATTGGTTGCGGATTATTAGGCTCATCTTTATTAAGAAAAATTTCAAAAAAAAAAATGGCTAAAAAAATTTTTATCTTTGAAAAGTCCAAAAAAAATTTTGCTACAATAAAAAAATTAAAATTACCAGGAATATTAGTTAAACAATTAGAAGATGTAGTTCCACAATCTGAAATGATAATTTTTTGTACTCCAATGAGTGAGTATAAAAAAGTTATCTTAAAGATAAATAAATTTTTAACACCAAAACATATCATTACTGATGTAGGCTCATCAAAAATAAAATCCTTAGAGACTGTAAAGAAAAATTTAAATAAAAATGCTTTTTGGACTTCTTCGCATCCCATTGCAGGATCTGAGGTAAGTGGGCCTGAGCATGGGAAACATAATCTATTTGAAAATAAATGGTGTGTATTAGTAAAAACTAAAAAAACTAATATTAAACATTTAAAAATTTTGATTAATTTTTGGAAAAAGATAGGATCAAAAACTGTAGTTATGAGTCCAACTAAACATGATAAAATTTTTTCGATAACGAGTCATTTACCACACTTGATTGCATACAATTTAGTTAAAACAGCACAAGATTTTGAAAAAAATCAGAAATTTGACTCATTAAAATATAGCGCTGGAGGTCTGAGAGATTTTTCAAGAATAGCCGCATCAAACGAAATTATGTGGAGAGATATTCTCTTTGACAATAAAAATAACGTACTAACTGCGATTAATTTATTTATTAAAAATCTTAATAACTTTAAAAAAAATATTAATTCAAAAAATCATAAGGCAATTTTGAAAAAATTACGCCAAACAAAAAAGGTTAGATCAAAAATTATAAAACTTAAACAAGATATCAACAAACCAGATTTTGGAAGAACCTAATAATAATTAATATTAGTAATTTTTTTTACAATTAATTTTGCAGTTTTTTTTATTAATTTTTTGGTAGAATTTATGTTCATAATTAACACTTTTTTTTTAGGACCATAAGCATGAATAAAATCTGATTTATTAAGACAGATACCCACATGGCCTTTCCAAAAAACTATGTCACCCTTAGAAAATTTTTTATCATTTTTCTTTCTACAGAATTTCATTTGATCGAGTGAATCTCTAGGAAAAAAAATTCTGTTATAATAGAAGAAAATTTGAATCAAAGCCGAACAATCGATACCCTCTGATGTTTTTCCACCCCATAGGTATTTACTATTTAAAAACATCTTAAAAATCTTATTAAAATTATTTTCTATATGATTGATTTTTTTTGTATCATTTTTTTTTATCCAATTATTTTTCTTAAATTCTATATAATTTTGATTAAGATTTTTAACCTCAATACCTGATCCAAAATATAGAAAATTATTTGTTTTTAAGAATTTATTTTTTTGCTTTTTATAAATTCTTGATCTTATTTTAAATATTTTTTTGGATGGGTTGAAATTGTTTTTAAATTTAACTTTTTTGATAAAACCAGTATAATTATCGAAACTTGTTTTTATTTTAATCCAATCTTTCTTTCTTGATAAAATTTTGAACTTTTCACCATATAAGATTTGTGAGATAACTTCAGCGGCTTTTACAGGTTTGGAGTAGATATTGGCAAAAGAGGAATCAAAAAATTTATTTTTCATTTATTTGAAGTTTGTTCTTTATAAACCATAAAATTATTAAGGATGGAATAACCATGAGTGCTGTTAATATAAAAAATATTCCCCAATCACCATTCAACCAATCTACAAGAGCACCAGAGGAAGATGCTAATGTAGTTCTACCAGCAGTCCCTATTGATGCTAACAGAGCATATTGTGTAGCTGTATAGGCTCTGTCTACCAATAAGGAAATAAATGCCACAAAAGCTACGGTTGCAATTGCAGCAGCAATATCATCAAAAATTACTGCTATAGCAAAAAGTAGCTCTGATTTATCACTCCAAGCTAAAACACTAAACAAAAGATTTGTAGTCGCCATAATTATTCCAGCTAAGAACATCGCTTTTAATACACCAGATCTAATGACAAATAATCCACCTAAAAGAGTGAATATAACCGTTGTAATCCAACCAAGTGTTTTTGAATAAATAGCAATATCTGTCTTACTAAAACCTATTTCTTTGTAGAAAATGATAGACATTCTACCAAGGAAAGCTTCTCCAACTTTAAATGAAAAAACAAATAACAAAATTCCTATTGCAATCCAAAAACCATTTTTTTTTATAAAACTTATAATTGGGCCACCTATTGTACCTCCAATCCAAGTTAAAAATTTCGTGATTAAAGTTATTTTTTTGAATTTATTAGAAATCAATCTATCATTTTCTTCCTGTTTGTTTTTTCTATTTGAATTGTCTGCCTCATTTATAAACATCAAACCAATATTCATAAGTATGACTAAAATACCCAAAATTAAAAATGTTAGTTGCCAATAGTTTTCAAAACCTGCTTGTTGTAGAAAGTCTGCTGAAAAAAGTGATAGAACTCCTCCAATTTTATAACCTGTCCACCAGCCTACTACAGCTATAGCTGCTCCTGCTGCCATAGATTTACCTTCGTTCTCACCAATCTGTTCTATTCTAAGCGCATCAACTGTTATATCTTGTGTCGCTGAGGCAATTGCAATTATTAAACCGACAGTTATTACTAGTGCTAGATTTTCAGATGGATTGAGAATACTCCATAAAATTAATGAAAATAAAATTACTCCCTGCATAAAAACAATCCAGCCTCGTCTATGACCAATTTTTTTTGTCAAATAAGGAATTTGGACTCTATCGATTAAAGGAGCCCACAAATAATTAAATGCATAAACACCAAATATTAATCCTGCCCAGCCAATAGTTGATCTACTTAATCCATCCTCTTTTAACCATAAACTTAGGCTACTCCCTATAAGAACCCATGGAAATCCAGAAATTGCGCCTAACAATAAAATTCTAAACATCCTCTTATCTAAATATACTGAAAACATTTCAGAAAAAGTTTGTTTTTTAATTTCCAGCATTTTTAATTTCTCCAAAAAGATGGTAAAAATAATACTAATATTGCAAATAACTCTAATCTACCCAAAATCATACCCATTGATAAAATCCATTTAGAAACATCTGGTAAGGATGAGAAATCACCATTAGGTCCTATCGTTGATCCTAGACCAGGTCCCACATTTGATATTGAAGTTGCTGCACCAGATATTGAGGTAATAAAATCAAGTCCTGTGAGTGATAGTAAAGCTGTTAAAATAAAAAAAATTACTAAATACATATAAATAAATGAAATTATTGATGCAATAAATTTATTATCAACTGAACTTTGGTTGTATTTAAGCACAAAAACTCCCTTAGGGTATATTATTTTTTTTAATTGATTAGAAATAAAAGAATATAAAATTTGAACTCTAAAAATTTTAATACCACAAGTGGTTGAGCCTGCACAACCACCAATGAACATTAAAACCATAAATATGATTATCGGAAAGCTGCCCCAACTATCAAACTGGGCGTTAACATATCCAGTCCCAGTTAAAATTGAAATTACATTAAAAAAAATTGATCTAAAATCTAGTTGATTAGATTTACTTATAATCAGATATATTGTCAAAATTACAATGCTTATGACAATAATTTTGATAAATGATTTAATCTGAATATCAGAAAAAAATATTTTTTTGTTACCGCTTAAAAATTTTATATATGCAATAAAAGGAAAACTTCCTAAAATTATAAAAATCATAGCTGAAATTTCAATTGGAAAACTGTCAAAAAAACCAATTGATTCATTATAATTTGAGAACCCTCCTGTTGCAATTGTAGTCATAGAATGAGTAACACTGTCAAATAGGTTCATACCCAGAATTTTATAAGAAGTAGCACATAACACAGTTAAACCTGAATAGATATATATTAGTCTTAAAGCTACTTCCTTAGACTTAGGAAGAATTTTTTCAGAAGAATCATTATTAGATATTTTAAATAATTGCATTCCCCCAACATTCATAATAGGCATTAATGTTATCGCCATAACAATTATACCTATCCCTCCTAACCACTGCAAAATAGCTCGCCATAACAAAATACCTTTTGGCATATTTTCAAGATTGGAGATAATTGTTGATCCTGTAGTAGTAATACCCGACATACTTTCAAAAAAGGCGTTTGTAAAAGAAAAATTAATAGACGAAAAAACAAATGGTAAAGAACCAAATATAGCTATGCTTAACCATGATAATGAAGTTAATAAAAATGCTTGATGGAGATTTAATTTTTTTTCGTGATCTAAATTTGATAAAAAAAACAAAGTTCCAAAAATTACTGTTACTAATGATGCACCAAAAAAAGATGAGTCTATCTCTTTATATAAATATTGTGCAATTATTGGTATCAACATAAAAATTCCCAGGATTATCAGAAGAATACCAAGTGTGAAAAAAACAGTTTTATAATTAGACATTTTGAAAGAACATTATTTTATGGTAAATAAATTTCAACTCTATAAGAATTAGTTAAATCAAAAATAATGGAATTTATTTGAATAATTCATGATTAAAAAAGAAAATTTAGAAAAAACTAACGCATGGCCTTTTGTAGAGGCAAAAAAAATGCTTAGGGAAAGGCGGTCTTACATAGAAAAAAAAAACAAGATAACACTTCAAACAGGTTATGGCCCAAGTGGGTTACCCCATATTGGTACTTTCGCGGAAGTTGCAAGAACATCAATGATGGCTAATGCAATTAAACAATTAACAGATATTCCAACTGAAATTATAACTTTCTCAGACGATATGGATGGTCTTAGAAAAGTACCTGATAATGTTCCTAATAAAGAATTACTAGAGGAGAATTTGCACAAACCACTTACGCAAGTTCCAGACCCCTTTGAAAAATTTAACAGTTTCGGAGAGCATAATAATGAAATGTTGAAAAAATTTTTAGATAGTTTTAATTTTAATTATAAATTTAAAAGTTCTACATTACTTTATAAGTCTGGTTACTTTAATTCATCCTTGCAAACAATCCTAGAAAACTATGATGGAATTATGAACATTATAATGCCAACTCTTGGAAAAGAACGTCAGAAGACTTATTCTCCATTTTTACCAGTTTGCCCTGAAACTGGTCATGTTCTAGAAATTCCAGTTAAAGAAATTGATAGCAGTAAATCTAAAATTATTTTTAATAATTATGGAAAAGAATTAGAAACAAGTATTTTAGACGGCAATTGCAAGCTACAATGGAAAGTAGATTGGGCAATGAGATGGTTTGCGTTAGATATTGATTTTGAGATGTACGGAAAAGATTTAATTGAAAGCGCAATTCTATCAACAAAAATTATTAAACTTATAGGGAAATCAAATCCTTCAGGATTTGCTTATGAATTATTTTTAGATGACAAAGGAGAAAAAATTTCAAAATCAAAGGGAAATGGAATTTCAATTGAACAATGGTTGGAATATGCATCACCAGAAAGTTTATCATTATATATGTATCAAAACCCAAGAAGAGCAAAAAAACTTTATAAGGAGATAGTCCCAAAAGCAGTGGATGAGTATTTAGAATTCATTGAAAAAGCTAAATCTCAAAATGAATTACAGTTACTTATGAATCCTGTTTGGCATGTTCATAATAGCAAAGTCCCTAAAGAAAAAATGATTATGTCTTTTTCGATGCTGCTCAATCTTGTTGAGACGAGTAATGCAAATAATAAAAATCTATTATGGAAATTTGTGAAGAAATATAAAGAGAATATAAATGAGGATGAATATCCTATTTTTGATAAATTAGTAAGTTATGCAATAAAATATTTTAATGATGTGATTAAAATTAAAAAAAAGTACAAGCTACCTAATCAAAAAGAAAAATTAGCACTTAATGCACTAGTTGAAACCTTGAATGAATGTGATGATAAAATGAGTCCCGAGGATATTCAAACAAAGATTTATTCAACAGGAAAAGAAAATGGATATTCTAATAATCTACGAGAATGGTTTAAATTGATTTATGAGGTTGTTTTTGGAGATGAAAATGGACCTCGAATGGGATTTTTCATAAGTTTTTTTGGTGTTAAAGAAACAAAAGACCTTATAATAAATAAAATTAAATAATGTTTTCAAATTTAAGATCCTTAATCTTTAAATTAGATCCAGAGACAGCCCATACGCTTGCTGTAAAGTCTTTAAAATTAAATTTTGTGCCAAATATTCTAGATCAAGACAAAAACAATCCTTTATTCAAAACTGAATTATTTAATCAAAACTTAGATAATCCAATTGGGATAGCAGCGGGATTTGACAAAAATGCAGAAGTTTATAATTCTCTATTTAGATTAGGATTTGGTTTTGTAGAAGTTGGTACAGTCACACCATTAAAGCAACTTGGCAACCCAAAACCTAGAGTTTTTAGATTAGTAGAGGATGAGGCGTTGATTAATAGACTTGGTTTTAATAATCTTGGAGCTAATAATGTTTTCGATCGAATAAAAGCTAATAAAAAAAAAGGCCTGCTTGGAATTAACATTGGTCCTAATAAAGATTCTGTTAATAGATTAGAAGATTACTTGGCATGTCTTAGAATATTTCATACAGTAGCAGATTATATAACAATAAATATATCTTCACCAAATACAGAGGACCTCAGAAGTTTTCATAATCAAAAAAAACTAGATGAATTACTTAAATCTATAAAAAAAGAAAAAGATATTCTTAAATGCAGAACTCCTTTAGCGGTAAAAGTTTCACCAGATATAGACAATCAAGAAATAAACAAAATATCTGAAGTGCTTTTAGATAACAATATTGAGATAGCTATAATCTCAAATACTTCAGATTCAACAAGAGATAATTTGAATAATATTCAAAAACATCAAAAAGGTGGATTGTCAGGAAAACCTATTGAGGAGAAGTCCACAATTCTTATTAATAAATTTTATAAAATATTAAAAGGTAGAACAAAAATTATTGGAGTAGGAGGTGTAGACTCTGGAAAAAGCGCATATGAAAAATTTTTAGCTGGAGCAAATTATGTTCAACTTTATACAGGCATGGTATTTAGAGGGCCTAATATAGTCAACATGATCAAAAAAGAGCTTAAAGAAATTTTATTGAAAGATGGTGTTAAAAATTTTGGTGAAATAGTTGGAAAATTGAGAGCAAAGTAAATCTAATAAACTTGACGAGGTCAACATCTCACCTTATATAGACGAAATTGTTATGACAAAAAAATGTGAACTTACAGGAAAAAATCCAATGAAGGGGCATAATGTTAGTCATGCAAATAATAAGACTAAAAGAAGATTTCTCCCCAATTTGAAGAAAGTGAAATTTACTAGTGAACTTTTGAAAAGAAGCATGAAACTTACTGTAAGCAATGCTGGTGTAAGATCTGTTGATAAAAAAGGGAGCTTTGATGAGTTCTTAAAAACAGTAAAAAATAAAAATTTATCACCAAGACTAAAAAAATTAAAAAAAAGCCTATTAGTCAAATCTCCATTTAAAAAAAAACCTGCTCAATTTAAAAGTGTTTAATGAATAAACTATTTTTTTTACTCTCATTCGTTATGGGAGTTGTTGTTCTAGCATCAAATTATTTAGTTCAGTTTCCATTCCCTTACTATGGTTTAAATGAAATTCTAACCTATGGAGCTTTTAGTTACCCAATTGCTTTCTTAATTACTGATCTTGCGAATAGATCTTACGGTAAAGTAATTGCAAGGAAAATCGTTTATATAGGTTTTGCTATTGGAATAAGTTTTACACTTTTCTTTTCTACGAATTTTTCAGATGTTATATCCTTGAGAATTGCAATCGGTTCTGGAACTGCATTTTTAGTTGCTCAACTTTTAGATGTGCAAATATTTGATCAATTGAGAAAAAGAGAATGGTTTGTAGCACCTTTGACTTCTTCAATGTTAGGATCGACTATTGATACTTTTATATTCTTCTCAATATCATTTTATGGAACAGGGGTACCATGGATAACACTTTCGATTGGAGATTTAACAGTTAAGATTTTAGTAGCTTTGATTATGTTAATACCATTTAGATTGCTCTTAAAAACGTTTAAACCAGTTTAATTTAATACAGATATTTGTAAGATATTATTTTGTAAGCAAGTTTTGCTACTAAAAAATTATAAGAATCAAAACCTTTAATCGGTGCTAGTTCATTTATATCTGCACCTACAATATTACAATTTTTTACAGCAATTTTAATTATATTTAAAACTTCATCCCACAACAATCCCCCTGGTTCAGGAGTCCCTGTTGCAGGCATTATGCCTGAGTCAAAGCCATCAACATCAAATGTTAAATACACTGTTTTATTCTTAATTAATTTTTTAAATTTTTGCAAATTCCATTTAGATTTATCTTTCGCCCAAAAAATATTTATTCTTGATTTATTTTTTTTTAAAAATGGTACTTCACTCTCTGATATATTTCTTATTCCTAATGAAATTACAGATACATTTTTGTTATCCAAGCATCTTCTTATTGCAGATGCGTGTGAAAATTTTTCACCATTATAACTATTTCTTAAATCAGCATGAGCATC
>TARA_B100001057_G_scaffold45588_1_pt1 | contig 17176 bp, 8 predicted proteins | sample TARA_B100001057 | Tara Oceans TARA_B100001057 (sample SAMEA2621839) | marine metagenome | biome: marine biome (ENVO:00000447); feature: surface water layer (ENVO:00002042); material: "saline water (ENVO:00002010), including plankton (ENVO:xxxxxxxx)" | depth 5 m
AGACTTTTTGGAGTAGCAGGCACAGGTCCTACAGCTTCAGGAACAGAGATCAAAGTTAATTTTCATAACGGCTCAGCAGTTAAAGAAGGTTACATTGTAAAACAACTTGGATCTAAAAAATTCCGTGTTGAAGAAATTGGTACAGCTGGAACATTCGATTGTACATTAAAGACAGGTGTACTACCTGCGGCTTTAGGTGCAGGCGAAATGTCAATTTCAGTACAAGGTGCTGATTCAGAAACTTACGGCGTAAGTAAAATTACAGGACGTAAAGTTGTTGTAGCATCACCAAGTGCTACAGGATCAAATGCATTAGCAGGAACATCGTTAAAATATGCTCTAACAGGTGCGGCGGCGGCTGGCATTGTTAGAATGGAAGAAGCTGGTGATGATAACACATTATCAGGTACTGACGACGACGATTTCACAGAAGACGCATAATAATATTATGGGGGTATTCATTACCCCCATTATTTAAGGAATTGTAAATGTCAAAAATTTTAAATGTAAATTCAGGGGATTATAAAGTCAGAGTACCTACCGGTGAAACTATTACACTGGACACAGGTTCTGGCGTAGGTAATGTCCAGATTACAGGTAATATTACTATAGCTGGTACACAGACTGTTGTTAATTCGCAAGAATTAGATATTGTTGATAACGTTATTACACTTAACAAAGGTGAAACAGGAGCAGGTGTAACAGAAAATACTTCAGGTATCCAAATTGATAGAGGCACAAACTCAGATGCGATATTTGTATTTGACGAGCAAACTAGTCATAACGATCCGGTAACACAAACTGTTCGACCAGGCACATTTGTTTTTAAAAGAGAAAATGGTGCAATCAACGGAATATTTACAAATTCAATTGCTACTGGTGGAGGAGATTTATATCTTATAAACAGTGGTACTGGAGTAATTAATGTTAGTGGCACAAATAATTATGAAGCACAAATTACAGAAGATGATGACATACCAAATAAGAAATATGTTGATGATGCAATTACAACAGGTATCCAAACTATTACGATTCAAAAAATTCAAAGAGGTGATTCTGTATTAAACTTATTTGATGATAGTATTGATGGCGGAGTTAGCAACTTAAAAATTTCCATTGATGGTGCAGAAGTAGCACAGTTTAAAAGAAACACAACAGAAATTGAAGATATTGTTTTCCAAGATAACACAATATCAACATTAACAAGTGCAACAGACTTAACACTTAGTAGTTCAGGTACATCATTTGTAACTATTGATGGCATTTTAAAAATGCCTATACAAGCTAGTGGCACAAGCGTGAACCCCGGCACAAATATTACTGTATACGGAAAAGATCCGGCTATAGGAAATAGTGGTGTTTGGTATAAAAACAAAAATGCATACGAAGACGAATTGATAAGTACTAATAGATCACTATTGTTTAGTATGTTATTTTAAGGAAAGAAAATATGGCAATTATAAACGGACAATTATCTATAGCGGACAAAACGCACTTAACAGTGCCAGCTGGTAAAAGATATGCAATTACAACTATTATGGTTTGTAATACACAGCCTGCAGATACAGGTGGTAACAACGATACTACTTTTGATTTGCATGTTGTACCAAGCGGACAAACAAAAGGTAATTCAGATCCTAACGCTAACCAAATTATCAATAACTTGGTAGTAGCAGGTGCTGATACTTTTACTTTTGATACTGAAAAGTTAGTTTTAGAAGAAGGCGATAAAATTATTACAGCAAGTCAAGCTCCGGCTAACTTGGTTATGAGTATTAGTTACTTGGAAGTATAAATGAGATTTTTAAAAGCACAAACAACTTCTAGAGGTATTAACGCAGACACTAAAGGATTTAATATTAATGCTTTAGGCCTTGCTGAAGTTAATACTGATAAAGCATTAATTGTACCTAAAGGAACCCAAAACAAAAGACCGTTTACTGGCGTTGAAGGTATGGTACGATATAATACAGACGAAACTGAATTTGAAGTTTATCATAACAGTGCTTGGAAACCTATTAGATTTAGAGAGCCAACAACTATTGTCCAACAAAACTTAGGTAACGGTAACGGAACAGAAACTACATTTGGTCCGTTAAATTCAGGTGATAGTTTCTACCCAGTGCCTATATCAGAAAACAATATTCTAGTTACTATTGAAAACGTATTTCAATTAGCAACAACAAACTACACAATAGTACAAAATCCAAGTTCAGGACCTGGTGCTCCATATGCGACTGGTTATTATCTTGTGTTTGGTACTCCAGTTCCATCAGGCAAGCCAGTACAAGTACTACATAACTTCGACAAGTAATTACTATAAATAGTAGTAATAAGAGGGAAGGAATATAATGAGTACACAAGTCGCCCGCATAGGTGGTCAGTTACTACAAGACAACTTACTAAGAGAATTAGCAGATTTAAAATTTGATAATGATCTTTTGGTTATCAAACGTGATAATACACTAGGTATTAACACTACTACAACCCCTCGAAATTTAACAATTAACGGTACACTACGTACTACGTCCGGTGGTAGCGATCCAGATGTAATATTTGGCAACAGTTTTAAAGTAGGAGATATTACTCTAGCAACAACAGGAATTAGCACAGCTAGTGGAAATATATCAATCAAATCAACACACCCCCAAGGATTTATTACAACTGCTGGTGTTGGTAGTTATAACTTTGCAGTTAAAGGCGATGGTATACAAGCACTACAAACTAATGGCGGAATTGGTATTAAGTCAGAAGTATTTGACGGACAAACAGCGGCTTGGAATTCAAATGGCAACTACGGAAACTATTGGGATCCTGGACCAAAGATAAGTGCAAGTAGCCCACCAAACGATATGGATCGTTTGTATGATTATGCACTCACACTATCACAATCAGGTAACTGGACAGCAGAAGAACTAGCGGCACTAGATTGGGACGGCGACGGTGATATCCAAGCTGATGACGTATTACAGTTAAAAGAATTAAACACACAATTTGTTAGTGGTACTGCTTTTCCTGCTTCAAACACATTAGCAGAACATTCGAATACAGAAGCATTTAAAGCGTATATTGCAAAGTACTATCCAAGAAGTGTTCCAAAAGAAGTACAGTTACAAACAGGTGGAACACTAACTGTAACAGGTAACGTACATGCTACTGGCAATATTACATACGGTGGTACAAGTATTACTATTGGTGACGATAGTACAGACTCAGCAAGTTTCTTAGCAGAATTTAAAAACGATTTAATACCAGATGACAATGATAGATTCCATATTGGTAAAGACGATGACAGCACAGGTCCTGCAAAAGGATTTAGAATTGCTGTTGAAAATTTAGTTGCTGACAGTGTTAAGGCAAGTGGACTAGTTTACCAAGGTATCGAACTTACAAAAGATGTTGGTATTTACTTTGTATCAACTAACAACGGTGCAGACACAAATGACGGTAATAACCCAGGCGGACCATTTGCGTCACTTACAAAAGCTCTTAGCGTTGCAACAGACGGAGATCTAATTTACATTTACCCAGGACAGTACCAAGAAGCATTTCCTATGACTGTGCCTAAAGGTGTTACAATTCAAGGCGATAGTATTAGAGGTGTTGAAATTTATCCAACATCAGCTACACAAAGCAATGATGCGTTTTTACTGAATAGCGATGTTACTATTGAAAATATTACTTTAAAAGATTACTACTATAACAGTGGTGCAAATACTGGATACGGATTTAGATTTGCAAATAATTTTACAACAAACATTGTTGGACAAGATATTGGCAGAAGTCCTTATATTAGAAACTGTACTGTAATTACAAAAGGAACAACTACAAGTGCAAGTGATCCTAGAGGTTTTGCTTCAGGCGATGCAGGGAAAGGTGCGTTAGTTGACGGACAAGTAGTTTCTTCTACTAGTAGAAGTGCAAGTATATTATTCCATGCTGTGACATTTATTACGCCTGGTGTTGATGCACTTACAATGACAAATGGTGTTAGAGTTGAATGGCTTAACAGTTTTACATACTTTGCTAATAGAGGAATTTATATGACGCAAGGTTCTGCAGGTAGAACAACACCAGAATCAACAACTGTATACGGAGGAGAACTAAGAACTATTGCAAGTGCAAACGTATATGGTAACAAAGGTATAGAAGCAGACGGTGCTAATTGTTTGGCATATATGATTAACCAAAACTTTGCATATATAGGTTCTGGTAAAAATGTAACAAATGATAACACTACAACTATACAAGCAAATGAAGTAACAGAATTAAACAATGCTAAAGTACACTTTACAGGACAAGATCAAAGAGGTAATTTTAGAGTTGGTGATAAGTTTCTAGTTGACTTAGAAAACGAAAGAACTAGTTTTGATATTGAAAGCATATTTGCAACAAATTCACAAGTACAAATACGTAACGGAAATGATACTGTTACACTTAATGAAAGTATTGTTGCTTTAGATAATATTGCGATACAAGGTAATGTAATAGAAGCAACAAAATCTGCTATTAATTTTAATAGTGTTGGAAATATTGTATTCCAAGGTAATGTAAATGCTCCAAGTGTTGAAACAACAGGTAATCTAAGTATCGGCGGCGCATTAACTACAATAGGTGATGCTCCTACAGATACTGTAGACTTCAACACAAATATAAGCCAAGACTTTACACCAGGTAACGACAATGGTGTGTTAACTGTACCAGGTAATATACAAGATCCAAGTTTTGCAATTGATAAAACTTATACACTTACAGCTAACGGTGTAACTTATACATATGGGCCTACTACAAACGAAGACAGAAACTTTTATACAGGTCTTAATAATTTAGGAATACCGGGATTTGCTATGGGAGTAGTGCCAGGCGCATTACCAGTTCCTGTACAAATTACATACACAGCTCAATCCGCAGGTGATACTTTAACATTAGCAAATACTAATGGGTGGACACACGTTGGATTACAAGCAGGTGCATCTTATAGAGCAGGCGCAGTTGATTTAGGTACATCAACAACTAGATGGAAAGAGTTACATACTAAGTCTGCAATAATTGATAGCATTACTATTTCATCTCAAAGTATTGCAACTACGCCAACAAACGCAGATTTAAAGATTACTGCAACAGGCACAGGTAGAGTACGTTTTGAGAATTTAGAATTTGAAGACAATAAAATTATAGGAAAGTTTAGTCCAGAGGGTGTATTTACTATTAGTGATTACGAACTATCTACACCTGCAATTTTTAACGGGTACACAGCTTTCAAAACACAACTTCCAAAATACACAACAGTATTTGGTATTCCAGTTTTAGGTACAGCAACCGTAAGTGACGATGCAATCAAACACGCGGCAAATATGTTAGCAAGTTATCTTGACAATGACTTTGACGGTGTTGCTGATGATTCTTTATTACTTGCAACATTCTCAAGCGGACTTTACGGAATAGTTGTATATGCAGATGCAACTGAAGAATCAACTTTATCAAGTACATTTGGTGCATTTGCAGTTAACAGAACATTTGGTGTTTATCAAAATGAAATGAATAGTTACCAAGGTGACGGTGTAGGCGGCCAAAGAGATTTAGCAAGCGAAAAAATATTAAAGAACATGCTTATTCCTAGAATAATTGGACTGTACACAGATATAAGCACTACTAGACCAAGCATACTTACAACAGCAATGGATTCTGCACGTGGTGGATATCAAGCAGGTGGTGTAGCAGGATATAATTACCCGGCGTTTGCTTGGTATACTGATGCAACAGGATTAAATTATAATAATTTATGTTATGAATATCTGTACTTGTTGACAGCAACAATGACAGGTGCTTTGGTTTGGAGAGCTCCTGGTATAACATCATTGTTTGATCATTATACAAGTTTATTATTAGCAAATAATGATGCGGCAGGATATGCCTTAGTAAATACTGCTTCTTATAAATTACCTATAACAAACACTCCATCAATTGATTATTGGACAAGTGTTACAAACGTTTTAGGTGGAACTAGCAGAGATGTTATTCTTAAACCATCAGGTAATGTAACTGTAAGTGCAACAAGTGATATACAATTACCGGTAGGAACAACTGCACAAAGACCCCCATTACAAGCAGGTCTAAGATACAATAGTACATTTGGTACTATTGAAGGATTAGAAGTAGCAGGTAGTGTTTCACTAGGCGGTATATATGATACTGATAGAGATACATATCTTGATTTATCTAACAATCAATATCAATTTGTAACAGCAGGACAAACTAATCATACACTTAACGGAACACTACTTGAATCGCAAGGATTTAGTAGTGATCATAAGTTTAGTATTGATGGAAATATAGTATCAAGTGATGAATCTGATGGTACAAGTGTACTTAGATCAAATGGTACAGGGTACACAGAAATTGAAAGTCTTAAGTTTAGAGATAGTGAACTTTGGAACTGGAGTAGTAGTAACTTTATTATAAATCTTACAAATACTACAGGTAATGCATACCTTAAAATTGACAATACAAGCGGTATGGTTGTGCCACAAGGTACAACAGCAGAGCGTCCTGGATCACCAGAGGTAGGAACTACAAGATATAACAAACAACTAGAATATCTTGAAACTTGGAACGGAACTAATTGGATTAATGCGGCAGGTGAAGTTGAAAGTATTGAATCATCTGACGTTGAACAATTAGCGTATGTATTCAACCTAATACTAGACTAATTTCTCTTTTCAGCTAAATAATACTAACGCATCAACGAAGGGTAGACCAACCCGATGCTGGACAAACTGTGGTTAGCCGGCAAAGAGCGAAGTATATTGCTGAAAATCTAGGCTAGAGGGACAGGATCCCCGTATTGAGGAGAGAAGATGGCAATTGGTCGCATATCGGGTCCTCTCTTAAAGGAAAACCTCCTACGTAATGGGACGGATTTAGCTTTTGAGACAGACCTATTATACTTGGATGTAACGAACCGTCGAATCGGTGTTAAGACCACGAATCCACAATACGCATTAGACATTAACGGCGTTGCCCGAGTAACAGATCTAGAAATTACAAATACTGCTTTCCAAGTTGGAAACGTAACTATTAATGGTGCAACTAGCACTATTTCAACTTCCGCACAAGAATTTGCTATTGCAACTGCTGACAATACTATTGTTGGTAATAGAGTTGTTGTAGGCGATTTAGAAATCAACAATACATTTATAGAAAATACAAATACAAATGCAGATTTGTTTATCCGTGCTAATGGTACAGGTGTAGTTAACATTGTAGGTAACACAACAGTTACAGGTAATTTACACGCTACAGGAAACATTAGTGCTGATGGTAACATTACTATTGGTGATAGTGACACTGATAACATTTTTATTAACGCAGATATTGCAAGTGATATTATGCCTGATGTGCATAATACTTACAACATTGGTACTGCAACAAAACGTTGGGCAACAGGAAACTTTGGTAACGTAACAACAAACACATTAACAACAAATGACCTAGACTTTGGTGCTATTGATTTGATCAGTATACCAGGAAATATAATTTATGTTGCTACTAATGGAAGCGATGCAAGAACAGGAACACACCCTCAAGATCCAGTGGCAAGTATTGCAAAAGCATTAGAGCTTGCAGGACTACATGATACAGTTTACATTTATCCAGGACAATACCAAGAAGCATTTCCATTAACAGTACCACAAGGTGTTACAGTAAGAGGACACAGTTTACGTGCAGTTGAAATTGCACCATCAAGTGGAACACAAAGTAATGATGCGTTTATAATGAACGGCGACTCAGCAGTTGAAGATGTTACTATTAAAGATTTTTATTATAACAGCGGAGCAACTACAGGACACGCTTTCCGTTTTGCAAACAACTTTAGAGTTTATGAAAGATCACCATATATTAGAAATGTAAGTGTAATCACAAAAGGTACAACTACTTCTAACACTGATCCAAGAGGATTTGCGGCAGGCGATGCAGGACGTGGAGCATACTTAGATGGTAGCGTTGCACATCCTGATTCAAGAGAAGCAAGTATGCTTTTCCATAGCGTAACATTTATTACGCCAAATGCAAGTGGACTAAAAGTTACTAACGGTGCAAGAGTAGAATGGTTAAATTGTTTTACTTATTTTGCAGATAAAGGTATTGAAATACTAGAAGGCACTGCTGGATTAAAAGGTGACGGTAAGACAAGAATAAAATACACAGGACTAGTAGGAACTACACCTGCGGCTGGACAAACAATTACACTTAAAGATGCTAGTGGAACACAACTAGCACAATCAACTATTGAAAGTGTTGCAACTAATGAAGTTATTATTGACGGCAGAGCAAACGGATTTATTACTCCATTAAGCAGAGCTAAGAAAACAGTTACAGCAGTTGGTAATGCACAAATAGTAACAACTGCTCCTGTTAAGTACGGAACTGGTATGGGTCTATTTGATGGAACAGATGATAGATTTACATTAACTACTGCGAGTGACTTCGGCTTTGGTACAGGAGACTTTAGTGTTGAATGTGTTATATACATTGCAGATGATTTAGGTACTGAAAGTAAATTTGATTTTAGAGCAGGATCAGACACAGACAATGCAGTGCATTTTTATACAGTAGATAGACAACCAAAAGTTGCAATAGGTAACACTATTATATTGCAACCTGCTATTACATTAGTTAATACAACTTATTATCATATAATGGTAACTAGAGTTGGCACAACATTAAATCTTTTTGTAGACGGAGCATTACAAGCAACAGCCAGTAATAATACTAACTTAGGTACTACAAAGCCATTAGTGATTGGAAACAACTATGCAGGCGCACAAGGATTTAATGGACGTATTGATGACTTTAGAGTAAGAAAAGGCACAGGAGTTTCAAGTGCATTTAGTAATCCTACTGCACCAACAGTAGTTGATCAGTATACAGTTTTAAAATTAGATTTCAACGGTGATAACGGTTCACAAATTTTAGTTGACAATGATACATTTATTCAAGACATTGACTTTAGTGCAGGCGGCACAGCAACAGGTTTAACATTAATTGATCATTCAGACTTTGGCGGAGAAATTAGAAGTATTGCAAGTGCATGTGTTTATGGTAATTACGGAATTCACGGTACTGGAAGTGGAAGTGTTGTCTATGCAATTGGTATGAACCTTGCTTACATTGGCACAGGAAAAGATGTAACAAATGATACTACCGCAGTAATTCAAGCAAATGAAGTAGTTGCAAACAGTGATGCTAACATTTACTTTAGCACAGTTGATCACAAAGGTGACTTTAGAGTTGGTGACTTATTTAGAATTAATCAAGAAACAGGTGAAGTAACATTTACAAACGCAGAATTCTTATTCAATAATAACCAAGGTATTACATTTACAGATGGTACAAGTACAACTATTATCGACGGCACAAAAGTTGAAAGTGGTAACATTAGAATTAGTGGAAACACAATTAGTAGTACTAGTGGCGACATTAATATTAATAGTTCAACTAGCACAATTAATTTACAAGATAATGTAAGTGTAACAGGTAACTTAGATGTTACAGGAAATGTAACAGTAGGCGGAAATATTACACTAGGTGATGAAGCTACTGACACTATAAACATTAATGCAAGAATTGACAGTGATATTATACCTAATATAGATAACACTTACAAATTAGGTACATCATTATTAAACTGGTCAGAAGCACACATTGGTAAAGTGCTTGTTGATGACATTGTAATTGATAATGACACAATTACTACAACAGCAAGTAACGGTGATATTAATATTACAACTAACGGTGTTGGACAAGTTATTATTGACAACATTCAATTAAGCGGAAATACTGTTGCTAACCCAGGTGGAGATATTGTTTTAGATCCAAGTAGTCAAACAGTAAAAATTGATAGTACAGGATCATTAACACTTCCAAAAGGTACTACAGCACAGCGACCTGGATCACCTACACCGGGTATGATACGTTATAATACTGACACATCAGTATTTGAAGCATATACTACTTCATGGAACACATTAGGTGGTGTATATGACGAAGATAGAGATACGTATATTACACCTGAAGTAACACCAGGTGCAGATGACGATACACTACGCTTTTATGCTGGTGGATCACTAGTAGCTGACGTTACTGCCCAAAGATTTGATGCAAAACGCTTAGAAGTTGACGATATTGCTGTACATGGTAATGTTTTAGAAACAATTACAACCAATCAAAACCTACTTTTACGTGCAAATGGTAGCGGATATGTAGCAATCGAAAACTTTAGTTTTAACGGAAATCAGATAACTAATACTATAGACGGTGCTGTTACTGAGTTGAAACAACAAGGTACAGGGTATTTTAAAGTCCAAGGTACAGGCGGATTTGTTATTCCAGTAGGAAATAACGCAAATAGACATCCTAGCCCAGAACTTGGAATGATGCGTTACAACACTGTTGAAGACAGAGTTGAAATATACGATGTGGGTAATAACTGGGTTTCAGTTGCAGGTGCTACTGGTGCTGTTACTTTTAACGATGCAGAGGAAATTGCAATTAAACTTGCATTAACAATTTAGGAAAAAGAATATGGCAACTAATTTTAAAAATATTATAGGCAAAGAAATTGGTACTCAAAGAGTGGCGGTGTATACGACACCAGCGGCGACTAGTACAACAATTATTGGTATGAATATTGCCAACTTAACAGGTAGTATGGTAAATGTTGATATTGAAATTGGTGATGAATCGAGTTCCATTGGATATATGATTAAGGGGATGCCTCTTCCGCCAAATACTGCAATGAAGCCTATAGGAAAAGGTGAAAAAATTGTCCTTGATGCAACAAATACGTTATATGTTACATCGGACACAACAGAATCACTTGATGTGATTCTTAGCTTAGTGGAGATAGTATAATGAGTGATACCAGTTTAGGACAAAGTCTTGCAGATATGGTTAACCAAACCGACTCAAGATATTTTTACGGTTTGCGTAGAACGTCAGAAGGTGAATTGTTTATTGCAAAAGTTGATCAATTAAAAAGTCACGAAAGCATACAAATTAATGTAGAGGGTGACCCTGCAGAAAATTACGAAGATTTTCAACAAGGTGAAGACTTTCTTGAAGGTAGAGATGTAAACCATAAAAGAGTTTATACAAATCTAAATTATGAGCAGTTTAGATGGGATAATAGAAGCATTAGTTACTATATTGACGATAGCGGAAATTTAGTAGCAAGAATTAACGAGGATTATACATACCCGACAGGAGTATAACTAAATACGTAAAAGGTAAAGAAAATGGCAGAATTTAAACTTAGTAGAATTAGATTTAACTGGAAAGGCTCTTGGTCCGGTGGTAGCGATTATATCGTTGATGATATGATTGAATACCAAGGATTTACATATGTGGCATTAAAAACACATACAGCAGGAACTTTTTATAATGATGTTGCAGGTACAGACGTTACACCAGCTGAACCAAAATGGGTTAAACAATCAGAAGGTAAAAGTTGGAAAAACACTTGGACTGTAAGCACACATTACTCCATAGGTAACATTGTTAAGTATGGTGCTAGTATTTACGAATGTACTGAATCACACACATCTGCCGCTACATTTAGTTCAGGTACAGACGGTCTAGTTGCTGACATTGGAAAATGGACACTAGTTGCTGTTTCATCAGCAGACTGGAAATACAACTGGACAGTTAGCACATTATATAGAACAAACGATCTTGTACGTTACAACGGTAAAGTTTACAAAGCAATTAATCAGCACGTTTCTGCGGCAACTACACTATTAGGACTTGAAGCAAACCAAGCAGACTGGACTGTATTATCAGACAGTGATACTTGGAGAGGTTCTTGGTCAATTGGAACAAGATATAAAGTTAATGATATTGTTAAGTATGGTGGTATTGTTTACCAGTGTGTTCAAGGACACACATCAGCAGATTCAATTACAATCGGACTAGAAGAAGATCAAGCCAAGTGGGCAGTACAAATTGATGGTATTGAGTATGTAACAAAAGTTTATACTGACCTAGACGGCAACAAAACTATTCAAGGTATATGGCAAGCAGAATACAGATATAAGAAAAATGACATTGTAAAACGTGGCGCAAATTTAATGAAGTGTCTAATAGGACACACTGCAACATCAGGTGCAGGTGGATTTAATACAGATTATGCCGCAAGCAAATGGTCAGTATTTTTACCAGGTTCAGAATATGAAAATGTTTGGGGAGATAATGTTTATTATCAACCAGGCGATACTGTACTTTATGGTGGATACATTTATAAAGCAGTTACATTTAATGTAGGACTAAAACCAAGTCAATATGGAACTGACTGGAACGTAACATTTGAAGGTTATAAGTTTAGAGGTGATTGGAACGGCGAAGATGGTGCAAGTTCATTTATAGATTATAAAACAGGTGACTTAGTACGTCTTTCAGGTAACTTATATATTGCTATTCAAGACAGTACAAACTTACAGCCTGATGCATGGCCAGCGTATTGGGAATTAGTTATTGATGGTAGACAATGGCGTGACTATTGGGAAGACAACATTGAATACTTTAAAGGTGATATGGTTAACTGGGAAGGATCTTCCTATACTTGTTTACAATACCATCGTTCAAGTGAATCAGCATCAAGACCAGATTTAGATGTAGAGCAACCAGATCAAAACTACTGGAAAGTTGCAGTACTTGGTACACTAACTAACAAGTTAGCAAGAAAAGGTGATTTAAAAACATTCCAAGATCAAGATTCTACAGCAATTGATACATTACGTTTACCAATTGGTGCAACAGGACAAGCACTAAGATCAACTAGCGGTATGCCGGCTTGGGATACTTTAGACTTTCAACAAAAATTATATTATGTTTCACTTAACGGTGTTGACGATGCAACAGCAGGTGGTTCATTAAATGCTCCATTTAGAACAATTAGATTTGCAATGAATTATCTATTAGCAGACGAAGGTGCTAGAGTTGGCCAAGGAGCTACAGTTAAATGTATGGCAGGTGAATTTGCAGAAATACTTCCAATTAGTATTCCAAGCAAAGTTGCACTAGTAGGTGGAGAACTTAGAACAACTACAATTAGACCAGCTATACAAGAACAAGATGTTGTATTAGGCGAAAAAACTTATTTACATGGTGTACCACAACCACAAGTAGCATTAACTATTCCATCAGCTAACAACTTATCAAATATGTTTTATGTTAGAAACGGTTGCGGAATTAGAGACTGTACTTTAAAAGGATTAACAGGTACATTAGTAGGACCAAATGATTACGGAACAAGCAGACCAACTGGTGGATCATTTGTTTCACTAGATCCAGGTTCAGGTCCAGATGATACAAGTGTTTGGATTGCAAACGTAAACAATATGCAATACACTCCAACAGCAGGTACATATAATCCTATAACAGGTGTAATGACATTAACATTACCAACTGCACAATATACGCCAACAACAGGAACAACATATAATCCTGCAACTGGTATTATGAAAATGGAATTAGGTACTGCACACGGATTAGCAGTAGGGGAAGAAGTTAGTTTAGATAACGGAAGTATAACTTTTAAATGTGCTAAAGATAATTTTGCTACTGATCATGCATATCCAAGAATAACAGATCCTATTTACGGAGAAAAACGTAAAATTATTGCAAAGACAGCCACAAGCATTACAATAAATGTTGGCGTCAATCCAGACGGAGCATATGAACATAGATTTGCAAGTGCTGGTAATAATGCAGTTAATTGGGAACACAATATTAAAATTGGAAATACAGTAACTATTGATACAGGTAGTTTAGTATGGACATGTGCTATGGATAGTCATGCTACTGACCATCCTTATCCAAGAGCAACAGATCCTTATGCAAACAAAAACATTGAAATTACAAATGTAAGCGGTAATATTATTACAATGAATGTTGGAATTAGTTCAAACACTTCTGCACACTTGTTTAAGAGTGCATCAGCAGGTGCAGTAAACATGAAACGTATTGCAGGCGGTAGATCAACTTACGTACAAGGTGTAACAACAATAGGTGAAAACTGTGTTGGTATGAAAATTGACGGATCACTACACAATGGTGGTAATAGATCTATTGTTGCTAACGACTTTACACAAGTACTAAGTGATGGCATTGGTTACTGGGCTACAAACAGAGGACGTTCAGAGCTTGTATCAGTGTTTACATATTATGCACACATTGGATACCTAGCAGAGAATGGCGGTATTTTACGTGCAACAAACGGTAACAACTCTTACGGAACATTTGGTAGTGTTGCTGAAGGATTCGATTCAACAGAAACTCCACAGACAGCTACAGTTAATAACCAAAGCGGAGAAGCAACTGTAGACGAAGTTTGGTCAACAGGTACTTCAATACTTGCATTAGCATATAAAAATACAGGACAAACTTATACACAAGCAACAACATCAACTACTCAAGCATCAGGTGTAGGACTTGATATGAGATATGATGAATTTAGACAAGGTGCTGTTTCAAAAATTGATTTACAATTACCAGGTGATAGTACAAACGTTGGTGGTAGAGGATTTAAGTCCTTTGGTAACTCAGCACAAGGCGGAGATTTATCAAGCGTTATTTTAGCGGCGTCAGAGACAAGAACTGCGGCACAGTTAATAGGTATGCGTATTGTTATTACTGAAGGTGTTGGTGCAGGACAATATGGATGGATTCAAAATTATAATCCTGTTACATTTACTGCAACAGTTTATAAAGAGTCTACAAATACTCCAGGTTGGGACAACATTGTTCCAGGAAAATTAAATGCAACAGCATTAACAGCAACTACAGTTTACTTTTACGAGCCAAGAGTTAGTATATCAAGTCCAGTATTTGCAAAAACAAATACAAGTGTACAAACAGGTGCACTAGATATAGGATACAGTGATACAATTGGTATGTGGTACTATGCTCCTAGTGGAACAAATGACTTTTATGTTTCAGCAGATGGTGCAGTTTGGACAAATAGAGATTTATCAGACTACAGTTTAAGTTGGTCAGGTTTTGCAAAAACTGGTCCACTTATAGCGGCAGTAGCAGATGCTAGTGACAGACTAGTATTTTCAAATGATGGTATTAACTTTGATCACTCAGTACTTCCTGCAAGTACAACATGGAAGCATGTTGCATTAGGTGGACCTAATAATGATACTATTATGGCACTAGCAACAGGAAGTGCAAACATTTATAAAAACACACTTGAAACAGGTGGAGACTCAACACAAGTTCCGTCAGGTAACTGGACTACAGTAGCAACTGGCGGTACTAATACAGCTTGGGTTGGATTAGGGTACGGTGCAGGCAAATGGATTGCACTTGCTGAAAATGGTACTACAGTTATTTCAACAGACAATGGTATAACTTGGAATACTGGAGCGGCAGTAACACCTAGTTCACCAGAAGTATACAGCGACTTAATATACGGAAATAACTGTTGGGTTGCAACAATGGCACAGTCAGATAGAATTATTTACAGTGACACTGGTACTACTTGGTCAGACTCACAATTAGTAGGAGACTCAGGTAGAGAAAACTGGAAAGTAGGTTACACACAAGGTGTATTCCTAGCAGTAAGTTCTACAGGAACTACACTTAGTTCGGACAATGGATATGGCTGGACTATAAGAGAAGTTACAGGAAACTTAACATCTGTAGCAGGTGGAATTAGAAATAATCTACCAGCATTTGTTGGCTTATCAAATGCAGGATCAGTTGGTAATATTATTACTGGTGGTGCAACAGCATTTGCAAGAGTTGAAGTAAAAGATGGAAAATTAAATCAGTTTAATATTTACAATCCAGGTAGTGGATACATTACTCCACCAACATTAACAATTGAAGATCCTGAAGAATATGGCGAGCCGTATTACGTTGTTGATATTAATAACGGTGTGTTACCGCAACCTACATTCTATAACAGAGGTACAGGATATCAAAGTGCGATTGTAACAATAGCTGGTAACGGTTTTGGAGAAGAATTACAAATTGGTAACACAATGAGAATTAAAGGATTAAGTTTAATTCCAGGACCTGGAGCAAACGTAAGATTTACAGGTAGTAATACAATTTACAGATTGGTTAAAGTTACATCATCAAGTGGAACTGCACCAAATATTGAAATAACATTCCAAATTAGTCCGGTGTTAGGAAGAGCATTAGCACCTATACACAATACTGGAGTTACTATACGTGAACGTTATAGTAGCTGTAGACTTACAGGACATGACTTCCTAGATATTGGTACTGGTAACTTTGCTAATACTAACTATCCAGGACTTTATGTATTTGGACAAACAGCCGCTAACGAAACAAGACAAGCAAATGAAGTTGTTGAATCAAATGGCGGACGAGTATTCTACACAAGCACAGACCAAGATGGTAACTATAGAGTTGGTGAACTATTTAGAGTTTCACAGGCGCAAGGCGGTGTTACTCTAAGTGCAGACTTCTTTGACTTAGAAGGACTTGACGAGTTAAGACTTGGTGGAATTAGAGTTGGAGGAACACAGGCTGTTATTAGAGAATTTAGTACTGATAATACTTTTGTTGCTAACTCAGACAATATTGTTCCAACACAAAGAGCATTAAAATTGTATATTGAAAACAGATTTAATGGTGGTGGATCTAACTTGTTTACAAACAAACTAACAGCAGGTCAACTTGTATTTGAAGATACTACAATGGCTAACACAGCTGGTGCAAATAATCCAAACGCAATGGCATCAATAGCACCAACATTTACTGTAAACGGACCATTAGGCGGTGGATTAGCCGCACTGAATATGTTTATGTCAGGAAGAGTTGAACGAGATGACTTTAACGGATAATGATAAATATGTATAATATCAAGAACGGAGCAAAAAATGGCAGAATTTAAGCTAGGTAGAATTAGATTTATTTGGAAGGACTCGTGGACTACAGGTACCACGTACCTGAAAGATGACGTAATTAGGTACGGCGGACGTACTTACGTTGCAGTGAAGGGACACACTTCTAGTGCTGATTTCTACACAGACGCATCACACTGGAACTTATTCAGTGATGGTACAAAATGGCAAAGTGATTGGTCAACAGCAACATTTTACAAAATAAATGACATCGTAAGATACGGTGGTATTATTTA
>TARA_B100001057_G_scaffold186819_1_pt1 | contig 17138 bp, 15 predicted proteins | sample TARA_B100001057 | Tara Oceans TARA_B100001057 (sample SAMEA2621839) | marine metagenome | biome: marine biome (ENVO:00000447); feature: surface water layer (ENVO:00002042); material: "saline water (ENVO:00002010), including plankton (ENVO:xxxxxxxx)" | depth 5 m
TTGGCTGGAGTGATAGTAGCAGCACCAGCATTCTTATTTGTAAATATCTTATATTCTCCTACCGTTGTACCGTCAGCCACAGAAACAGATATTGGTGTTGCTGAATTAGATAGAATAAACGATTTAGAAGTATCCGCAGCTCCAGTAGCCGTAATTGTAGAAACACCATGAGCGCCTTTATCAATTTCTACTGATCCGGTACCCTTGCCTGCCATGTTTAAATTAACGTTAGGATCATCTCCACCTGCACTTAAAACAGGATTAGTACCAGTAGCAGAATTTTGTACACTAATATAATTTACAGCACTTCCTATTGCAGTAATACCAAAGACTTCAGCTCCGTTTACATCCGCAATGTAACCACTAATTTTTGGCTGAGATACTGTTGGAGTCGTAAGAGTCTTATTTGTAAGAGTTGCGGCGTGATCATTAAATACTAAAACATCATCAGCCGCTAAAATAGGTAAGTTAATATTTCTGTCTGCTACTAATTCAGATACAGTAATAAAATAATTATGTGTCGATGATGTATCATTAATCCGCGGAGTTTTTAATGTAGGACTTGTTAATGTTTTATTTAATAGAGTTTGCGTGGCTGAATCAAGTACAACATTACCAGAAGTATTTGGCAAAGTTATAGTATTGTCCTGTGAAGGATCTTGAGCATTTAAAATTGTTTCGTTCGTATCATCAGTCTCGCCTTCGAAAAGAAGACCTCCGCCGGCGACAGTCAAAGAACCTGTCAGAGTATCACTGTCTCCACCAAGTTTATTGTATAGCTCAACAAAATTTTCATTAATCTTTTGACCAGCTTGACGAAGCGTATCACCGCTTCCATCGTTAGCAAAAGTGCCAGTTGATATGTTCTGACGAGTCATTGTAAACCTCTAAAATATTTAATGTATTTATATCTAAAACGATACATATTCGGTGTTGACGGAGAGATTAATCGGCCTATGGTCGCTAAAAGGCCAATAAGCAATTCTGCCTGATCCGTCTTGTAAATTCCTATTATTTGTAAAATAACTTGTGTTATCAGTATCACCAACATACAACAAGCCTGTCTTAGCATTATTTATAAACCATTCTCTGACCTGTTTTGGAGTCATACCTGGATTCATTTGCATTAAAAGTGCAGCCATGCCAGCAACCTGTGGCGCGGCCATACTTGTTCCTGAATAATTTAGATAACTGCTATTAGAATATGAGCCGCCACTTATAACATTAGTTCCTGCTGCCCAAACATCTACGCGCGGACCTTTTTCACTTGATAAAGCTGTCGCTTCTGAAGAAGAATATAAACCTGAATCCATATTACCTACAACAATAGTATCTTCGCCGATGTTACTGGCTCCTCTATTATAATAAAGTGGCGATCCTGCACTAACATTTCCTTGATTCGCTTGTGATGTAAAGTAATTATCGTAATCTAGGCCACCTTCAACATCTAGTTTTTGATATTGATTTCCGGCTGATTTAGTAACAATAATACCTTCATCTTGCATTTCTTCTACTTCAGATTGTAATCCATAAATAGGGCAATTAACTCTAGAAGAAGAATCTCCTATTAGACCATACGAACTACTAGCAGCAGTCGCTCCAGTATTTGTGCCTCTATAAACAATATTAGTAACATATGATGCACCGCTATAATAATGATACGTTTTAAATCCCCAACTCATATTTACAATTGTTGGTCTTCGGTATCCTGTGGTAGGATCTACTGATTTATTCTTATGAAATTCTTTTACAGCATCAAACCAAAAAGTACTATTACCAATACCGTATGTCGAAGAAGCAGGCATACTATATAACTGAGCTTTTGGCGCCCAACCAACCGTATTACCTCCCATAGTTCCTAAGACGTGTGTAGCATGATCACCGTATGATAACGAACTTGTATAATTGATAGTATTTGCACCACTCATATTTGGTAACGTATTCCATTGAAGCTGATTATATCTACCAGTAAACTGCTCATGATCATATCTAGCAGTATCTCCTTCATGCACAACTACGTCGACGCCCTCACCATCTAGATGTCCAGTATATTTTTCAGTCGAGCGTTGACCTGTTACACTCGATCCCCATCCGTTTGTTGCTTCAATGTGTCGTAATAATCCCCAATTATTTTGGTTTGTATTATTACTTGATCGTTCCCAATTATTTCTATGATTATATTCAAAATCTAAAAAGTTATCGTCCCACTCAATGGGAGTATGTACACTATTAACTCGTGGATCTGATCGTAGTGTCTCAGCTTCTTCGTCTGTTAAAGCCATATTAAAATGACGCTTACTACCATCTCGGCTATTAACTACATCAACAGCTCGAGCCGGAACATAATCGTTTCCAGCTTCTGCCGTGAGTTCGTCTTTCAGAGGGTCTTTACTCTGACCCTTTTCCATTGCTATTATATAATCTTTTTGTGACATAGCTTACCTATATAATATTAATAGTATTACCCATTGATCCGTGTGAAGTACATTGATAATACAACGTAGATGGTGCACTCATAGGAACTTTAAATGTAATTGTCCCGCTTGAGCTACCGTTATTTGTTACGCCTGTACTGTATGCAGATCCACCAGCGCTAGCTCTAATCTCAAAGGGATGTGAACCACCAGAATTATTTACAAAATAATATGTTTCGCCTCTACGCAAATATAACAAAGGATCGTTTTCAGGAGAAGGAAACCAATGTCCGTCAGGATCATTAAAGATATAATGACTGCTTCCGCTTGCTGTAAGTGTAAACAACGAAGCGCCTCGTGTCATAGCTGTCCAACCACCACGTTGATAGATCTCAAACTGACCGTTATCAGTATTATAAATTATCTCACCGTTTGCTGCAGTTAAAGATCCTCTTTGTGACGTAGTAAGAGAAGCAACTCTAAATCCGCCGCCTGAAACAGTAACAGATCCACCGACCGTCATATTAATATTAGACGACGATGTAAGTGTAGGTGTTCCTGCTGTACTTGTTCGAATTGAATTAATAATAAGACCATCGGAATCAAACTTGCCTACATCTGCACCTTTGACTCGAATGTCAATCTCGTCATCAACACTTGCATGGAATGATGTATCACCATCTGCATCCATTACTAGTTCGGTTCCGCTCATATCAATAGATGAACCACTTGCAACGTAAGTTCCTAAATCACTAATCTGAGATTCAGTTATTGTTAGTGCAGCTTGATGCGCAACTACATCTGAATCTGTTACGGTATAACCAGTAATGTACGATTGTAATTTGCCCCTTAAGTTGTTTCCTGCTGAATCGCTAATCTTATTTTCTGCAATCGCTAAAGAACCTTGATGTTGAGTAACAGCCGAAGCCGGTACATTTGCATCAGGAATATTAGCCCAGGTAACTGCGGCAGACAAATCGTTTGTTTCAGTATAGCTTGTTAAGTAACCCGATAAATCTGGCGGTGTATATGAGAATACGCCTGTACCGTTATTATACGATAAGGTAGCTGATCCTGCAGCATTTGTAGAAACACTAAAGTCAGCATATCCTAGGCCACCGCCTCCACCACCGCCACTTACGTCGGCAGCTGCTATAAACATTCCTTGAGCTGAATCCCATTTAAGAATCTGGTTGTTGGAGATGCCAGACATATTAATATCTGTGTGTCCGCCTACACTACCGATTCTAGCAGAAACATAGTTTGAATCAACAAGCGATATTGTTTTAGCCGAGTCGATTCCGGTACCGACATCATCAAAGTCGGCAAGCTTTATCCAAGCTCCACCATGTGCATAGTAAGCTTTTCCCTCACCGTGAACGTGAGCAAACATACCATGATACGTTCCAGCAGCTGGTAATGCGCCAAGCGAATCATAGTTATTCGAATATAATATTTTATGTGTTCCAAAATTTATATCAGAATCGCCGGCGATAGTATTTAAATGTATACTACCTTGTGCAGCTTGCGCTATAGTTGAAATTGCAGCCGAATCTAAGTCAGCATTCTGCAATGTGGTAAAGTTGGCATCGAGTTCGACGTGGGTCAATGCCGTCCCTTTAGTATTTCGTAATGTAATTGCCATTTTTTACCTCTAAATAAGTTCTACGTAATCTGAATCGACATAACCAATTGTCATATAGCGTGGATTTCCAGCAGCTGAGTCATAGAACCATGTTGCCTTATCGAACCTTTCTATATCGTTGCTCATTCTCACACCATGCTGATCATAAGCCGGGCCTTCTTCTCCATCTGAGTAGAATGGCGCAAAGTCTTTTGCCGAATCATCGAATGTCGGCGAGTTAATATTCATCGTATCGTCTATTTTTCCGTAAGACGCAGCAAAGACGTCAGCAGGCATATCTTTATATTCGCTAACTCTTGCATCTAGATCTATACGTTCTACCACTGTATCTGAATCTCCATCGTCCGGAAGAATACCAAGTGTTTCTACTAATCCATTTGGTATCGTGTAAGTCGCAGTACCTTCAACAAATAATGGTGGCGGTGGTTCGTCAATATTATCTGGCATAGTCAAAAGAATTGAGTTTGTAGAAGGCATTTCTAAAACAACTGATCCACCTAAAAAGAATCCAGCCGGATGTACAAACTTTTTATATAAATCTTTCCACGTATTTAACGGAATAGATGATTTAACAAGAACAGAAAATATCTGATATAACGCACTGTTTTGAATAAAGCGAAGAGATTCTGTTCCTATTTGTGATTCACTCACGATAAACATGTTATTCTTTGGATATTCTATTTCAACATCAATACCATAAAACGCTCTAAAGAAACCCTCAGCAGAATATTTAGTACCTTTAACACGATAAAAGTTAGCAAAGTTACGAAGTACCTCCCGTGGTTCAGCAAAATAAGTAGAATTAGCGCCATCAGCAATCGATGCAAATATATTCTCAATATACTCTAAGCTAGTTGCTTCTAAATCATATAGACTATACATGTCTTGTAGAGCATCAATAGTGCCATCTGAATCCATATAATCATAATAACCTTCTAAGAAAGTAACTAGATTTGGATATGCGCTTGTGTAGTATTGAGGTAGTACCTCTTTAATACTATATGCTCTTAAATTTAAATTAGATCTGCTATAGTCTGGGCTATGAGACATTTTAATATCCGGACGAAGGTATGCTTGGAGATCTTACATATGTGTTAGCTGCTCCTGTACTAGAAGATGTAACGCCTGTAGCTGAGCCAAGAGTAACATCGGTTTGTTGTCTATCGACTCCGCTTGTAGCAAAAGATGGACCTTCATCTAAATCTAAAATGTAACTTCGTAGCGGCCTTATTGTAGATTGGTTGGCCGGAGTTACTGATAGCTTAATATAGTTAACACCTGCAGTAATAGCAGTCGGAGCAAATCCAGTTAAATTAATTGTACCGGTCAATGCTTCATATGATCCAACATTGTCTACTTCAACTTCTCCAATTGAATTTACGATCTGAAGTTTAGTTAAATTTAAAGCATTTTTAATAGAACAAACTTTACCATTAAAAATAAATGTTGACGAACTTACAATATAATCTGCCGGATCTGGCGAAGATAATTCTGCCGGAAAATATATTCTATATGATGTTGATTGTAATAGATCCGGCACAAATCTTTGTTGTAGTTTTACAGATGCTTGCGAGTTTAGAATCGCTTCACTAATATCATCAACTTGTCCTAATAATTCAGATCTTCTAAATATTCCGCCAAATTGCTTCAAGTTAGTACTAACATAAGATTGTAATTCTGCAAATACCGAAGACTCCGTTGACTTAACAGTCTGCCCAGTAAGATTAGGATCGAAATTAAACGTTAAGATAATTTCAAGGTAAGTTATAACTGGATCTTCAAACGCAGTGTCAATAGAAAGAATCGAAAGATTGTTAGATACATCTTGGACAATAGAGTTTTCAACTGCCGTCTTTTGTGATTCAGTCGTACCATCTTCAAACACAAGAGAAACATATACTTTACCATAATCTGCCGGAACATTGTCTTCTCCGCCCCAGGCAATTGCATCTGTAACTGTAGGATAATTTCTTTGTATCACTGCACGATAGTCATCGGCTGTTACAAGTCTTTGTTGTGCAGCAAAAGAGATAGGAGCGTTTTGTCTAATCGATTCTATTGACTGTCTTGCGCCACCTACTCCTGACGAAGCAACTGTAGCAACTGATAAAGGATAATTACCTACTCCTGGAACTGCGACTTGAGCACCTGCCGCAAAGGTAGAAGCGTTATTAGCTGCGGCTCCTTTACAAGACAAATATGTAACTACGATTTTATTACCGGCTTCCGGAGATTTACCGAATGATATACCGTCACCGAAATTTAATTCGTAAAATCCATTCGGAGCTTCTGATATTTGATAATACCGAGATTGTGAATTAACTGACGTCGCAGTGGTAATTGGCGTGTATGACGTAAACAATGAACTTGAAGGAGTCTCATATACGTAAACAGCGGCGGTTGTAGTATCTATCGTCTCGTCTTGCATAACGTATAGCTGTCTTTCGCCTACGTCTCCTACGAAAAATGTCTTTTGTTTTTGTACGCCTTCAAATATTTGTATAGTGGTTCCAGCAGTTCCATTTAAAAACTGGTAAAAACCTTCGCCATTATCAGTGGCTGTATAGTCTTCTAGCGTTTGAAAAGTATATGTTACGTCATCAGCGTCTGCAGTAAATGTATAGCCAGCTCCCAAAACGATAGAGCCTGGCCGATTAGCAACACCAGAAAGATTCATTGATAATTGTATTTCAGCTCTGGAAGCAGTACGAGATCTTGGTACATAACCTAATGTAGCAGCATGAGATACAACCGAGCTTCTTAATTGCGCAGTGGTAAGAAATGATTCGTTCAATGCAAAGTTAGCAGTCAGTGCATTATAGTGCGTATTATATGCAAGCACGTCAAGAATATTAGAAAGGCCTGAAGCTTCAAAATTATAGTCTTCAAATTCAGGTTGCTTTGCTAAATATACTTTTAAAGAGTTTTTGATGTTATCAAAATCTAATTTACTATTTTGTACTGTAGTTGCCATATTATCTCAGCCTCGATAAAGATGTAGTTACAGTAACGAGTTCTCCGACGTTTGCTATGCCAAATCGAATCGTTACATCTATTGCGTTAGTATCTGGATTGTCTGATATGTCTATCTTGTCTATTATCGCTCTGGGTTCATAATTGTTAATAGAAGCAATAACTGATTGCTCTATTTCAAAAGCCGTACCATCATCCATATTTTCAAAAAGCGCATCACCAACACCGCCACCAAAATTAGGCGCAAATGGTTTCTCTGTAAATCCAGTTGTTAATATATTTTTTACCGCTTGCTTAACAGCACCAGCATCAACTTTCTTAAATATATCTCCATTTGTCTTTGCATTAAAAGAGAGATCTATATCTACATAATTTTTAGATCGAGAAGTTACAACACTAGATGATGTAATGTTTCCGTCTTCTACTGCAAATGCTCTATTCGTTGCCATGACCGTTCCAAATAATTTGTACTATTTATAATCTTTAAGCGAGTATTTCTATAAGTTCGCCAGTAGTTTGTATAGATCCGTTGTATCTTGTTTCTAATGTTTTAGTAAAATTACCTTTAAATTTAGAATCAACAGCTGGCATTTGTAATATTACATGGCATTCTAATGAGCCATCAGTATTATATCTGTCGTAATCTAATATAACTTTCTCAAATAATATACTATCTTTCCAATAAACAGCTAAATCAAACATTGCCATATGATCGGGTATGCCACCACTGTTTAGTAATTGATACACAACTACACGACCTTTTGTTGCTAAATCGTTAAGACCTCCGGAAGAAAGATTTTCTTGTGGACCTTTTTTATATAGACCTTCTACTACAATTAATCTTTTATTTAGAAATTGACCTAAGTCCATGTTTATAGTATTCATTGCCATAGCTTGTAGATATAACTGACGTGCAATTTGTAATCTATCAGCATCATTAGTAATATGATTTAGATTTGTTTTTTCACCTACAGCGCCTAAAAACTTTCCTATTGATATGCCTCGTGCCAACTTTGTACCCGAAGATATAAAGGTAGCATTATTTGGGTTATACAGTGGATCCGGCACAATAGTTTTAATGCCAGGATTTGGTTTAAAATATGAATTATAAAAATTAAAATCAGACATTGTATGCACCATTTGGACCAATAATAGTATTATTCTCTGCTACTGTTGGTGAATTACTAGCAGTTCTTCCTATTTGTTTTGGAACACCTCTACCTAAAGCTTCTGCATTTAATTTATTTTCGGCCACTTGTTTTGCAGTAAAATCATTATTAGCTCTGTTATTATCATCTCTAAGCTTTGATCTAACCTCGCCTGAAGTTAATGGCCTGTCACTCACTCCACCAGACAACGTAGTTTGATTAATCATTTTAAGTAGTTCACCTTCAGGATCTGTAGCTACATCTCGTATTCCAAAGCTAGACTTTTGATATGTAGTAGCAACGCCAGCATTTGGCACAGCAGTTGCTTTGGTATCATCTGGAAGTGGAGTGGTATTAATTGCGTTTTCTGTAATTGTACCTTGAGTACCCACACTTGGAGTATATGTGGATGGAGCAGCAGTACCATCGGGATATGATTGGTGCACTGAGGTTGCAGCAGTTTTTGACATACCGTTCAAATCACCAATAAATGTTGGAGCAGTCATACTATTTGTTGCCGTTATATCACCCTCTACGTCTATACGCACTGCACGTATTGTATCGACGTTAATTGTACCAGATCCTCCTTCACCGTCTCCCAACCATACCGTGTTACCAATATGCGTATTATAAAAATAGCCAATAATGTTTTCACCACCAAACGTTCCTTTTTCACCAAAGACTGATAAGTCAGTTGCATGAATGTTTGTGTTTGGTGATGTCATATTCTGTCTAACTTGTGACGTTATTTGTTGTGCACCTGATGAGTAGATTCCGAGCTCGCCCTCAACCGACTGTTCAAATTTGCCTTTGACCGCATGTAAATATCCACCGAGAGTTAGATCTGTTTTTGATTCTGCAACTGTAGTATACTGGTGGCCTTTGACGGTTAAGTTATCCTGAAGTGCAATGTTACCCTTGCGCGCTCCATCTATCTCTGAGATATGATCACCCGTAACAATTTGTAGTTTATTGCCTCCGACGCTGAGGTTATAATCACCGGCTACATCAACATTCAGATCACCCTGATATGTCATATGAGCATTACCTTCAACAACTACATGCTGATCGTTACCTGCACTAATCAATACATCGGATATACTACTGACATAAACCGAACCGTCAGGTCTTATTTCTATTCCTGCTCCAGATTGATGTTTAATAAGAATACGTTCATTTGTAATAGTATCATCTAATTCTACAACATGTCCGGCCGGCGTTTCCCATACCTGATTATTTGGATATGTAGAATATCTTCTCTTTGTTTCTTCTTGCGGTGGAATATAATTAAATACTGGCTCTCCGGTTATTGCACCGGTCGGAACTCCATCACTGGTTATTCCTACAGGATCACCATCACTAGCAGCGTATCTAGGGTTTCTTACATATTCGTCTAAAATATTTCTTGGCTGTAAAGTAGGTATGCCACCATTAGTTGCTAAATCATTTCTTATTAATCCACGAGAAGCTTTGTTTAAAGAAGGTTCGTAAAAGTATTGAGTACGTGGATATACGCCTGAAGGATCTTGATAACCGCTAGGATAAACACCTTCATCATATACACTATTACCAAATCGATTCTGCCGATCTAGTATATCATCATTTTCTGTTGTCATGTGCTTTCCTTTATGGCTCTAGAGCAATCTCTGCAGAATTGAGTGGAGGGCTAGTACCATATTCTGATACATTTATTTTTCCAAAATGATTTTCCACATAATTAGAAAGATCGAATCCTGGATCTGGAGCTCTTTGCGGATCAGTTTCTCTATGACTCCACGCTTGGCCACCGGGCCATACTTTATAAAAATCAGTCATAAAAGATTTAAGTGTTTTTCTTTGCACAGGATTAATAGACTCTACGCCATATGGAGGATTTGCTAATCCAGAATTTGAGTTAACCGTGTATCCACCTACAAGTGCTACACCAATACTATATTTATTGTGACCATTTGTTGCTGCATGCGCTCCTTTTTGTTGTATCGGCCGGCCTCTTTCAATAGTACCATCATTTCTTATCACATAGTGATAACCAATTCCACTATATCCTGCAGCTAAATGCGTTGCATGAATCTCTTCAGATCCTACATCTTGATCTAAAAAGTGACCGGTCCAATGTAGTACAACTTCTGTAATATCACGCGTTGCAGATCTAAACTCAGCTTCTAATTCTTCTGTACCACCTACGACCGTAAACTTATATGGATTAACTGCATTCGGATCTTTCCACGTTTCTGTACTACTGCCTTCCCATTTATTATCATTTTCACCAATGCTCATTACCGGTAAACTGGTGGAACCAGTATATGTAATTCTACTTGAAACTCTCGTATCAATACCAAGTAAGGTTTCTTCAATAAGATTGAAAGGACTATCAGAATTATTTGATACAAACAGTATTGCTTCTGCGTATTTACCTTCGGATAGTAAACGTACAACATTATAATTCTCAAACGTTTTAAGTTTATTGCCAGTCAACTCGTCAATAATTAACCCTATAGGTCCTGCACTAATATCCATCACGGCTTGTAATATTGGCGAAATTGCATCGCCTATTGCTAAGTCTACTTTAGAATTAAAATCAGAAATAACTGGAGCAAGTACAGACCCTAAAGATCGCGACAATCCTGCACGTACAAAGTCTTTAATATTGCCAGCACCATGAACGCCTTGTATAACGGATACCAAGCTTGTTATGTCTTTCCCAGTTGCTTTTGATAAAAGAGTACCAATAGCCAGGCCCGAACTACCACCATAATATGATTTTAAGAATCCTGCAACAGGACTCTCACCTGTTAGTATAGCAAGAGTGCCAAGCGCAGTTAGTACATCAGGAACATCAGCATGACCACTGCCAATTCCTGTAAACGCATCATCTATTACTTCAAATAGATCTTCGCCAGTTACTGCTTCAGTTAATTTTACAAGAGCTAAACCTAATACTACGCCTTTTAATTCATTACTATAGTTTTGTAGCTGAGTAATGGATTGAAATCCATTTAATGTCTGACCAACATTTTGACCTAATGCAGATGTAAATTTAGCATTGTATTCGCCTTCAACTGTAGGCGCAGTATTACGAAAGTCTGCGGTGCCTAGTCTCTGATTATATGTAGATAGTGTAGACTGGTATCGATTAAAACTAGTCATTACGCAATACCTCTATATTCATTATATACACTTTGAGCAAAATTAATTCTTTTTTGTCTGGCAGAACCTGAACTTCTTTCATATTTTTCATCAAATATCGTTGCAGCCATTGCAACCGAATCAGTACCTTTCAATAGATTACCTGCATTCCTATTTAAACATCCAGACTCGCTATCACAGTTACTTAATTCCCAAACAATAAACTGTAGCTGATCTATAAACGTGCTATCCTGCCACGGTTTACCATATACTTGTTCAAAGATTCTTCTACGTCCTGGATGCCATTGCGCAATACCTGCAGCTTGGCCGCCATCACCTCTTGGTCCATGAGCCGGAAGATTTTTTCCAACTTCTGCTATAAGATTTCCTACTATGCCAGCAGATTGTTTTGCGGTAAAACCTCTAGACTTAAAGAAATTAAAAGCTTGCGCTACTCGATTTGATCCGACTACTGCAGCATCGTCTTGATTAGTTAATCCTGCTGCTCTAGATAATGCCGGATCAACTTGTCCTGGGCCATATCCAGTCTCATATTGTATTGCCTTGTCTTGCATATTTTCTAATTGTTGCTCAGACGGTATTTCTATTTTAGGCATTACTCCAAGAATGCAAGGTAGTTGTGACTCTTTACCATCTAAAAACATTCCAAATACTTGTGCACCAGGTAAAATTTGTGGCATCATACCAATACCCGAAGTACCACCGGATGTTGTCGGTTGTAATACTGTAGCCCATGGTAATGCGTCATTTGGAATTTCTGTTACTTTTCGAGAATGTATACCAAATATTCTTACCTGTACTCTACCAAGAAGTAGAGGATCTAAATTATTAGTGGCTACACCAATAAACCACCGAACTTCATCTCCGTATTGATTCATTGGTTATAACCTTCAATGACTGAACCAATTTTTGTATTACCTCTATAATTAGCAATCTTAACTAAACTTAATCCTACGGAATAATTATTCTGACCAAGTGTATGTTTAGCAGTGTATATCATGTAATCGCCAGATCTTTTTCTATCGTAAATTTCATTATGTTGCTCAGCGTCTGCAACTGATACTACTGTAAGAATTCGTCCTAATGTTTTGTTACCATCTTGTGGCATCATATGAAGCCCTGGTACTTCTATTTCTAATACAGATTTACCAAGAAGATTTCTCACAGATTTTGATATAGCTTTTGTTGAATGTTTTTGTGCACTATTTTCTTCGTGAATATTTTTTACGTTATTGTTATATATGTTAGCGGTAGCAATCTTACTAATTCGTTCAGCAGTCATTTCACTAATATGTTTATTCTTAAATCTAGATCGAGTGTCCGCCGCAGGATACGATCCGGTCACAAGTAAATTTGATAAAACTTTTTCTAAATCATAATTAAATGCAAACTCTAATCCATGTGTAGTATCTACATATTCATATCGAGAACCAATGTCTCCATTCCTAATTAAATCCAATGTATTAGCGTTCTTTGGATTTTTTAACGAACTAACTTGTCTAGCAAGTCCTGCACCAGTAGTTGCGGCTCTTTGTGACAGCTGCGAAGAATAAATAAATGGATCATCTAGATTAATAGGAGCTTCTTGCAATAAGCTATATAAATCATAGAATCTTAAATCATTATCAGCTAACGAAGCATAACAAAAGAATGGAGTACCGGTTAATCCGGTTGTTCGCTTCTTTATAACGTCAATTGCTTCTAATGGATTTAGATTTGGCACAATATATCTAAACGCAGATTGTAATTCTTGGCTTAACTGTTTAACACTATTTGCAGCATCTTCATTTGGATTCATTGCAATATCTATAAAGCCAGAAAACTGATTAGCGTCACCGGCTCGTAATACTTTTTTTCCAGAGTCAAACGAATCTCTTAGTATGGTGTTAATAATTTCGCTTGGCTTACCTTCGTACATTTTATTTACATTAATAAGCGTATTAAGATATGCATCATAGTCTAATAGTTTTAGCGTAACCATATCAGTAGTATCAGTTGTTGGTACTATGCTTTCAACTTCTCTCACAACAAATCGTTTTATAACTTTAGGCGCAGATGAGTGTAATGCAAATTCTACATCTAAAATCTCAGTACCCTGATAATCCATAATTTCTATAGATCTACCGGTATCGGTATACGTAACAGAGCCAGTTAGATAAGGTCGTTCAATATGTTCAAATATTACTAATTCTACTATTGATGAAGTAATATCAACATTATGATCATTACGTTGTGTAGATAGTACAGCGCGGCGTAAATCATATTCATGAGGGTCGAAGGGCGTATATGATTTAGCCATTTACAAATTTATCCTGAAATTCTCTAAAAATATCACGAACGGCATCAGGCTTTATGACGCGTATTGATTTTATTCTATCATTTTCTGCAAGATAATATTCTAGTTGTGTTACCGGCGTTTTATTAGCAGGACGATCGCCATGAGGATCAATATCGCATTGTTCGTTGTTACCATCTACATAATATCTTACAGAATTTTTTTCGGAACTTGAGGATATAAGTGTAATAGACTCTACCGCTCCACCAACCTGAGATGTTAGAACTTCGTTAGGTCTAAACGTACTGTCTGTCGTATCTTCTGAACCTAAGGTCTGCAAATCTTTTACAAAAATTTGACCTAGATCTAAGTTTCTATGTGCAATAGTTCCGGTAATACCAGAAGTAGATCCTGTTACAGTTTGTCCTACTTTCATCTGAGCGGCAAGAATATCTTTTGTTTCAACAACTGTGTGTGTTAAATCTTTATCCATAAGTCTTGTTAAAGATGTATGTGTTAAAGGCCAACCCTGCTCTTTAATGTGATCGTTGAGCAGATAAAACATCCAATAATAATCTGTAGTACCATATAACTTATATGATAATTGATCGGGCCTATCTCCTTCTTGTATATAATAATTTCTATAAAACGCTATATTATCTTTTATTTGATCTATGATATCGACATAAGAAGTTAAATTTTGAAATGCTACGGGTGCGAGATTAACGCCAAATTTGTACGGAATAGATCTAAAATTTTTGAAATACGTTGCCATTAGTAAGCTCCTGTTGTAGTACTACTATTACCAGGTTTATCATCGCTAGTAATAAGCTCCCAAAACTCTTCCCAGAAATCTTTATAATTTTTACCATATAAGTTCCATCCGTATCTCACGTCTTCTTTATCTAGTGTTCTAAACTCTATCATGTCAAGTGTCATATCTATTTCGCTATATTGGCCATCACGATAAAACGATTGTGAGCTAGCATTATAGTTTGTAGTCATACCACGAAGATAGCATGGAAGTAACTGAGCTCCTATGTTCTTACTTCCGTACCTCATAGCAATACCAAACTTATTTGGAAATTTATATCCGACAGGAAGTTTTTGACCCCCTGCTTGTACATCAATTGATTCAGGATATAACTCTGTTCGAAACCATTTTATAATTTTTTCTATTTGTTGTGCTTCAGCTTGTGATCTAGGTAAAAATTTAAAATTAAAAGAATGCTCTCTTGGTCGTACAGATTTAAATACGGCCCGTATATTTGGATTGATAGCAGTTTGCGTAACTGTAGATGCAACTGCACCGGCTCTACTACCTGCCATAGTTGCAGCTCTTGCTGCAGCAACTCTTGCTATATTTGGATCTTGCAGATTCGAAAGTATTGATCCTAAACCACCTGTACCCATAAGCGCTGAAGCTGAAGCGCCTAATAAAGAGCTTCGTCCTCCTGACAACGCTTGTCTCGCTGCTTCACCACCTATGCCAAAAGAAAAAGAATTATCAAATTCTATACCATCTTGAATAGTCTGAGCAGGTGGAAGATACAATTCAATAGTGTCACCTCTAAATGTTTGACCAGCTGTAAATGTGCCACTTAATAGATCACCTAAGTTACCAAAAAACCCGGATGTCCACCAGTTATCATCTCCATCAGTACTTCCACTGTTTTCTATTTCGGACGACTGAAATGCGGCTGTATTAATAGTTGGTGGTATTTCAATGATTTGCGTGAAATACACACGTCCTTTATAATCATCTTGTGCTTCTAGGGGGAATCTATATTTAGGCATATTTTTTCCAATAAATACTTAAAAAACTTAAGACTATTTATATGGCATACTCAGGCAAATACAAACCAAAAAACCCAAAGAAGTACGGTGGGGATCATAATAGCATCATTTTTAGATCAATGTGGGAAAGACATTGTTTTAAATGGTGCGATGAGAATCCAAAGGTAAAATCTTGGACCAGCGAAGAAGTCATTGTACCATACTATTATGACGGCGATAAGCGTTATCACCGATATTTTCCAGACCTTAAAATAGTACTTGAGGATAGAATACTATTAGTTGAAATTAAACCAGATAAAGAAACAAGACCACCTACAGGATCTAAACGCACAAAGCGATATATCAATGAAGCGTTTACGTATGTCAAGAATATGAATAAATGGGAAGCTGCACAGTCATACGCAAAAGATAGAAAGTGGGAGTTTCAGATATGGACAGAGAATACTCTACAAACTATGGGTATTATGCCTAAACCAATAAAGAAACTAAAGCCGCTACCTCCTCCAAAGAAAAAGAAGAAATAGCATATAAATACTGCTATGGCAAATATATTTCAGAAACTAGAGCTCGAAGCTTTTAGAGCAGGTATTACACCAAGAACAAAACAATCAATAGATTGGTTCAGACGTAAAGCCTCATCGATGGGACGCGTAAGTCGTGGTGCTCTCATGAAAGAAGATCCAGTAGAGTTAAAAAATAAAGGCATTGCAGGAAACATGTATATGTTTTTCTATGATCCAAAAACAAAAGATACTCTACCATATTATGATAGCTTCCCATTGGTTATTGTTGTAGGTCCTGCTCCAGGTGGATTTAATGGTTTAAATTTACATTATCTTCCGCCAACACTGAGAGCAAAGATGCTTGATGCGCTGATGGATATAACTAATAACAAAAATTTTGATGATACTACGAAGTTCGAAGCAACATACAATACACTGAAACGTGCATCTAGTTTAAAATTTTTTAAGCCATGCTTCAAGCATTATTTAAATTCAAACGTTAGAAGTAGATTTGCATATGTACCAGCTCCTGAATGGGAGATCGCTACATTCTTACCAACTGCAGATTTTCAAAAATCAGGTAAGTCTACTGTATATAGAGATTCAAGGAAAATGATCTAATGGCATATGGTATCGATGATCTCAAAGGTGAGTTAACCACCGGATTTGCAAGAACGTCTTTATTTCGGGTATTCCTACCATCGGTTGATGGAGTATTCGGTATGACTACTCGTCGAGTAAACGTTCTATGTAAATCGGCACAACTTCCTTTTAGACAAATTCTTTCAAACCCTCGTATGGTTGGTATGAAAGAACATAAAATAGCATATGGATATGCAACAGATGACGTGTCATTAACCTTTCATGTACCAAATGATTATGACATCAAACAATACTTTGAATTTTGGCAAAGTAAAATAATAAACTTTGAGACAAAAGAATTAAATTACCCGGATGAATATAGTTTCGAAGTAAGAATACAACAACTCAGCATGCCCACTAATCTTATAGGGCAAGCGGAACAGATATTAAGTACAGGCGTATTAGCAAACAACAGCGCATTCGATGACTTAGCTAAATCTTTAGCTGACTCACAAGTTGTATATACCTGTATTTTGGACAAAGCGTTTCCCACTACAATGAACGCTATAGAATTTAGCAATGAACCAGGTGGAATGGTTGAATTGAACGTGCAATTATCATTTAAGGATTGGAGATCTGTATAATGCCTTTACC
>TARA_B100001057_G_scaffold468408_1_pt1 | contig 17135 bp, 14 predicted proteins | sample TARA_B100001057 | Tara Oceans TARA_B100001057 (sample SAMEA2621839) | marine metagenome | biome: marine biome (ENVO:00000447); feature: surface water layer (ENVO:00002042); material: "saline water (ENVO:00002010), including plankton (ENVO:xxxxxxxx)" | depth 5 m
CTTTTAATAGTTGCTTTTTTATTTGGACAATTCGATTTTTTTTGGAAACAAGAAAAAAAGATTTTGAAAAGATTAGGCTTTAAAAAATTTTTATAAACTATTTATTTCTTAATTTTCTTAAGATCATATTTCTTTTATATGCTTCTAATAGAAATGATTCCTCAAAGATCAAATCACCAATAATTTCATCGTTGTGGTTTTTTTATTAAATGAGAAATCTTCTCTTTTGATTTTATTACTCAAAGAGTTCTTTAAATTTTCTTTAATTTTTTTTGAATTTTCATAATACAATAATTTAAAATTTAACATTATTGCATCAATTAAAAATAGTGATTTGATTACCATATTATTTTAGGATGACCACCTCACATCTTTTTTCCACCGCCACCCTGGTTAGGGTCGGTTGGCATACTTTTAAGTAACTCATGATGCTATTACAAAATTAAGAAATTAATTAAATACCTAATTCTTTTTTTAAAAAAAATAATATAACTAAAACTAAAAGTGAAGGAAGCATATTAGTTGGGTTGACTTTTTTGTAACCTAATATTTTTAATCCAATTGCTATTATTAAAACACCCCCAACTGCACTTATATGTTCGATGAGTTCTGTTGGTAAAAAATCTTTATAATAAAAAACAAGAATAGTTATTCCACCTTGAAAAATAAACATTGGAAAAACAGAAAATAAAACACCTATTCCAAAAGCTGATGCTAATATTATTGAGCTAATACCATCCATCACAGACTTAGTATATAATATGTCGGGCACTTTTCCCAAACCCTCATCGATAGCCCCCACAATAGTCATTGATCCTATACAGAAAAGTAAAAATGCTGTGACTATTCCATCAGTAAATTTGGAGTCCTTAACATTTATTTTAATTTTAATTTTTTCTGTAAAATTTGTAATCGATTTATCTAAATTACAATACTCTCCATACATTGTTCCAAAAACAAGAGATAGGAACATTAATATAAAATTTGAGCTTTTAATAGACATGCTTAGCCCTAAAACTAAAGTAAACAAACCCATCACAAAAAAAACTTTTTTGTTTAGTTCAGAGCTGATCATTTTTTTAAATACAAGACCTATTGTACTTCCAATTAAAACAGTAGCAACATTAAATAGTGTTCCAAATGGAATCATATTACGATTTATTTTGTTTGTAATCCCAAATCATTAAGTTGATCATCATCTATTTTGGAAGGAGCATCCAACATTACATCTCTTCCTGAATTATTTTTTGGAAATGCAATAAAATCTCTAATACTATCTGATCCTGCAATAACTGCGCAAATTCGATCAAGACCAAATGCTATACCGCCGTGAGGTGGAGCCCCATATTCAAAAGCTTCCATAAGAAATCCAAATTTTTCATGTGCCTCATCATCACTAAATCCAAGTAAATTAAATACTTTTTGTTGTAATTCTTTATTATGAATTCTAATGGAACCCCCTCCTATTTCTGTACCATTTAACGCCATATCATATGCATTTGCACGAACCATTTTTGGATCAGTTTCTAAAAGTGCCATATCATCTATGTTAGGTGAAGTAAACGGGTGATGCATAGCATGATATGTTTTTGTTTCTTCATCAAATTCAAATAAAGGAAAATCTGTAACCCAAACTGGCTTATATAAATTAGGGTCCTTAAGACTTAACCTTTTCGCAACTTCTAATCTTAAATTTCCAATAGCATTTATAGTAACTGATTTTTTTCCAGCTAAAATTAAAAGCATATCACCATCACTTGCCCCACTAATTTCTTTCCATGATTTTAATGCACTTGCATCAAAAAATTTATCTACGGATGACTTGTTTTTACCGCCCTCATTAAACTTACAATAAATCATTCCAGTTGCCCCTATTTGAGGTCTCTTAACCCAATCAGTCAAGCTATCTATTTGCTTTCTAGTAAAGTCTGCACCTCCTGGAACAACAACTCCTAGTACTGTTTCAGCACTATCAAAAACACTAAATCCTGAATCTTTACAAACTGATTCTAAATTTTTTATTTTCATTTCAAACCTTAAGTCAGGTTTATCCGTCCCATAGTCTCTAATTGCATCAGCGTAAGTTATCCTGGGTACTTCATCAATTTTAATTCCTTTTGTTTCAAATAAAATATTTTTTATCAAACCTTCGAATATTTTTAAAATATCTTCTGTTTCAACAAAGGCCATCTCACAGTCTATTTGTGTAAACTCAGGTTGACGATCAGCTCTAAAGTCTTCATCTCTAAAACACTTTACAATTTGATAATATTTATCATAACCTGAAACCATTAACAGTTGTTTGAATGTTTGTGGTGATTGGGGAAGTGCATAAAACTCACCTTGATTTAATCTAGATGGAACAACAAAATCTCTAGCTCCCTCAGGTGTTGATTTAATTAATACTGGTGTTTCAATCTCTAAAAATCCTTGGTTTTTTAAATATGATCTTGTGTGAAATGCAACCTCTGATCTAAGAATTATATTATTCTTAACAGGTTCTCTACGAAGATCTAAGTACCTATATTTCATTCTTAGGTCATCTCCACCGTCAGTTTGATCTTCAATAGTGAATGGCGGTGTTTTGGACTCATTTAAAACAATTATTTCATCTACTACTACTTCAATCTCACCTGTTTTCATATCAGTATTAATTGAAGATCTATGAACTACATTACCTTTAATTTGAATAACAAACTCCCTTCCTAAACTTCTTGCTTTTTCGCATAAATCAGAATTTGTTTCCATATTAAAAACAAGTTGAGTTAATCCATATCTATCTCTCAAATCAACAAAAGTCATACCTCCTAAATCCCTAGATTTTTGAACCCAACCACACATTGTAACTTTTTGACCTACATGATTTTTTCTTAACTCACCATTATTTACTGTTCTGTACATAAAATATTATTTGCTGTAAAAGTACAAAAATGAGATAATAAATTAGGTCTTGTTTCTATTTTACATAAATTTATATGTATGATCAACATGGATGACTTTTATATGAGAGAGGCGCTGAAGGAAGCCAAAAAAGCATTTCAAGAAGATGAGGTTCCTGTTGGTTCAATTATTATTCATAATGATACTATTATTGCCAGGGGATACAATATGTGCGAAAAATTAAAAGATCCTACAGCTCATGCTGAGATGACTACAATAACATCAGCATGTAATTATTTACAATCAAAATATCTAAACAAATGTACCATGTACGTTACACTAGAGCCATGTGTAATGTGCGCTGGAGCTTTATTCTGGTCTAAAATTGGAAAAGTTGTTTATGGAGCTAGAGATAAAAAAGATGGTGTTTTTTTATTAGATAAAAATATATTACACCCTAAAACAAAAATTAAAGGCGGAGTGCTGCAAGAAGAATGTGGTTATTTATTGACATCTTTTTTTGAAAAAAAACGTAAATTAGATAAAAAAAAATGACTATGTATCCAGAAGAAGTTTGTACACCAATGAGAGAAGAGTTAACTGCAGCAGGTTTTCAAGAATTAAGAACCGCTGAACAAGTTGATGAAATGTTAAATAAAAGTAAAGGAACTGTATTAGTTTTAGTCAATTCAATATGCGGTTGTGCAGCAGGTTCATGTAGACCTGGGGCTTTGTTATCACTAGAAAACACAAAGAAACCTGATTTTTTAACAACTGTTTTTGCGGGTCAAGATAAAGAAGCAACTGACAGGGCTCGTGCTTATATGTTACCTTATCCTCCCTCATCTCCATCAATTGCATTATTTAAAAATGGAGAGTTAGTACATTTTGTTGAAAGGCATAATATTGAGGGTCATGTAAAAGAGACTATAGCAGAAAATTTATGCGCTGCTTATGATGAATTTTGTTAAGTTTTTTTTAAAACTTTAGGAACTTTTATATACGAGGAGTCTTTTTCGGGCGCATTTTGTAATGCTTCTTTTCTACTTAACATACCCCTTACTTCATCTTCTCTTACTACATTAGTAACATCCTCGTTTACATATATTAGAGGCTTAACCCCCTCAGTATCAACTTCTTTTAATTTGTCAACAAAACCCACTATTTTTTTAAAATCTTCAACCATCTCCACCTTCTCATTTTCCGAAAATTCAAGTTTTGATAATTTAGCTAATCGATCAACTGTAGATTTGTCTATTTTCATATTTTAAATTTAATTTAAGATAATAAAAAGTTTAATTATTGAATTCATAAATTTATAAAGTTTATTTATAATAACATTTTTCTATATTTAACTTAAAACAAAACAATGGCTAGAATATTAACTGGAATACAAAGCTCCGGTGTTCCCCACCTAGGAAATATCCTAGGGGCTATTCAACCTGCTATAAAACTATCTAAATTTGATGACAATGAGTCTCTTTTTTTTATAGCTGATTTACATTCGCTTACTACAATAAAAAACTCTGAAATAATAAAGCATAATACGTTTGCTACAGCTGCTACATGGTTAGCTTTTGGTTTTAATACTGATAAAAATATTTTTTATAGACAATCTGATATTCCAGAGGTTACAGAATTAATGTGGATTTTAAATTGCTTTACTCAATATCCTATGTTAGCTAACGCTCACTCTTTTAAAGATAAATCTAATAATTTAGCCGATGTAAATTCCGGCCTTTTTAATTACCCTGTTCTTATGGCGGCAGATATCCTACTATATGATGCTGATATAGTCCCTGTTGGTAAAGATCAATTACAACATTTAGAAATGACACGTGATATTGCTGGTAGCTTTAATCATCAAATGGGAGACACTCTTACTTTACCTAAATCTAAAGTCTCTGAAAACATGATGATTGTTCCTGGAATCGATGGAAAGAAAATGAGTAAATCATATAATAATACTATTAACATTTTCACTGAAAAAAAATTGTTAAAAAAACAAATTATGAGTATTGTAACAGACTCGTTAGGATTAGAAGACGTTAAAAATCCTTCCACCTGTAATGTTTTTAAAATATTTAAGTTGCTTGCGAATGAAGGTCAAATAAAAGAAATGGAAAATAAATATATGAGAGGTGGATTTGGTTATGGTCATGCAAAAAACGAATTGCTTGAACTTATTATTGAAAAATTTTCAAAAGAGAGAGAGATTTATTTTGAACTCATGAGTAAACCTGAAAAAATTGAGCAAAAACTAAAAGAAGGATCAGAAAAAGCTAGAAAAATTGCTTCTTCTGTCCTCCTTCGAGTTAAAAATAAATTAGGAATCTAGTGTCTTGATAAATAATCTGCAACTCCATCATGGCTCTCTTTCATTCCCTCTTTTCCAGGCTCCCAATTAGCAGGGCAAACCTCCCCATTTTCTTCATGAAAAATAAGTGCATCCAACATCCTTAGAGCTTCGTCAACATTCCTTCCAAGGGGCAAATTATTTACTAACTGGTGTTGAATAATTCCTTTTTTATCAATTAGAAATAATCCCCTATATGCAATCATTGTATTAGATGCTATTAAGCATCCATCTTCATCATAATCATACTCACCCATCAATACATCATATGCATCTGAAATAGTTTTATTTGTATCAGCAATTAATGGATAGGTAATTCCTTGTATTCCTCCATTATCTTTTGATAATTGTAACCATCCCCAGTGAGTTTCTGGTGTATCAGTAGAACAGGCTACAATTTCACAATTTCTTTTTTTAAATTCATTTAATTTTTCTTGAAATGCATGCAATTCTGAAGGACAAACAAACGTAAAGTCTTTCGGATAGAAAAATAAAATAACATAGTTTTTATCAATAAACTGATCTAAAGAAAAACCCTTAACAGTGTCTTCTCCATTTATTACAGCATCTGCTGAAAATTTTGGCGCTAAAGTACCTACTAATCCCATATTTATATTTTTTTAAAATTATTTACAACGAAAATATGACAATTATTTATTCTTCCAAAAGAAAAGGTCTCGCTTGGAGACCTTTTCTAATTTTAAAAAGAATTATTTGAGAATTATGGGTTTTGAGATAATATTGTCTTTAGTTTTAACAACTATAGTATAAACTCCTCTGGGCCTGTCCGATAAGTCTATAGATGCTGTAACCTCCCTACCATATAAATCTGGATATCCACAAGCAATTCTATCACCTAGAATATTATATAACTCTAAAGAAAAATCTTTAGCTTGTTCAGAATTATAAGTAATATTTATAATGCCTGTCGTAGGGTTTGGGTAAGCTGTCAATAAATCAATATTTTCCATTTCTTCAAGTGGCAACAAATATTCGCATCGATCTCCAATACCATTTGAATTGTAATCAACTTGATCTGCATTCCAATTATCAGGACAATTATCTAATTCATCGCAAACCCCATCTTGATCAGTATCTAATATACAATGTCCATCGCAATTATAATATATTTCTGAATAAAAACAAGTATCATCATTTTGCGTCGCTTGACTATTATAATTACATGCTTCTTCATCTAAACACCCAAAAATGACTTCTATATTTGAATCATCACATATAGGAAGATTTAAAGAGCTTGCTTTTGACAACATAACCTCCTGAACCAGTGGATCAAATTTCATTATTACACCACCACCTTCATTTTGACTCCAAGTATGACAATAACTCATTATTGTTCCAACTTCAGGAGTTGGATTATTTACAAATGTATCACACTCTCCAGGTGTTGATTCTTCTAAATCAACACAATTATTGATTGGGCCACCAGGCCATCCGCACCACTGAGTGTGCATAGATCCTAAATTGTGACCTATTTCATGAGCCGTACATAATAAATTCCAGTGATAAAACGGCTCCGGTACTTCAAAATAATCCATGTTTGATGTTAAATTACTACTGTAACCAAAACCATAACTTTGACTACCGGCTCCGTTAACAAAAGCAATACCACCAGTTCCAGTATTTTGTCTTTTAGTAAATAAATGAACAATATGTCGATCAACATCCAACAAATCTTCCTCTGTATTCCATTTATCTTTAATAGCGTATAACATTTCAGAAGATTCTTCTATATAATTATTATATGGATCAACAGTATTCCAAACATATGCATAATCAGATGTTATTTTTAAATTTAGTTCTTCTTCATATATCTCACTAACACCAGCTAAAATAGATAGCGCCCAATCAATAGATTCATCAATAGAGTCAAATGTTTGGCTGGTGAAATAATCAATTTCAATTGCAACATTCATACAACTTAAAGCAGAACTAGTTCTCTGTATGTTGTGATGATCATGAACGTGATCAGTTTGCATTAAACTTAAATTATCTACACCACAAGTAAACTTACTTGAGTGTAGATTGTTAGAAATATCAGAAATGATATATAAATCCTGATTAATTTCTAAGGATCTTTTTTCATCAATCTTAGAAATTTCATAAATATTATCAGACTTATTAATAACACCACTAAGTCCAGATTTAGAAAAAATCATAATACCTCCTAAATCTTGTCCGGAAATTTCATATACAATAAAGCCAGGATTATACTTTTTTTCTATTGGACCAAGCTCTTCTCTCACTATTAATTTAAAATCCGATAAATCAATTTCCTTTTTTGTTAGCTCAATGTTAATTAATTCATTTTCAAAAAAGGGTAGGTCAGCATATAATTTTTCTTCCTTTTTTTCCAACACTTTTTCAATAAAATCACTTGAAATAATTACTGGCAAGGATTTATCTTTTATCTCTTCTTTTTCTCCAAATAAGTTATTCCATTTATTATTGTTACTAGAATTATCATTTATTTCATACTTAACAAACGCCCCTTTTTCTACTTTTTTTTCTAATGGTGACTGAGATCTGACTGTTAAATTTAATGATAGAACTATAATTAATATATTTTGTAAAGTTTTCATAATAGTATGTTTTATATAGTTTATAATTAGGCGTAAATATTGTTCCATTGTTTCATTCCAATTGATTTCCATGATCCAGAAATCCAAATCCATCCTCCTTTAACCTGTTTCCAATAGCCAGGTAAAAATATATAACCAGGCCTTTTGTCTACCCAAGAGCCAGGGCTCCAAACGTAATCGTTGTTTGAAATGATCCATTCTCCACTGATCCAAACTTGTGTCCTGTTTGAAATATTTTGAATATTTGTTTCTGGTGCATTCAACTTATTTGCTACTACAACTTGCGATTTTGAAACAGATGTCATTAATAATGCAAATAAAAATAGCACTGCGGTTTTTTGTAAAGTTTTCATAATTGTAATATTTAAATTAAACTTTGGTTTCGTTTAGTTGACATAAATCAAACTGCGTGCCAAACTTTTTTTTTGCAAAAAAAAAGGAGAGGCAAAGCTCTCCATTTTTTTCTGTTAAATACGTTTAAAAATTATTTTTTGAAATTAAATTTATTTGAAAATTTTTTGTACAATCTTGTTTGATGATTTTCAACTTTTAAGACTTTTCCCATTAAAAAAATTATTTCAACATCGTTTGTTATCATGTCTAACGCATCACCTTTTGAAACAAATAAATTAGCATCTTTTCCGGTTTCTAGAGTTCCTGTACTATCATCAATACCTAAAATTTTGGCGGTATTATAAGTAATTAATTTTAGAGCCTCTTCTTTATCTAGCCCATAAGCAGCCGCAGTTCCTGCTAAAAATGGTAAATTTCTTGCGCCCATTCTTGGCATATCACCTGAGTAATCAAGGCAAAATAATATTCCCGCATCATCTAAAATCTTTGGAGTTTTAAATGGTTGGTCGATATCATCTTCCGGAAAGTTTGGTAAACTGTGTATTCTACTTAAAATAATTGGAATATTATGCTCTAATATAAAATCAGTAATTCTCCAAGACTCAGAAGCACCGACTAACACTATGTTGTTAATATTATGTTTTTTTGCAAAATAAACTGATTCTTTAATTCCATTAACTCCATTTACATGAATATATAATTTTTTTTCGCCTTTGATTAATTCTACTAAAGATTGTAATCTTAAATCTTTCTCTAACTTTTTTAACTTTGAATAATTTATAGACTTTCTAAATAAGTCATCCAACTCTTTGATTGATTCCTGTATTTCATCATTTTCTTCAATATGTTCTATCGCATCTGAAGAAGTGAAAACATGTGAATGACCATGATACTTAAAATCATGTTTTTCTGGCCAATACAAATGAATTCCGTCGTCTTTTAAATAAGTTGCATCTTCCCAATTCCAACCATCTAATTTCATAATTGATGACATGCCACCAATTAACCCCCCTCTTGGAGTAATTTGAGCTAACAAAATACCATTTGTTCTAACAGTCGATGAAACAACTGATTCAGTGTTATATGCAATTTGAGATCTAATATTAGGGTTTAAGTCTCCAACCTCCCGCTCATCTCGTGTTGCTCTAACTGCATCAATTTCAACAAGTCCTAAAGTTGAATTAGGTAAAATAAATGATGGATAGACATGCTTTCCTGTTATATCATAAAATAGTCCCCGATCTTTATTTACAATCACTAAATCTGAATCGCCAATTGCTATTATTTTTCCATTCTCAATTATAATTGTTGAATTCTCAATTATTGAACCATCTCCAATATGAGCAATGCCACCACTTAATATAAACCTTTGTTCACTTTTTTCTTGCGATTGACAAAAAATTAAATTACTTGTGAAAAATAAAAAAAATAATAACTTATTCATGATTTATTAATTTATTTAAAAGTCTACTTTTTTCTTTTTTAATATATGAACGATGTATTAGATCATTTTCTATTGAGAAATAACACCTTCCATCAATAAAGGTTTTCTCAACGTAAGAATAAATTGATAACGGGTTACCCGACCATAAAACAATATCTGCATGTTTGTTTTTTCTTAAACTTCCAACATATGTATCTATATGCAACATTTTTGCAGGATTTAATGTAATCATTTTCCATGCATCTTCTTGAGAAGTATTTCCATATTTTACTATTTTTGCAGCCTCTTGATTTAATCTTCTTCCCATTTCTGCATCATCAGAATTTATAGCTGTATTAACACCCATTTGATTTAAAATAGAAGCATTGTGAGGAATGGCATCATTGACTTCATATTTATAAGCCCACCAATCAGAAAATGTAGAAGCGTTTGCACCATGATCTTTTAATTTGTCAGCAATTTTATATCCTTCCAAAACGTGAGTGAATGTGTTAATACTAAAATTAAAAGATTTAGCTAAGTTCATTAACATGATAATTTCAGACTGAATGTAAGAGTGACAAGTAATATATCGATCTTTATTTATTATCTCTAAAATTGCATCTAACTCTAAATCTTTCCTAGGTTTAGGTTTTTTATTTCTTTTATAATTTTTCAAATTATACTCGTAGTTTTTAGCGCGACTAAACGCATCAATCATTATTTGTTCTACCCCCATTCTTGTTTGAGGAAATCTAGTTTTATGATTATTCCCCCAGTTTGATTGTTTTACATTTTCACCAAGAGCAAATTTGATAAATGGTTTTGCCTTATTAAATTTTAAGTTTTCTGCTGATTTACCCCATCTCAATTTTATTACTGCAGATTGTCCTCCAATTGGATTGGCAGAACCGTGCAAAAGCTGAGCAACAGTTACTCCACCACTTAATTGTCTATATATGTTAATATCATTTGCATTAATAACATCACCAATTCTTACTTCAGATGTTACTGCCTGAGTCGACTCATTTACCCCGCCACTAATTGCTATATGTGAGTGCTCATCAATTATACCGCTTGTTATATGTTTACCTGATGCATCAATAATTTGTAAATTTTTTGAGTTTCTAAAAATACTCTTTTTTATATTTTTCCCTACAGTAAGAATTCTTCCGTTTTCAATTGCTACATCACAATTCTTAATAATACCCCTAGACTCATTAGTCCAAACTGTCGCATTTTTAAATAAAATTGTTTTTTGTTCTGGTTCTTTTGTTAAGCCATATGCCATATTGGGAAATAGTATATCTCCATGTATAAGGATCTTATTTAAGTTGTTTTTATTAATTGGATAAAAATTATTTTTTACTAAACTAAATTTCTTCCAATCTAAAAGAGAATCTTGTAACTCTCCTGTAATATCATTATTAAAAACTCCACTAAAAAAATTTTTATTCCATGAAAAAGAAATTCTGTTTCCAATTAATTTAATGTTTCTTAATTTTTTCTTTTTAAGTGCAATTGATGAAAATTCACCAACAATTTTTCCTTTTTTAGCAAAGAAATTTATTACGCCTTCTTCCTTTTCATCGACAAAAAGAGAATGTTCTCCAATTAACTTTACAATATTTTTATTATTTACATCATGACTTACTCCATTAATCCAGTTTTGAACTATTATAAATTCTTCACTAAACAAGCTTCCACTAAATATTAAAAAATTAGCTTTTTTTCCTTTACTTATTGAACCAACCTTATTATATATATTAAGAAATTTTGCTGGATTATATGTTAAAGCCTTAAGAGCACTAACTTCTGAAAATCCCAAAGAAATTGATTTATTTAAATTTTTAAAAAAATCTTTTAATTCCTCTCCGTGCGTAGTTAGCGCAAAATCAATATTATTTTCAAATAATATTTTTAAGTTATAAGGAGCCATCTCCCAACTTTTGAGTTCTTTCAATGATAATTCTAAATTATCATAAGGATCATTCGGTAGATTAATTTCTGGAAAGTTTAGTGGAACAATTAATTTAGGATTAATGGCTTTTAATTCTTCAACTCTTTGGTATTCATCTCCTTTTGTTTTAATAATAAAATTATCTTCAAACTCTTTTTGTATTTTGTTTGCTCTGAATATTGATTGTAATTCATCTACTTCAAATATTTTTGGTAATCTTTTATTATTTACAAATGAAGCAAGTGAGTTATTAAAGTCGGTTTTATTATTTTCATACCAAAACATATCATAATAAGATTGCCTGAGCAACGCAATAGAGCCCATTAAAGAATTTGGATAAGAAGTAGTTGATCTACCCTTATCAAAAGACATGCATAGAGCAGATTTTTCTAACACAACTAAATTATTAGCGGGTCGACTATTAAAAGATACTAATGTGGATGTCCCTCTAATTATTCCATCTCTTTTCAAAGAGTTTACTAATCCAAAACCGTGATTAATGAAATTTCGCGATTGGTTTTCGTTTACAAAAAAATTATTAACTGCGTTATATTCAGTATTTAAAGCAGAATTCCAAGAACCTAAAGTTTGGTTATTTTTATTATGTTTTTTTTGACCATATTCACTAAAAATATCAATAAAAGATGGGCATATAGTTAAATTGCTTAAATCAAATATAATCGACTCTTTTGGAATCTTGATATTCTTGCCAACATCGATAATAATATCATCCTTAATTATTAAAGTTGCATCTTCAATCTTCTCATTATAACTTAAAAAAATATTTACATTAACAAATGCATAAGTTTCTTGATTAGTTAATTTTACTCCGTTGACCGGAAAGTTCTCTTGAGATAAAGAGGCAAAATTTACTAAAAAGATAAATATTAATACAAAAAATTTATTCACGACTATATTGAGTTAAACTTAAACTAAAATGCTTAATTTTGAATAAATATAAAATATATTTTTTATGAGACCATATCAAGCTAACTTACTTAATAGTTTAACTTTAATCTTAATGCCTATTTGGGCTTATTTTTCTTTTGTCGGAAGTGAGGACAAACCAGAACTCTCAATAACTGCTTTTATACCATTAATTTTTGGAATAATTTTATTATTGTGTAACTGGGGAGTAAAAAAAGAAAATAAAATAATTGCGCATATTGCTGTCCTAGTTACATTTATAGCATTAATTGGCTTGACAATGCCTCTGAAATCAGCAATTGCAGATGAAAGAAATCTTTCAATTCTTAGAGTGCTGATAATGATTTCAACTGGCTTAATTTCATTATTTTACTTTATTAAAAGCTTTATTCAGGCTAGAAAAAATAAATAAAACTTTTGTTTGGAAAAAGCACTGCTAATTGGAATAATTACTCATGAGCAGCCTGAAGAAGTTGCAACAGAATCAATCAATGAACTTGAATTTTTAACTCTTACAGCAGGGGCAAAAACAAAGAAAAAAATTCTACAAAAGCTTGTTAAGCAAAACAGTAAAACATTTATTGGAAAAGGTAAAATATATGAAGTAAAAGAAATAATAGATTCAGAAAAAATTGATATTGTTATTTTTGATGACGAACTGACCCCAACTCAATTAAGAAATATTGAGCAAATTCTTAATTGTAAAATTCTAGATAGAACAAATTTAATTCTGGACATATTTGCATTCCGTGCATCAACTGCGTATTCAAGAACACAAGTTGAATTGGCACAATATCAATATCTTTTACCGAGACTAACTAATCTTTGGACACATTTATCAAAACAAAAAGGTGGTATTGGAATGAAGGGACCTGGTGAAAAAGAAATTGAAACTGATAGAAGAGTAATAAGAAAAAAAATTGGCCAATTAAAAAAACAACTAAAAAAAATTGATATCCAAATGGAAACTCAAAGAAAAAAAAGAAAAGAAATGATAAGAGTTTCATTAGTTGGATATACAAATGTTGGAAAATCAACATTAATGAATTTAATTAGTAAATCTAATGTTCTATCAGAAAATAAATTATTCGCAACTCTAGATACTAAAATGAAAAAAGTTGTTATCAATAATACTCCTTTTTTATTATCTGACACTGTAGGGTTTATACGAAAACTACCTACTCAACTTGTAGAGTCATTTAAATCTACATTGGATGAAATTAGAGAGTCCGACATCTTAATTCACGTTGTCGATATATCAAGCTCAAATTTTGAAAAACATATGCAGTCTGTTAACAAAACTTTAAAAGAAATTAATGCTTCTAATAAACCTCTAATAATAGTATTTAATAAAATAGACTTATTTTCTTATAATAAAAAAGAAGATGATGATTTAACTGAATGGAGATTTGAAAATTATGACCTCAAATATTGGGAAAAAACATGGATGAAAAAGACAAATAATAATAGTGTTTTTATCTCTGCGATAAACAAAAAAACTATAAATAAGTTCAAAGAAATGTTATATAAAAAAGTTTGTGAGGCCCAATCAATTAGATATCCTTATAAAACAATTTCATATTAAATTAATATTTTAAAATATATTTTTTTTCTGTTGATCCATCATCAAAAACTGAAATCAAAAAGCCTTCATTATGGTTATTAATTTTTTGACCAAGCAGATTTAATTTATGAGTTAAATTCTTTTTCTTTGTAATCTCGTTTAAATTTGTTGTTAAATCAAAACATTCAAGATTATCATATACAAATTGAGAAACAAAACTAATTACTTGATTCATTTTTACAGAACTTGACTCCCATGGGCAATGACCATCACCAGGAAAAGTTAATAAATTTGTCTCTAGATTAAGGGATGAGAATTCTGGATATAAAGAACCTCCTCCACATAATTGGTCATAATTTGGATTATTTTGAAAGCCATTACAATCATAAGGAACCACGCCATCAGCATCTCCGTGACAAAAGACAGAAGGAACATCATCCATATCAATATATTCTGATCTGTGCAACGCGCCAGCTAAACTTATAACTCCAGAAACAGATGAAGAAAACCCATCGTTACCGCTATTTCCTTCGACGCCACCTAATTCATCAAAAATTGATTGAGCTATTGCAGCACGATCAGAGTCAAGTGGTGAAATAAATTCATCAACACTTTCAACGTGAGCCGCATGTAAAAACAAAACACCTCCAGCAGAGTTTCCTCCTGCCCAAATTTGATTAGGATCAATTCCATAAGTATTATCATTTTCATAAAAATCTTTTCTAAAGTATCTTATTGCTGCCTTGCCGTCCATTGTAGCATTCAAAACAACTTCATATGCACTATCAGTGTTTGTATAAAATGTAAATTGTTGAAAAAAACCAACTATATCATTTGCTAACCTATAATTAATAGAAGCAGTAACAAAACCTCTTTTTGCAAAGGCCTCGCAAAAATCCACTGCAGTTGGATTATTTTTACTACCAAAAATAAATGTTCCACCGTGAGCAAAAATAATTAACGGTCTATTTGTTTCTGTGTCTCCCACAGGTTTATAAATATCCATTTGTAAATTATGAATGTCTGAATAAGTTACAGTTGTAACTTCAACATCTTCAAAGATTTCTTCTGAATACCTCCCATCACATGGATCTTGAGCTATTAAGAAATTAGAAAAAATAATAAATAATACTTGTACTATTTTTAATTGCATTACTTAATTTTTTATTTAGCAAAAAAAAGCCCCTCTTTATTTGAGGGGCTTTTTAAAAGCATTTCATTTTATTTTAAAATATCAATTTTATTAGTTAAGGTAGTTTCACCTGCCTCCATTCTAACAAAATATGTTCCCTGTGATATACTAGAAGCATTATAATGTAATTCGTACATTCCTGGTTCAAAATTAGTATTAGTTAATTCATTCACCATATTACCAACTATATCATAAATTGCTATTTTAACATTTGATGTCTTCGGAACAAAGAAACTAATAGTAGTTTCTACATCAAATGGGTTAGGATAATTAGGATATAATTCAAAACTTGAATCATCAAATTGATCAATTCTAATGTTTCCAACAACAGAAACACCGTTTGAAGTATAAATATTACTTCCTTCTGACCAACTATCTATAACTAGTGACTCTATTGAGTCCTCAGATTTTTTCCAAATTTCTAAAGTTATATTTTCACCAATTTCAAGACCATCCTTTTCATCTGTAGTTGAATCATCACCCCAAACGGTTAGAGCCGTAGACTCCCCATTAAATGTAACACTTCCAACTAAATTTCCTTTTGAATTATATGCAGCGATTTCATCTCCAATATTCGGAATATTTTCCCAAGCATTATAAGGTATACCAATAACCATATTGTCACCAGTATTTAATGCTTTTTTATAATTATGTAAAGGATATGATACTGAAGGTGCGCCTATTCTTGCTAAATTTGTTAAATCGGGATAAACAAATTGATCTTCCTGACCAACTTTTACGGCAAAACCCTGGCCTGGCATCATCATTCCTGACCCTGATCCAATGGTATTTACACCAATTAGTGGCCAATAAACATTTCCTGATCCATCTTTCATTATCACAAAATTGTCCGCATCAACTAAAGAAGACATCATTTCTGATGCATCAGCTGCTTCTTGATGTAGATATCCAATAAAACTCCATCCAGCAGGAATATACATTTGTAAATCAGATGAAACTAAATCACCTGCAATTTCAAGCATATTTACTTCATTAGCTTTAATAGAATAACCTTCACCATCAGTAAGTGAACCTATACTGTTTATACCAAGAGATGGCCAGAAAACATTACCTTCCTCATCTTTAACTATAGTTAAATTGATTCCTGATAATACCGATTCCAATGAAGGGTCTTCGGGAGATATAAATGTTGAGTATAAACCCCAACCTTCCTGAATTTCTATTTGCTGAAGATAGACTGTTCTAGCAACAATATCAAGGACCCTACTTAAACCACTACATGCAAAATCTGCTTCATTAGGATAGGTTTGGTCATAAGTTGCTTCAGCAGAATAATACGCGTTTTCAGAATCCGAACCTTGACCATCAATGTTAGCCTCGTTTGCATTCCATATAAACCATTCAAATTCAGTTCCTTCTAAATCATTATCACTGTAAACTGTCATTGAAGACTCCTCTAAATTCCACATCATAATACCAACAACCTGACCATTCAAAGATGCAGCAATCCAGTCACCATAAGTAATTGCTTCGGAGTCAATACTTATATCTGCATCAACTGGAACTTCAATAGAATGAGTACAATCCGTTTCATTAATAGTCCAAACTGACGGTGAGTAAAATGGAACTGTTATGTCAGAAGAAATTGAACATCCATTTTCATCTGTGGCAACTACTGAATAAGTACCTGCAAATAAGTCATCTATATCATCACCATTTTCCCATGTTGTAGTTCCATCAGCTAAAGATGCGGTCCATTCATATGTATACTGACCTGTTCCACCTTCAACAGTAATACTTATACTACCAAAACCATCTTCAATATCACCTAATACATGTGGGCCAGCAAACACTTGATCAATAACTAACGTCATTACATCAGACTCTGTGATTTCAACTTCAATAGAAACTGAACATC
>TARA_B100001057_G_scaffold391530_1_pt1 | contig 17132 bp, 16 predicted proteins | sample TARA_B100001057 | Tara Oceans TARA_B100001057 (sample SAMEA2621839) | marine metagenome | biome: marine biome (ENVO:00000447); feature: surface water layer (ENVO:00002042); material: "saline water (ENVO:00002010), including plankton (ENVO:xxxxxxxx)" | depth 5 m
ATAAAATCGGATAAAATAAAAACTATCGCTTTTTTTTGAATAACACTTAATAAGAATTTGAGTGATGAGTTTATGTTTGTTTTTGCACTTTTTGGTTTAAAATCAAGAAGTTCTCTAATAATTCTTAAAATATGTTTCTTGCCTTTGTTTGGAGGTATAAATAATTCTATATTATCAGTGAATAATATTGCACCGACTTTATCATTGTTTTTTAATGCAGAGAATGCAAGTGTTGCAGCAATTTCTGTGACTATCTCTTTCTTAAGTTTGTTTCTGGTAGCAAAGTTTTTTGAACCACTAACATCGATCAGTAACATCAAAGTTAATTCCCTTTCTTCTTCAAAAATCTTAATAAATGGTTCGTTATACCTAGCTGTAACATTCCAGTCAATTGATCTTATATCATCGCCAAACTCATACTTACGCACCTCACTAAAGGTCATACCCCTTCCCTTAAAAGTACTTAGGTATTCTCCTCCAAAAACATTATCACTTAACCTCCTACTTTTTATTTCAACTTGTCTTACTTTTTTTAGTAATTCTTTAGAATCCATTAATTATGGTACTTCAACAGTGTTTACAATTTGTTTTATTATGTCCTCAGTAGTTACACTTTCAGCCTCAGCCTCATAAGTTAATCCAATTCTATGTCTTAACACATCAGTAATAACTTCTCTTACATCTTCAGGTATTACAAAACCTCTATGCTTTATAAAGGCATAACATTTTGAAGCTAGAGCTAAATTTATACTCCCACGAGGTGACGCTCCAAAAGAAATAAGTGGGGACAGGTTTTTTAAACCATATTTCTCTGGATATCTGGTGCTAAATATTAAATCCAATATATACTTTTCAATTTTTTCATCCATGTACACATCATTAATGACTCCTTGAGCTTTAGCAATTTGAGCAGTTGTAACTACTGGTTTAATTTTATCTTCTGAAGATGAAAGGTTCATGTTTATAATTTTTTGTTCTTCCTCTAGTTCTGGATAGTCAACCACTACCTTTAACATGAATCTATCTACTTGAGCCTCTGGAAGGGGATACGTTCCTTCTTGTTCTACAGGGTTTTGAGTAGCCATTACTAAAAATGGATCTGCAAGTTTAAATGTTTTATCACCAATGGTAACTTGTTTCTCTTGCATAGCCTCAAGTAATGCGGATTGTACCTTAGCAGGAGCACGATTTATCTCATCAGCTAAAACAAAATTTGCAAAAACTGGACCCTGCTTAATTGAAAAATTACCTTCTTTCATGTTATAAATCATAGTACCAATAACATCTGCTGGTAATAAATCAGGTGTAAATTGAATTCTACTGAAGGAACCTTTAACTGCACTACTTAGACTGTTTATAGCTAGAGTCTTAGCTAATCCGGGAACACCTTCAAGTAATATATGTCCTTTACCTAGTAAGCCTATAAGCAACCTTTCAATCATTTTTTTTTGGCCAATAATCTTTTTATTTATTTCCATTGATAAAAGATCAACAAAAGCACTTTCTTGTTTAATTATTTCATCTTTTTTACTTAAATCTACATCGTTATTTGTTTTACTCATGAGTACTAAATTTAATTATTCAAATTTCAAAATTTATTAATAAAATCCCTGTTAATAATTGGTTAAATTGGTTGTAAGTGAAAAATCACTTGGAAAAATATTCGGGGTATAGGTAATCATTTTTTGGATAGTGACTCATATCCACATTTTTAACTATTTCATATATCTCTTTCTTCATATTGTCTAAGTTAGTCTTATTTTTTGCAGAAATAAATAATGCCTTTCCATTAGTTTTATTCATCCATGTATTTCGCCATTGAATTAGAGAAAATTTTGAATTAATAGAATCATCAAAATTAATTTTTTTATAATTATCAATTTTATTGAATATCATTAAGTTGTACTTATTATGACAATTAATCTCATTCAATATTTTATTTACAGATGATATATGATCCTCAAAACTTGGATGAGATATATCTACAATATGCAAAAGTATATCTGCATCTTTTACCTCCTCAAGAGTACTTTTAAATGATTCAATTAGTTGAGTTGGAAGTTTTCTTATAAATCCGACAGTATCAGTAAGAAGAAAAGGTAATGTGTTAATTACAACTTTTCTAACTGTGGTGTCTAAAGTTGCGAATAACTTATCCTCTGCAAAAACCTTACTTTTTGAGAGCAAGTTCATAATGGTAGATTTTCCAACATTAGTATACCCAACCAAAGCAACTCTAACAAGAGAACCTCTATTTCCCCTTTGAACTTTCATTTGCTTATCAATAGTAGATATTTTCTTTTTTAATAATGAAATTTTATCTCTTACTATTCTTCTATCAGTCTCTATTTCAGTCTCACCAGGACCTCTCATTCCAATACCTCCTTTTTGTCTTTCAAGGTGCGTCCAAAGTCCTTTAAGTCTGGGGAGAAGATACTCATATTGAGCTAATTCAACTTGAGTTTTAGCATAACTAGTTTTGGCTCTCTGAGCAAAAATATCAAGAATAAGCGCTGTTCTATCAAGAATTTTACACTTTAAAAGTTTCTCAATATTTGATTGCTGAGTAGGAGACAGCTCATCATCAAAAACAATAATGGAAATATCCTTCTCATTAATATATTTTTGAATTTCATCAATTTTCCCTTTACCAATAAATGTCTTTGGATTAGGTGTTTTAATCCTCTGTTTAAACTTTCTTAATACTTTACCTCCTGCAGTTACTGATAGAAACTCTAGTTCCTCTAGAAATTCATTTAGTTTCTCTTCATTTTGAGAATCGTTAATCACACCTACAAGGACTGTTCTTTCAAAATTTGATTTTTTTGATTCAATCATTTTTTTTTAAAAAATTTCTTAAAGTAAACGTTTTACCGTCAAAGACACCATAGGTGAAGTGAGTTATCCAATCACCTAAATTTATGTATTTAGACTTTGTCTTAAGTTGATGAACAATTGGCAAATGACGATGGCCAAAAATAAAATAGTCTACATGTTCTTTTGATAATTTTTTTAGACAATATTGTATCAACCACTCCTTATCTTCTCCCTTAAATTCAATATCATCTGAGCCTGAAATAAGCTTATTCTTTTGAGATAAATATCTTCCGAGTTTAATTCCAATATCTGGATGTATTAACCTGTATAACCATATGAAAAAAGGATTTGATAGAATAAGTTTCATTCTTTTATATCCATAATCTCCTGGTCCAAGTCCGTCACCATGTCCAATAAAAAAAGATTTTGAATTAAAAATAAATAGCTCGGGAGACCTAAAAACTTTAATATTTAATTCCTGTTCAAAATAATCAGTCATCCAGAAATCATGGTTACCAACAAAAAAATAAATTTTAATGCCCATATCTGATAATTCGGCTAATTTTCCCAAAGAACGTGTAAAACCTTTTGGAATTGCCTCTTTATACTCAAACCAAAAATCAAATAAATCTCCTAATAAAAAAATAATTTCTGCGTCACTTTTGATCGAATCTAGCCATTTTACAAAAATTTTTTCTCTGTTGTGGCTATCTTTTAATGATGATAACCCAAGATGGTTATCTGAACTAAAGTATATTTTTTTATCTTTTGAAATCTCCATAAATATTAACCTATCGCATTGTTTAGGTCATCAATTAAATCACCTACGTCCTCTATACCAACGCTTAATCTTAATAGTGACTCCACTAAACCTGATTTCTTTCTTTCTTCAAATGGTATAGATGCGTGAGTCATGCTAGCAGGATGACAACACAAGCTTTCAACTCCACCTAGAGACTCAGCTAATGTAAATAATTTTAGATTCTCAGCGATTTTTTTTGCTGTTTTATATTTATTGTCTTTAGGAATAAAAGACACCATTCCACCAAAGGCATTCATTTGATTCTGAGCAATTGAAAAATTTTTATTCTCTCTAAAACCAGCCCAATAAACTTTTGAAATCTTCGTATGATTTTTTAGATAATGTGCTACTTTCTCAGCATTTTCTGAATGCCTTTGCATCCTCAAATGAAGAGTTTTAATACCTCTTATTGTAAGGAAACAATCCATAGGACCAGGTGTAGCACCAGATGCATTTTGAATAAAAGATAATTTTTCATTAAGATTTTTATCGTTAACAACTAATGCTCCAATAACTACATCACTGTGACCAGCAATATATTTTGTTGCTGAATGCATCACTATATCTGCACCCAGTTCGAGTGGCCTTTGAATGTATGGTGTTGCAAAAGTGTTGTCTACACACAAAAGTATTTTGTTTTGTTTTGAGATATCAGACATTGACTTAATATCAACAACATTCATCATGGGATTTGTAGGAGTCTCTACCCAAATCAGCTTAGTCCTTGAATTTATTTTCTTTTTAACATTATCTAAGTTTTCCATGTTTACAAAGTGAAATCTTAAGTCAAATTTTTCAAAGACCTCTTTAAATAACCTATAGCTTCCACCGTATAAGTCATTTGTTGAAATTATCTCATCACCTGGATTCAAAGTTTTTAAAATTGCATCAATTGCAGATAACCCAGATGAAAAAGCTAGACCATGATTTCCATTTTCTAAAGATGCTATTGCTTGCTCAAAATTTGTTCTTGTTGGATTATGTGTTCTGCTATATTCATAACCTTTGTGCTTTCCTGGAGAACTTTGCGCATATGTAGATGTTTGATAAATAGGAGTCATTACTGATCCATAAGCTGGATCTAAAATTTGTCCACCATGGATTGCTCTTGTATTGAATTTCATTTTCATTTTCATTCTATAAAGATAAACATATTCGAAATTAGCTTTTTGATTCTTTTAAAATGATTTTCTTTGTTGCAATTTTACATTATGAATAAAAGATATCTGGCATTAATTGCGGCATTTTTAGCTACTAGTATCTACGGAATAAACCATACAATTGCTAAAGAAGTTATGCCCAACTTCATAGGTTCTTCTGGGTTTATAATGTTAAGATTACTTGGAGCTACTTTAATATTTTGGCTAATTAGCTTTTTTATTCCGAATGAAAAAATAGAAAGAAAAGACTTTTTAAAAATTTTATTTGCGTCAATACTAGGTATGTGCACAAATATGCTTGCATTCTTTAGAGGACTCGAATTATCAACTCCTATTAATAGTGGTGTTATTATTACTTTATCTCCAGTTTTAGTCCTAATATTATCATACTTCTTTTTAAAAGAAAGAATTACTTTAAAAAAAATTTTAGGTATAATAATTGGTTTCTCTGGAGCTGTTTTTCTTATACTTAACAGTGATCAAACTGGTATTAATGCTCCAAATATTCCATTGGGCAACACTTTTTTTTTACTTAATGCGTCAGCTTATGCAGGATATTTAATTATTATAAAACCTCTAACAAACAAGTATAATATTTTTACTTTAATGAAGTGGCTTTTTTTAATAGGTTTAATTCTATCATCGCCGATAACTTTTAATCAATTTTCAGAAGTGAAGTGGGCGGAGCTTCCATGGTTTGCGATTTGGAGAATGATGTATGTTGTTGTTGGTACAACATTTTTAACATATCTATTCAATATTTATGCTTTAAAAAGTCTGTCGCCCACAACAGTAGGTTCCTTTATTTATCTTCAGCCTATAATAACTATAATATTTGCTTTGCTAACCGGTAATGATACTCTTGACACTACAAAACTAATTTCATGTTTACTAGTCTTTGTTGGTGTATATCTTGTGTCTATTAAAACAAAAAAATAATTATTAACATTTATTTATACCTGGGAAATTTAGTTAATTAAACTTTTCTGTAATAAATTTGAATTTAATCTTAAAACCATGAAGTTAAAAATTGTAATTGTATTGTCTGTATTTGTTTTATCATGCAACAATGCTCAGAAAGATACTAAGGAGAAATTTCAGTATGAAAGAGTAAAAGAAGAGGCACCTGTTTCTAATAACATGACCTCTAACACTGTTATCCTTAATTCAAACGACCAAATGAAGTTTGACAAAAAAGTAATAAGAGTTAATTCCGATCAAATGGTAACACTAACTTTAAACCACAACGGAAGATTTCCAGCGTTATCTATGGGTCATAACTTTGTACTATTAAAAAAAGAAGTTGATGTAGATGCATACGCTCTTAAGGCTGCTGGAGCAAGGAATTCAGAATATATTCCAGAAGGTAATAACGAGTTAGTTTATACAAAAATGTTAGGCGGAGGAGAATCTGATACAATTACTTTCGATGCACCTGAACCGGGCACTTATGTCTTTATTTGTACATTCCCAGGACACTATCAATTAATGATGGGTGAATTTATTGTGGTTTAACTTGCAATACTTTACACATTTACATTACCATCGTAGTAACCTGGAACTGAAACATAACCTAGTTTATTGGTCATAACATACCTTGAGGTTTTGTATGAGCTTACTGCCATTTCTCTAAAGAGATCACATAACTGTGAATAATTTTTACCATCATTGGCAATCATACTCTCATTATCAATATGATCAGAAAAATACTTTTCAATAATATTGCTTTCCAATTGATTTAACGACTTTGAGTTTTCTGAGACTAAGATCAAATTAATAAATTGACTCATTACCTCTAATAAATACTTTTGATCTTCGGACTTTACATTTTTATATATATAAGCATCTACAAAATTTGAAAGGTTGAGTGAAATAGCTCCGGGTGAGTCTGTTTCAGGAAGAATAATTTCAAGAATTTTATCTAAAAATGAAACTTGTGAGGAATTGAAAAATTTATAATTATTTTCTATACCAGTGGATTGACATGATTGGACCATTGAAATAATTCCAGAAGAAAATGTTATTGAACTAAATGATAATCCTATTCTTTTTATTGCTAATCTTCTCTTCATTTATTATAAGTTTTGTTTATTAAGTTCGTCAACTGCATGTTTTGTTGCTCTAGCTGTGAGGGCCATATAAGTAATAGATGGATTCTGGTTACCTGCAGAAGTCATACATGCACCATCTGTAACATAAACATTTTTGACCTCATGAATTTGATTATTACCGTTAAGTACTGATGTTTTTGGATTATTCCCCATTCTTGCAGTACCCATTTCATGAATCCCATTACCAAAAATATATTTACTTTCATAGCTAGATACATTTTTGAAACCGGATCTTTCAAGCATTTCTACAGCTTGTTTCTTCATGTCTTTTCTCATTGCTAACTCATTATCTTTAATTTTTGCGTCAAATGTTACCGTAGGTAAACCCCATTTATCTTTTTTATTGTAGTCTAAAGTCATTTTATTATCATGATAAGGAAGAATTTCACCAAAGGCATTCATGCTTGCACCCCATTCATTATGCTTTACAATATTTTCTTTTAATCTAGGTCCATATGAGACTAACTCTTCTTTACTGTCCGCTATACTCATAAAACCACGATTAGCTCCACCTTGATATCCATAACCTCTAATAAAGTCTTTCCTGTTTGTGTTACCTCCAATATTCCTAAATCTTGGTATATAAAATCCTGCAGGCTTTCTTCCATAAGTAGTTTTATTTTTGAAGCCCTCAAATGAGCCAGAAGCTCCAACTTGAAAGTGATGGTCCATTAAATTATGACCTAATTCTCCTGAATCATTTCCCATTCCATTTGGAAATCTGTTTGACTTTGATTGCATCAAAATTGAAGTTGTAGGAACTGCAGAGGAACATAAAAAAATAACTTTAGCATAATACTCATAAGAGTTATTGCTTTCACTATCAATTACTCTAACTCCTTTAGCTCTTTTATTGTCCTCATCGTATATAATTTCATGAACAATTGAATTTGGCATTAATGTCATGTTTCCTGTTAAATCAGCTGCTGGAAGAGTAGATGAATTACTACTAAAATATGCACCATAGGGGCAACCTCTCATACACCTATCCCTTAATTGACAACTGACTCTTCCCAATCCAGGTTTTGTTCCCTCTGTTATGTGAGCGGTTCTGGCATTAGAAAGTATTCTTCCATCATTAAAGTTGTTAGAAATACTCTGGCGCATATGTTGCTCTAAAACATTTAATTCAAATGGTTTTAAGAATTTTCCGTCAGGAAACTGAGGTAACCCCTCATATCTTCCCTGAACACCAATATACTGTTCTACATAGTCATACCATGGAGCAATATCTTTATACCTTATGGGCCAGTCAATTGCAATTCCATCCTTTAAATTAGCTTCGAAATCAAGCTCGCTTAATCTATATGTATGTCTTCCCCATGTTAAAGATCTACCACCAACATGATAACCCCTAATCCAGTTAAATTTATTTTGATCATCATTGTATGGGTGGTCAATATCATCGACAAAGAAATGTCTTGATGACTCTCTATTGACATATCCCGTTCTACTTTGTTTAGGCTGCCTTTTAAAAGCGTCTTGAGTAATTGTATCACCTCCGTCAAAATCCCATGGGTCAAGATTTGCAGTATGATAATCATCAACATGAGTGATCATTCTTCCTCGCTCTAATACTAATGTTTTAAGTCCTTTCTCGGTAAGTTCTTTGGCGGCCCATCCACCACTTATTCCTGTTCCGACAACAATTGCGTCAAAATTATTATTCATATCCCAAATTAGAAATCGTTTCTAAATTAACATTAAATAATTAAATAGTAAATAATTAAATAAATTTATATATTATGGTACTAAACTAATTAAATGAAAAGGAAAGATTTTATAAAACTAGCATCAACTGGAGCCCTTGGTATGTCATCACTTGGGTACCTATCGTTTACAAACCCAAAAGATTTATTTTTTAAGTTATCATTGGCTCAATGGTCTCTTCACAGAAATATCAAATATGGTAATATGAACCCATATATGTTTGCAGAGTTTGCAAGTAATTATAATTTTAGTGGAATTGAATATGTAACAGCATTGTATAAAGACGTAATGGAGGTTAGAGATGCTGATATGCCAAGAGCAATAACATTTTGGGCAAGAAAAAATAAATCTTTAGCAGAAAAGCATAACGTTAAAAGCGTACTTGTTATGATCGATGAAATTGAAGGTTTAGCAGAAGAAAACGAAAGAAATAGGATGAAAGCAATTGAAAATCATAAAATGTGGATTGATGCAGCCTCTATTATGGATTGCGAATCTGTTAGACTTAATTTGTACGGATCAAGTAATGTGGAAAGATGGAAAGATCTTTCAATGAAAAGTTTATCAATTTTAGGAGAGCATGCAAAAAAAAGTGGAATAAACGTAATAGTTGAAAATCATGGCAGAATTACATCAAATATCCCCGAACTCATGAAAGTAATTAATGGTGTAAATATGAATAATGTGGGGACACTTCCAGATTTTGGGAATTTCTGTATGGCTGATGAAGGTTATGGATCTGTGTTTGATGGATCATGTGATGTTGCATATGACTATTATAAAGGTGTTGAAGAAATGATGCCAAAGGCTTTTGCTGTAAGCGCAAAATCTAATGATTTTGACTCAAATGGCGATGAAACAACGATTGACTTTTACAAAATGCTCAAAATTGTTAAAAGTTTCAACTATACTGGATTTATTGGTGTTGAATATGAAGGAAATCGACTTACTGAACTTGAAGGGATTAACGCAACTAGAGATCTATTAATTAAAATTGGACAAAGTATATAAATATGAGTAAATCTATAAATATTCGATTAAGTATTATGATGTTCCTTGAATTTTTTATTTGGGGATGCTGGTTTGTGACAATGGGTACTTTTCTATCACAAGCATTTAGTGCGTCAGGTGGTGAAATATCCCTTGCATATGAGACCCAATCATGGGGAGCAATTATTGCCCCATTTATTATTGGGCTAATTGCAGATAGATATTTTGATGCAGAAAAAATTCTTGCTGTTATACACATTCTTGGTGGTGGATTGTTATTCATGTGTTCTGTAGCTCTAGGTTTTGATCAATTCTATCCATACATTTTAATTTATATGATATTATACATGCCAACTCTTGCGTTGGTTAATTCAATTGCATTTAGACAAATGAAAGATCCATCTAAAGAATTTCCAAAGATCAGAGTATGGGGTACTATAGGATGGATTGTGGCAGGAGTTGTAATTAGTTACGGTGTAGGCTGGGAAGCAAGTCAAACTCTAGAATATACATTTTACTTATCAGCAATAGTTTCAGTTAGTCTTGGGATTTTCAGTTTTACTCTACCTAAAACACCTCCTAAAGCAAAAAATGAGAGCCCCAGTATTAGAGAAATACTTGGCCTTGACGCACTCAGACTTTTACGTGATACTAGATATTTAGTGTTCTTCATCTCATCAATCTTGATATGTATTCCACTTGCGTTTTACTACCAAGATGCAAATCTATTTTTAAATGAACTAGGTATGCAGAATGCAGCAGGAGTTATGACTTTGGGTCAAATCTCAGAAGCATTATTTATATTATTGTTACCGATTTTTTTAAATAAATATGGAATTAAGAGAACATTGGTTATTGGTATGCTTGCATGGAGTTTAAGATACGTACTTTTTGCATTTGGAGATACAGGGTCTAATATTTGGATGTTAATCTTTGGAATTGTTCTTCATGGAATATGTTATGACTTTTTCTTTGTATCTGGTCAAATTTATACTGATTTTAAAGCAGGAGAGAAATACAAAAGTGCTGCTCAAGGATTAATTGCGCTTGCAACATATGGTATTGGAATGCTTATTGGATTTAGACTTGCTGGTAGAATAACAGATCAATTTGCAATTGAATCAGGGCATGATTGGACACAAATCTGGACATATCCTGCTATTTTTGCAGCTATTGTTTTGGTAATTTTTGTTATCACATTTAAAAACGAAAAAATAGAAATTGAAAAATAAAATTAGGCTAGGTATTCTTGGAGGCGGTGGAGACTCTTTGATAGGAATTGTTCATAGAATAGCTTCTTCAATGCATGATAGTTACGAGATAATTGGTGGAGTATTCAATCCCGACTACAATGAAAATATAAAATTTGCTGAAGAAATTGGATTGAGTAAGAACAGAGTGTACTCCGATTATGAGACAATGATAAATGAAGAATTAAAATTAGATGAAAGTGAGAGAATACAAGTTGTGTCAATACTAACTCCTAACTTTCTTCATTTTCCAATGGCGAAAAAACTTTTAGAAAATAACTTCAATGTAATTTGTGAAAAACCTATGACGACAACATACAAAGAAGCTCAAGTTCTTGAGAGCCTTTATAAGTCTAAAAGTCTGACATTTGCCGTTACATATACATACACAGGGTATCCAATGATAAGACAGATGAAAGAAATGATAAAGTCTGGAATTATTGGAGATGTTCAGAGAGTTGATTTGCAATATTATCAAGGGTGGATTAATCCTATTATTCATGATAATTCAATGAGATCTAAAACATGGAGGCTTCAGCCTGAAAAATCAGGAATAAGTTGTTGTATAGGTGATATAGGTACACATGCATTTGATATGTTAGAATATGTAACCAATATGAAAGTGAAAGAACTTTTATCTGATTTAAATTATGTTTATGATGACAACAAGATGGATGTTGATGGAACAATTTTAATCAGATTTTCAGATAAAATTAAAGGAGTTATTAGAACTAGTCAGATAGCCACTGGCGAAGAAAATAATTTTACGGTTGCGATTTATGGAAAAAAAGGGGGGCTAAAATGGGAACAACAAAATCCAAATTATCTTTATCATTTAAGTGAAAATGAACCTTTAAAAGTTTTAAAGCCAGGTCACGATTATAATTCAGACTTTGCAAAACTTTCTGCAAAATTACCTCCGGGGCATCCGGAGGGGATGTTTGATTCCATGGCAAATATTTATCATGGTGTTGCAAGAGAAATAAATAAAAGCATTGAGTTTGAAAGAGAATATCCTTCTTTGAATGACGGTTTAAGAGGAATGCTTTTTATTGAAAAGGCAGTTGAATCACATAAGAACGGTAATAAATGGGTTACATTAATATAAAAATTACAGATGAAAACAATTAAAGGTCCTGCTGTATTTTTAGCGCAGTTTGTTGATAAAAAACCACCCTTTAATTCATTGGATGGGATGTGTAAATGGGCTTCGGAACTTGGTTATAAAGGGATCCAAATCCCAACATGGGAAAAGCTTTTAATTGACCTAGACAAGGCTTCGGAGAGTCAAGACTACTGTGATGAAATAAATGCAAAGGTTAAATCACATGGACTTGAAATTACAGAACTGTCAACCCATCTTCAAGGTCAGCTAGTAGCTGTAAATCCAGCATATGATATTATGTTTGATAATTTTGCGCCAGATAACCTTAAAAAAAATCCAAAAGAAAGGACCAGATGGGCAATTGAAACAGTAAAGAAAGCTGCTATTGCAAGCAGAAGGCTTGGTTTAAAATCTCATGCTACTTTTTCAGGAGCATTATTATGGCATACATGGCACCCTTGGCCACAGGCTCCCAAAGGACTTGTTGATATGGGGTTCAAAGAATTAGCTAAAAGATGGCTTCCAATATTAGATGTTTTTGAAGAAAATGGAGTAGATGTATGTTATGAGATCCATCCTGGTGAAGACTTACATGATGGTATAACTTTTGAAAGATTTCTAAAAGCTACAAACAATCACAAAAGAGTCAATATCTTGTATGACCCAAGTCATTTTATACTTCAACAACTTGATTACATATCGTACATAGATCACTACCACGAGTTTATTAAGTCTTTTCATGTTAAAGATGCTGAATTCAATCCAACTGGAAAAAAAGGTTCATTTGGGGGTTACCTAGATTGGGCTGATAGAGCAGGACGCTACAGGTCCCTTGGTGATGGACAGATTGATTTTAAAACTATTTTCTCAAAGCTGACTCAGTATGGCTGTGATTTATGGGCAGTTATGGAGTGGGAATGTTGTATAAAAAGTCCTGAACAAGGTGCGACAGAAGGTGCAAAATTTATTAATGATTTAATTATTAATATTACTGACAAAAAGTTTGATGATTTTGCAGGAGGTAATTCAAATGATGAAGATTTAAAGAATATTTTAAATATATAATTATGAAAAAAATATACATATTAATATTACTAGTATTTACTGTTAATTCATTTTCTCAAGATTCTGACTGGAAATATCTTTTTGATGGAAAAACTTTAAATGGTTGGCATCATTATAACAGTGATGAAATGATAGAAGCATGGAAAGTTGAAAATGGAGAATTAGTTCTTATTTCAAAAAATGACAATATAAGTAGAGGCAATGATATTGTCACAGATAAATCATTTACTGATTTTGAGCTATCTATTGAATGGAAAATTCCCAAAGAGGGAAATAGTGGAATCTTTTTTAAGGTAGTTGAAATTCCTGAGGTTGACGCGCCATGGAAAACAGGTCCTGAAATCCAAGTTTTGGATAATGAAAACTTTTGTTGTCCAAATACTGTTTTTCATCAAGCTCCAGCACTATACGATATTAAACCTATTGGAGATATTAAGTATAATCCACATGGGGAGTGGAATCATCTGTTGCTCAGAGTTAACCATAAAATAAATGAGGGATCTATAACATTTAATGATGAATTTGTTTACTCTTTTCCACTGTATGGTCCTGTTTGGGATGAATTGATTTCACGATCTAAATTTAGTAAAGACAATTACTATGAAAATCTTTTCCCAGAACACCCGTATTTCACATATGCTCCTTTTTTTGGTAAATTTAAAACAGGTAAAATCGGACTTCAAGATCATGGGTATAATGTAAGGTTTAGAAATATTAAAATTAAAGAACTTTAATTATGAGATACCTAATAATATTTTTTTTTACGTCATTATCTTTTTTAAATTTTAAAAGTGATAAAAATAATTGGACTTATATATTCGATGGTGAAACTTTTAATGGTTGGCAATCTTATAATGATGATCAAATTGGAAATCAGTGGTCAATTAATAATGGAGAATTAATATTTACGAATGATGATTCTGAGTTTAGCCAGGATATTCTTACAGAAAAAGAATATACCAGCTTTGAACTTTCGCTTGAATGGAATGTTTCTAAGGGCGGCAATAGTGGGATTTTTTACGGTGTAAAAGAGATTCCTAAATTTTCATCATTTTCAACCGGTCCAGAAATTCAGATTTTAGATAATGATAATGGATATGCTGGATCAGACCTTGAGTACGCTCCATCACTTTTTGACCTTGTCAAGTCAGAAAATATGAATTTAAAATTTAATGGTCATGGAAATTGGAATCATGTTATAATTAGAATCGATCATAAAAATAATTTAGGGACAGTAAAGTTTAATGGTGAGCTCGCTTACACATACCCACTTTCAGGACCTGAATGGGATAAATTGGTGTCACAATCAAAATTTGCTCCGGGGAGTAATCGACCCGATGCAACATATGCTCCAGATTTTGGCAAATTTAAGACTGGAAAAATTGCTTTACAAGATCATAGTTCAGACGTAAAATTTAGGAATATAAAAATTAAAGAACTTTAATTATGAAACTTTTAATTATATGTTTTTTTTCTACATTATCATTTCTTAGTATTGAGAAAAATAAAAATGATTGGAAATATATTTTTGATGGAAAAACTTTAAATGGCTGGCATAATTACAATGGAGATAAACCTGGAAGTCAGTGGTCTGTTGAAGATGGTGAGTTAGTTTTTACAAATAATGATGATAGTTTTCAAGATTTATTAACTGAAAATGAGTACACAAATTTTGAGTTGTCATTAGAGTGGAACATTTCAAAAGGAGGAAATAGTGGAATTTTTTACGGAGTGAAAGAATTTCCTGAGTTTAATGATGCTCATACTACTGGCCCAGAAATTCAAGTTTTAGATAACAAAAATTTCTACACATCTACAGAGCTACATAAAGCCCCTTCCCTATATGATTTAGTAAGTTCCGAGTCAAAAGACCTGAAGGTAAATGGACATGGTCAATGGAACCATCTAATTTTAAATATAAACCACAAAATTAATTTGGGTACAGTTAAAATAAATGGGCAAACTGCTTTTTCATATCCATTATCAGGAAGTGAGTGGGATGAATTAGTCTCAAATTCTAAATTTAGATCAAGAACCTATACTGTAAAAAATAGTGAAGGTAAAAGATTACCTACTTTTGGAGTTTTTAAGACCGGTAAAATAGGTCTTCAAGATCATGGAAGTGATGTTAGATTTAGAAATATAAAAATTAGACAATTATAATTTAATTGGAATTTAAATATGAAAAAAATATATAGTTTAATATTGATCATTCTAATAATGTCATGTGATGACAAACCAAAAGTAGTTTTTCTTGGAGATTCAATTACTGACGCAGGTCTTTACGATAAAAATGTTGGTTTAAATATTAATGATTCTATTATTTATCCAAAATATACCGGGTTTATAACTCTTATAAAAAATGAACTTGGAAATAGTAAGGAATTTATAGGTAAAGGAGTCAGTGGTGACAAAGTTTCTGATCTTCTTACTAGATACAATAATGATGTAATAAAACTTAAACCCAATATAGTATTTATTTACATTGGAATTAATGATGTTTGGCATAAATATGATTTTGGTACAGGTTCAGATATTGATTTTTACGAGAAGGGGCTAAGAACAATTATTTCTGATGTAAAAAATACTGGAGCTAAAATTGTATTATGCACGCCAACAGTAATTGGAGAGAATACTGGAGATTTTCAATTAGGAAATCATTTTAAAGATGTTGAGACAATGGAAAAAATGGATGCTGATCTTGATAATTTTTCAGATGTCATTCGAAATCTATCTAATGAATATGAAACTGAATTATTGGATTTAAGACAAATTTTTACAGAATACATTAAGAAGAATAATCCCGAAAATAAACCAGATAGTATTTTAACTTATGATGGGGTTCATTTAAATGATCTAGGAAATAGACTTATTGCTGATGGGATGATTGAATTCTTAAAATAAACCTATTTAACAGTTTTTTAAAATATTTTAAAATTATTATAATGTAATATTGTCAAAATTTTACATTATGATATTAACAAATAAAAGGTTTATTCTCATATCATTTCTTCTTTTAACAATGTGTTCTAAAGAGAGTGATGTAATGGAAAACTCATATTCTTCTGGGGTAAACCAGAGTTCAGGTTACAACCAGACATCAACAACTAGTTCTTCGTCCACTTCAAGTACTTCATCTACATCATCAACAACTAGTTCTTCGTCAAATGATACCTCGTCGACTTCAAGTTCTTCGTCTGATACATCTACATCTAGCTCAAGTGATTATTCAGATAATGATTCAAACCTTATTGGATTTAATCTAAATTTACACTCAAGCTTGCCAGAAGATTGGATTACTGAATTTAATACCATAATGAATAATCTAGAATCTATTATCCCCGCATACAAAAGGACAGGCTTTCCAGATCAAATGAACATATACGCATGGAACAATAGTGTATCGAGTCCTTACACAGATCCATCTGGAAATTCAATGCAGGGTGCATCTATTTCAGGAAATGGAACTGACTTTTGGATGGTCTTAGAAATACCTCAAGATGAATTTACTAATTCTTCAAATCACAGATTTTCAGTTGTTGCTCACGAATATTTTCATGTTTTTCAGCATAGTCTTTCTCCAGCTTTTTCAGTAGGTAGTGATGGACAGTTTAATAATCCCGATGCTATGGATGTTAAATGGTTGATTGAGGGCTCAGCTGCTACTTTTGAATCTTTGTACATGCAACAATTTTATGATGTTAACTATTTTGAAGAAGGACAAGCTTGGGGAGTTGAATCAGATGTTTTATCGTCTCCTGCTGCATATGAGTATTACAGTAAAGCTGATAATAATTATGCAAATTCAGTATTTATGATACTTGCACTAGTTAAGGAATTAGAGAAAGTTGGCTTTAGCAGTGAGAAAGCATTTCAATCAATATTCAAAACTTATTGGGAAAAAGATCCTAAAAACTCAGACTGGAAAGAGAAGTTCGAGGAAGTATTTACTATCTCTGTTGAATCTTTTTATGTAATGTTATCTGGTTATTCTACCGATATGAGTGAGATCTACCCCTCATCGTCAATTACTCTCGAGGATATAATAAATGATACCTCAAGTATTTCAGATACAAGTAATTCAAACTCTACTTCATCGAGTGATACATCATCAAGTGATAC
>TARA_B100001057_G_scaffold73476_1_pt1 | contig 17123 bp, 11 predicted proteins | sample TARA_B100001057 | Tara Oceans TARA_B100001057 (sample SAMEA2621839) | marine metagenome | biome: marine biome (ENVO:00000447); feature: surface water layer (ENVO:00002042); material: "saline water (ENVO:00002010), including plankton (ENVO:xxxxxxxx)" | depth 5 m
CACTTTCACCCATTTTGGGCATAATCAATTCTACTCTAGCCATTTTTTAAAAAATTTTATGCAAAATTAATAAATCTATATCAATAATTTTTGTTTTTGTTTATTCAGTTTGAATCTTATCAGTGTAAGGCAATCTGCTTGTGATAGCAGCACCTAATGTAACTTCATCAGTATACTCTAATTCGTCACCAATGGCTATTCCTCTAGCTATTGATGATATTTTTAAACTCTGGTCCTTTAATTTTTTGTACAAATAATAGTTGGTTGTATCACCTTCCATTGTTGTACTTAAAGCAAAAACTATTTCTTTTATTTCTGATCTCTCTATTTTGTAAATTAATTCTTGAATTTTTAAGTCATCTGGTGCAATACCCTCAAGCGGTGAGATTAGTCCACCTAAAACATGATAAACGCCCTTATACTGTAAGGTGTTTTCAATTGCCATCATAGTTCTTATGTCTTCAACAACGCAGATTAATGATTTATCTCTGTTTGGGTTTGAACAAACTTTGCATATGTCTAAGTCAGAGATTGTATGGCATTCTTTACAATAATTGATATTATTAATTAAATCAATAAAAGATTTCCCAAACTTTTCAACTTGATGTTTATCTTTTTTCAACAAGTGGAGTGCAAGCCTTAAAGCTGAACGCTTTCCTATTCCAGGCAGGGTAGACAATTGTTCAACAGCATTTTTAACAAGTTCAGAGGGAAATTCCATTGCTGTAAAATTAAATAAATATTTAAAAATTCTACATTTGTAGTAAATAAAAATCAAATGAATCCAACAATCATTTTAAGCTGTATAGCAGCATATTTTTTACTTCTTTTTGTCATATCATATGTTACTGGAAAAAATGATAGTAATGACACTTTCTTTCTAGGAAACAGAAATTCACCTTGGTTTGTTATTGCATATGGAATGATAGGAACAACACTTTCAGGTATTACGTTTATTTCTGTTCCTGGCTGGGTAGCATCCAGTCAATTTTCATACATGCAAATGGTATTTGGATTTTTCTGTGGATATTTTATTATAGCCAGGATTTTACTACCTCTTTATTACAGACTCGAACTTACATCGATTTATACCTATCTAAGAGATAGATTTGGTAATTCTAGCTATAAAACTGGATCATCATTTTTTTTACTTTCAAGAACAATCGGGGCTTCATTTAGATTGTTTTTAATTGCTACGGTACTTCAATTTGCAGTTTTTGAATCTTGGAATGTTCCTTTTTACGTAACCGTGATAATTACAATCTCTTTAATTTGGCTGTATACTTACCGTAGCGGAATGAAAACAATTATATGGACCGATGCATTACAAACAACATTTATGTTGTCTACAGTTGTGCTTATCGCATACACTTTGATGCAGAGATTAGATGTGAATACATCATCTGTTATTTCATTGATTGCTGATTCTGATTACTCTAGAATGTTCTTTTTTGATGATTGGACTGATAAAAAGTACTTCTTTAAGCAGTTTTTCTCTGGAATGTTTATGGCAATCGTAATGACAGGTCTGGATCAAGATCAAATGCAAAAAAACTTAAGTTGCAGAAATTTAAAAGATGCGCAGAAGAATATGACTGTATTTAGTACGATTCTAATTTTTGTTGATCTAATTTTCTTATCTCTTGGTGCTTTACTTTATATATACTCTGACACCTTTGCTATTATTCCTCCCGAAAATGCTGATATGTTGTTCCCAAATATTGCTCTTAACTCTGGTTTGCCTGTATATGTTGGTATTTTATTCATTGTTGGAATTATTGCTGCTGCATATTCTAGTGCTGATTCGGCTTTAACCTCATTGACTACTGCATTTTGCGTAGACATCATCGAGTTTGAAAAGCAAGAACCTAAGCAGCAAATTAAAACTAGAAAATTTGTTCACCTTTTACTATCACTTGTTTTACTTGGGGTTATCCTAATATTTAATGCAATTAATGATCAAAGTGTCATAAAATCCTTATTTACAGTAGCAGGTTATACTTATGGGCCACTTCTGGGAATGTTTTCTTTTGGATTATTTACAAAGTATCAAGTAAGAGATAAGCTAGTACCATTAATTGCGATTCTATCTCCTGTTATTTGTTATGTATTGAATTTATATATTCCATTTGGATTTGAATTATTAATATTAAATGGCTTTATAACATTTATTGGCCTTTATTTAATAAAAGTAAAAGGCTAGTAAACATCATATTTACTTAAGAAATATTTTTGTTTCTATTTTTTTGAATAAAGAAAATGGACATCAAAATTCCAGTAATTATTAAACAGAAAGATATAATTTCTGCTTGTGTGATACCACCTAGAAAATTATATTCTGTATTAACTCTTATTTTTTCAATAAAGAATCTTTCAGTACCATTTAGAATTAGGTAAATACTAAATATTAGCCCAGGAACACTTATTTTTTTTCTTAGAAACCAAAGAAGACCAAATAACATTAAACACATTATAGTTTCATAAAGTGATGTTGGCCATACCGGCTCGGGAAGAACAGAACAAAATCTTCCTGTACATCCTTCAATATATACTCCAGCATTTATAACATTGTTTGGAAAATCATAGCTCCAAACCCAATCTGGGAAGATAAAAAGCCAGTCAGGTTTAGGTGCTAAATTAACAATACCCCAATCGCCATCTCCAGACATTTGACATCCAATTCTGCCAATACCATATGCTAGCATTAAAGCGGGAGCTGCACTATCAATTAGATGAATAATAGGAATTTTGTATTTTCTACAGTAGAGAATAACGGCTAGAGTTCCGCAAATTAATCCCCCGTAAAAGGTAAGCCCACTAAATGAAAGTAATTGGCCAATTGGATCTGCTTGAAAATCGTCAATGTTCTCAAGATTATGGAAAATTTTAGCTCCTATAATTCCCGAAATTGCAGCTATCATAGTAATATTTCCAACTAGTTCAAAAGGATGAATTGTTTTTTCAACCTCTTTTGGTTTGCTCAAGATTTGCTTTTTATTTTCTTTATTTTTTTGATAGTAGGATAAATACGCAAAAATCAGACCTCCAAAAACATTACCTCTGCTAGATAAAATCAATGATTGAGGATCAGCAACTAGATCATCATAAAAAAGAATTCCTTCTAAGATTTTATAGCCTAAAATAAAACCTGTCAAAGCACTTATTGTAATTTCCCAGTTGCTTAACTTTTTACCGATTATTTGTTTAATCTTTACACTAGAAATTAAACCTTTCTTTTCTTTTCTTTCAAGCTCTAATTTAATTACATATGCTGCTGAAATAAATGCAATTGCAACCCAAAATCCAAATGTTTGTATAGGAAGTGGAATATATATACCAAACAGATCCTCTATTAGATGACTTATTGTTGGATACATAATTCTTTTATTTCTGCCTTCATTATTAAGTTGCTGTCAACTTTGTTTAAAAATACATTTGATGAGGATTTTATAAGTTCATTGTTGAAGGGAGCTTTAACTTTGATATAGTTTTTTGTGAATCCGTACATGTATCCCTCTTTGTTGTCTTGTTCGAATAATACATTATGTTCTGTTGATTCATAATTAGAATAAAATTTTCTTTGAAGTTTAGATGATAATATTCTTAACATTTTACTTCTTTCAGAAATTTTTTGCTTAGGCACTTTATTTTGCATTAATATGGCCTTTGTATTTTCTCTTTCAGAATATGAAAAAACATGCAAATATGAAATATTAAGATTTTTAATAAAATTAAAGGTGTTATTAAATTCAATATCGTCTTCACCTGGAAAACCAACAATAACATCAGCACCAATACAAACATTGGGAATTTCTTCTTTTATTTTTTTTATTTTATCTCTGTATAATACAGTATTATACCTTCTTTTCATTAATCGCAATATATTATCCGAACCTGATTGCAAAGGGATATGAAAATGAGGCATGAATTTTTTTGATTTTTTAACAAAATCAATTATTTCATCTGTTATTAGATTAGGTTCAATTGAAGATATTCTATATCTTTCAATACCATTTACCATGTCTAGTTGTTTAATTAAATCAATGAACCTCAGATTTTTTTGTTTGAAGTCACCGATATTAACACCGGTTAAGACAATTTCTTTTATACCCTGTTGAGATATTTTTTTTGCGTTTAGTACTATATTATTAATATTGTCAGATCTGCTTCTGCCTCTGGCTAAAGGTATTGTGCAGTAGGTGCAAGGGTAATTACACCCATCTTGTATTTTTAAGAAAGATCTTGTTCTATCATTTAAAGAAAATGAAGAAAAGTAATCTAAATTATTAATTGAGCAACCATGAATTTCTGTAACTTTATTATTAAAGTTTTTTAATAGCTTAGGGATATTAAACTTTTCATTGGCACCGACAACCATATCAACTCCTTCAATTTCACTTATTGACTCTGGTTTTAATTGAGCATAACAACCAGTTATTATCACTGAAGATTTTGGAGATATTTTTTTTGCTTTTCTGATAATTCTTCTACATTCTTTGTTAGCATTTTCAGTAACAGAGCAGGTGTTAATTACAAATAAATCTGCTCCACTATTAAATTCAGTCTTCACAAAACCCATATCGGTAAGCTGTCTAGAGATAGTAGAAGTTTCTGAAAAATTTAATTTACATCCTAGAGTATAAAAGGCAACTTTTTTTCCTACAAACATTTTGCAAAAATATAAAATAGATCATTAATTAATAGAATGTCGTAGATTTGTTATGTGAGATATTTTTTGCTAATATTTTTGTCTATTTTTATTTCATGTTCTGAAAATAAGGACATAAGTAATCTTTCAATTTTTAAATACAACGAAATATCAGGTATTAATTCACTGGACCCTGCTTTTTCTAAAGACTTAGCCTCTGTTTGGGCAACAGCACAACTATTTAATGGCTTAGTTCAATTAGATAGTAACTTAAATATCCAACCTTGTATTGCTAAATCATGGGAAATTTCGAATGACAAGCTAGTATATGATTTCCTTTTGAAAGATGATGTTTATTTTCATAATGTTGATAAAGCTAGCTTAGAAAAAGGAAGAAAAGTTAATGCTTTTGATTTTGAATATTCTTTAAATCGCCTCATAGACGACAATGTAGCATCACCTGGAAGATGGGTTTTGTCAAATGTTAAAAGTTTCGAAGCAAAAAATGATTCAATTTTTACAATTAAACTAAAATCTCCATTTCCTGGATTTCTAGGTCTGTTATCTATGCAATATTGCTCAGTAGTTCCTAAAGAAATAGTTGAATCGACTGATTTTCACTCAAATCCAATCGGAACAGGACCATTTAAATTTCAACTTTGGCAAAAGGGGGAAAAATTAATTTTTAGAAAAAACCAAAACTATTTTGAGTTTCAAAATGAAAAAAGATTACCTTTTTTGGATGGCGTATCAATTACTTTTTTAAGAGATAAACAAGCAGCTTTTTTACAATTTGTTTTGGGAAATCTTGATTTTCTCTCTGGAATTGATGCATCATATAAAGATGAAATTTTAAGCAAAGAAGGTGAACTCAACAGTAAATATGAAAAAAAGATAAAACTTTTTACTCAAAATTATTTAAATACTGAATATTTAGGGTTTTATTCTAAAGATAGTCTATCTCCTGTCAAAAACTTAAAAATAAGACAGGCAATTAATTATGGTTTTGATAGAAAAAAAATGCTTAAGTATTTGCGTAATAATATTGGAACACCAGCAATTAATGGATTTGTTCCAAGAGGAATGCCTTCATTTAATGATAAATTAATCGGATACGATTATGATAAGCAAAAATCTTTAGAATTAATAAATGAGGTCAAACTTGAAAACAATGGAAAATTAAGTCCAATTATTTTATCTACCAACTCATCGTATCTAGACATTTGCGAATATATACAGAACGAATTAGCAAAAAATGGGTTAGAAATTGAAATAAATGTTAGTCCTCCATCAACCCATCGTCAAATGGTAGCCACCTCAAAATTGTCATTTTTTAGAGCTAGTTGGATAGCTGATTACCCTGATGCTGAAAATTATCTGTCTCTTTTTTACAGCAAAAATCATTCCCCAAACGGTCCAAATTATACACATTTTAATAATAAGGAATTTGATTATTTATATGAAAAAAGTTTATCTGTAAGTAATGATTCTTTGCGTTTTATTTATTACAATAAAATGGATAAAATTATAATTGATAATGCACCAATAGTACCACTATATTATGATAATATTTTAAGATTCACACAAAAGAATATCTATGGTTTATCTAATAATGCCAATAATATGTTGTATCTAAAGAGAGTAAAAAAATATTTGGCAAATGATTAAAGTATATTATTAACTTTAAATTAACTTATTTAAATTTGCTTGCTATTACCAAAATATGAAAATTTCTAATAACTGGCTTCAAGAGTACTTAAAAGTAAATTTATCAATTGATGAGATTGCAGATTTATTGACTGATATTGGATTGGAAGTTGAAGGTATTAACAAATTTGAGTCAATCAAAGGAGGCTTAGAGGGAATTGTTATTGGTAAAATTCTTTCAGTTGAAAAACATCCCGATGCAGACAGGCTCAAACTGACAACTGTTGATATTGGAGAAAAAGAGCCACTACAAATTGTTTGTGGTGCGCCTAATGTAGAAATAAACATAAAAGTTCCTGTTGCTACAGTTGGTACATGGATGCATTATTCAGAAAATTCTTTTAAAATAAAAAGAAGTAAGATCAGGGGTCAAATTTCAAATGGAATGATTTGTGGGCCTGATGAAATAGGACTAGCCGCTAAGACAGATGGCATAATGGTTCTTTCTCAAGATGCTCAGGTTGGTTTAGCAGGTTCTGAATATTTTGAGGTTAAAACCGATACTATATATGAATTAGGTTTAACCCCAAATAGATCGGATGCTATGTCACATATTGGAGTTGCAAGAGACCTAAAAGCAGTTTTAAATAGAAAAGGTCACAAGCTTGACTTGTCAATACCAGCAGTTGACGATTTTATGATTGACAACAATGATTTAGAAATTAATGTTGAAGTAATATCTCCCGAGCTGTGTCCAAGGTATTCAGGTATTACAATTACTGATTTAAAAGTTGAAGAATCTCCTGAGTGGTTACAAAATAAACTTTTATCTATTGGAATAAAACCTACAAATAATGTTGTTGATGTCACCAATTTTGTTCTTCACGAAATAGGTCAACCATTGCATGCATTTGATGCTAAAAAAATTAAGGGCAATAAAATCATTATAAAAACTGCAAAGACTGATTCAGTATTTACAACTCTTGATGGTAGTGAGAAATCTCTATCCAATGAAGATTTAGTAATTTCTAATCAAACAGAGCCTATGTGTATTGCAGGAGTTTTTGGAGGTTTGGATTCTGGTGTGACTGAAGATACATCCAGCATATTTTTAGAGTCTGCGTATTTTAGTCCAGTTACTATAAGAAAAACTGCAAAACGACATAATTTAAATACAGATGCTTCATTTAGATATGAAAGAGGTTGTGATCCAAATATTACAATTTACGCTCTTAAAAGAGCATCTGTTCTAATTAAAGATTTATGCGGGGGGTCTATTTCTTCTGAAATTGTAGACATATATCCTCAGCCAATAAAAAATAAGTCAATTAATTTTAGGTTTAGTTCATTAAATAAAATTGCAGGAGAAGAAATTAACAAAAAGCTCGCAATTGAAATAATAAAGTTTCTTGAAATTGGAATTGAAGATGAATCCGATGAGTTATTAAAACTTTCAATTCCAACATATAGGGTAGATGTGACTAGAGAAATTGATGTGATTGAAGAAGTTTTACGTATTTATGGTTTTAATGAAGTTAGATTACCAGATAAAATATCAACTTCTATTTCAATTAAAAATGAAATTGAATCGCATGACCTAAAAAAAATCATATCAAACTTACTTTCTAATAATGGTTTTAACGAAATAGTGAATAATTCTTTAACGAAGATTTCATATAACGATTTAATTGATGATTATGCAAATGAGAACAATGTTAATATTGTCAACCCATTGAGCTCTGATCTTAATATAATGCGAAGAACTCTGCTGTTTTCTGCCCTAGAATCAACAGAATATAATTTAAACAGAAAGAATAATAATCTGAAATTGTATGAATTTGGAAAGACATATTTCAAATACAATGAATACCATGAAAAACAACATCTATTTCTTTGTTGTACTGGAGATAAATTTGCTGAAAATTGGAACATAATAAAAGAACCAGTAGATTTCTTTTTTATGAAAGAATACGTACAAACAATTCTTGAGAGACTTAATATAAAAAAGTATAAAACAAAAAATGTTTCCTCCTTTGGTTTAAGTAATGGCTTATCTTACAATATTAAAGAAGAAAATTTGGTGTATTTTGGAAATGTAAAAGAAAGTATATTAAAAAAATTTAAAATCCGAAACCCTGTTTTCATAGCAGATTTTAATTGGGATTTAATACTTCAATTGGTAAAATTTAATAAGGTTTCATATATACCTGTAAATAAATTTCCTAAAATAAGAAGAGATCTTTCTTTGTTGATTGATGATTCAGTTTCATTTGAAAAGATAAAGAAAATTGCTTTGAATGTAAATAGCTCTTTATTAAGTCAAATCAATTTATTTGATGTTTACAAAGGAAAAAAACTTCCAGATGGTAAAAAGTCTTATGCTATTTCATTTGTTTTTGAAGATAACTCTAAAACCTTAACAGATTATCAAATTGATGAGATAATGAGTAAACTTATCAGTGAGTTAGAAAAAGTAGTTGGTGCTGAAATTAGATAATCTAAAAGTTAAGATTTTCAAAGCTTTCATCATCTGCAATATTTGGTAAAAAAACATCTAGATTTTCATTTATCTTCATTGCTTCTTTTATGGCGAAATTTGCTTCTTTATTTCTAGCCCAGTTTCTTCTAGCTATTCCGTTATTAACATCCCAAAAAAGCATATTCTTGATTTTTTGATCAGCTTCTTCACTTCCGTCTATTACCATACCAAATCCACCATTGATTACTTCACCCCATCCAACACCTCCACCATTGTGAATAGAAACCCATGTAGCCCCTCTAAATGAGTCTCCAATTACATTTTGTATTGCCATGTCGGCAGTAAATTGTGACCCATCGTAAATATTAGATGTTTCTCGATAAGGGGAGTCAGTTCCAGAAACATCATGATGATCTCTACCTAAAATTATAGGTTCACTTATTATATTTTCTCTTATTGCTGTGTTAAATGCCAATGCTATTTCAATCCTACCTTTAGAATCAGCATATAATATTCTTGCTTGAGAGCCAACTACTAATTTGTTAGATTTTGCATCTCTTATCCAGTTAATATTATCTTGCATTTGAAGTTTTATCTCATCAGATGAATTATCATTTAATTTAGATAAAACATCAAAGGCAATTTTATCAGTAATGTCTAGATCTTTCTCATTGTTGGATGAACATACCCATCTAAATGGTCCAAAACCGTAATCAAAACACATTGGACCCATAATGTCTTGTACATATGACTGAAACTTAAAATTACCATCTTTGTTTAAAATATCTGCCCCTGCTCTTTTTGATTCAAGTAAAAAAGCATTTCCGTAATCAAAAAAATACATTCCTTTGTCTGATAATATATTTATAGCTTTTACGTGATTTCTTAGTGTTTCTTGAACTTTTTTCTTAAATAGACTTGGATTTTCTACCATTAATTTATTAGCTTCACTATAATCCATTCCTTGGGGGTAATATCCACCAGCACATGGATTGTGTAAAGATGTTTGATCCGAACCTATATCTACTTTTAGATTTCTTTCAATAATTTTTTCCCATAAATCAACAATATGACCATTATAAGCTAAAGAAATAGCTTCATTTTTTTGTTTTGCTTGAATTGCTCTATCAATTAATAAATCTAAATCATCGAAAACTAAATCAACCCAACCTTGTTCATGTCTTTTTTGTGTTGCTTTTTTGTTTATTTCAGCTACTATACAAATACCTTTGGAGATAACTGCTGCCTTCGGTTGTGCTCCAGACATTCCTCCAAGACCGGAAGTAACAAAAATTTTACCTTTTAAGTCAGCTGCTTTTTTATCAATTTTTCTAGCTGCATTTAAAATAGTTATTGTAGTTCCATGAACAATTCCTTGAGGACCAATATACATAAATGAACCAGCTGTCATTTGGCCGTATTGTGTTACCCCAAGAGCATTAAATTTTTCCCAATCATCTGGCTTTGAGTAGTTTGGAATCATCATTCCGTTTGTTACTACTACTCTTGGTGCATTTTTACTTGAAGGAAATAGTCCCATTGGATGGCCTGAATAAATTACCAAAGTTTGTTCGTTATTCATTTTTGCCAAGTATTGCATACACAACAAATATTGAGCCCAATTTTGAAAGACAGAGCCGTTACCACCGTATGTTATTAGTTCATTTGGATGTTGAGCTATTGCATTATCAAGATTATTGGATAGCATTAGCTGTATTGCGGCAGCTTCTTTGGATTTAAATGGAAATTCATTTATGTTTCTTGCCTTTATCTCGTAGGAAGGTTTAAATCTATACATGTATATCCTTCCGAAATTGTCTAATTCTTCCAAAAACTCTCTTGCTAAATCTACATGCATATCTTTGGGAAAATACCTAAGAGCATTTTTAAGTGCTAATTTTTTTTCATTTGAATTTAAAATCTCTTTTCTTATTGGTGCTCTGTTTAGAGATGTATCATAATCATTTTTTATTGGAATTTCTTTTGGTATTCCATCAAGTATTGATTTTTTAAAATCAGAAATTTTTTGCATGCTATTAAAGTGTGTATTCAACATTGCAAAATTACGATATTTGCTCTTATGAAAATTGTTACTCATGAAATATTTGATTCACTTTTTGAAGAAAAAAGTATAAGAGTATTTATGAGAAGACTAGACCTGATTTCTAACCCAGTTTCGGGTAATAAATTTTTTAAGTTAAAGTATAATATTTCTCATGCTTTAGAAAAAAAGTATAGGAGCATTATTACTTTTGGTGGAGCTTATTCAAATCACATTTTAGCCACTTCTATTATTTGTAATCAAAATAAATTAAGATCTATCGGATATATTAGGGGAGAAGAAAAAAAATCTTTCAATCCTACATTAAAAGAAGCTATAAAAAATGGTATGGAAATTAAATATCTAAATAGAAAGGATTATTCTAAAATAAAAAATGAAATTTTCTTGAAAAAATTGTTAAAAGAATACAAAAATTATTATTTGTTACCTGAAGGAGGTACAAATAATTTAGCAATAGCCGGAGCTGAGGAAATTTTAGAATTCAATGAAGATTATCAATATATATGTTGCCCAGTAGGTACAGGAGGAACAATTTCTGGAATAATCAATAAATCTTCTTCAGAAAGTAAAGTAATTGGTTTTTCTTCTTTAAAAGGAATAAACAGCTTAAAAATAGAGATAGAAGAGCAAACAAACAAAAAAAATTGGATTATCAATGAAGATTACTCGGGAAAAGGATATGCCAAAATATCAAAAGATTTGATAGATTTCATAAACATTTTTTTTAGAGAAAAAAAAATTATACTTGATGCGGTATATACAGCAAAAATGGTAATGGGAATTTATGATCTTATCAAGAAAAAATATTTTAAAAATGGAAGTAGGATATTAATAGTTCACACTGGAGGTGTGCAGGGAAATAGAGGTATGAATAAAAGATTCAACTTAAATCTTCCGCATAATTTCTAAATCATTTTCTTTACTCCATATGCCTGATGTAAAATCAGGAAATTTTATTGATTGACTTTCGTTGTTTGTTGATAATTCTGAAAGCGGTGTCACAGCACTCCACATTACACTATCGTAAATATTAATATCTAATGGAAGTCCTAAGTTTAAACATCTTATTAGCCTATAAATCATAATGAAATCCATTCCTCCATGACCCTGTTTAAAATTTTGGCTAATTTTTTTTAGTTTTTTAATTATAGGATGTTCATATTTATGCTTGTATTTGTCATATTCTATTTTATCTAACCAACTATGTCCCCAGTACTCAGGTTTTTCACTATCAATATATAATCTGCTTGGATATCCATCGTGTACAGCTTTTGTTCCTACAACTTTATTGATTCTAGAGTATGGCCTACCTGTGTGTACATCAAATTGTAAAAGAATTGATTTTCCTTTTTTAGTTTTAATAAGAGTATTATTCATATCTCCACATATAAAAGAATTCATTGGATGATTGATTTGCTTTGCTGCTGAGCTTAAATTTTTTTCTCTTGTACTCATTGATGTCAAATATGAAAATGTATCACCTCGACCAATTTTTAAATAAAATGAGATAGGTCCTAAGCCATGTGTAGTATAAAAGTTACCGTTTCTTGTAGCATGTTGTTTTAATCTCCATTGTCCTTGGTAATATTCATCATCTAATAATAACGCCCTAAGGTCATGAAGATATGCTCCCTCAGTGTGAGTTATATCACCAAAAACCCCTTCATCAATCATATTTAGTATCCAAAGCTCTTCTGTATTATAATTACAGTTTTCAAGCATTATACAATGCTTTTGAGTTTTTTCTGAAGTTTGAGTAAGTTTCCAACAATCTTCAAGTTTATATGCTATTGGAACCTCACATGCGACATGTTTGTTATTTTCCATGCAAAATAGTGACATAGGAGTATGCATTCTACAAGGGGTTGCAATTATTACTAAATCAATATCATCTCTTTTTGCCACTTTTTTCCAATCATTTTCTGATGAATTATAAATATCAGCTGAATTTTTTTGCCATTTTGATAAAATTGAAGAAGCTCTTTTTGTTTTTTTAGATTGAATATCAAATAATGCAATAATTTCTGCATAATCTTTTTCAATTAAATATTTAAACATCTGAAGAAGAGTTGAACCTCTATTTCCTAATCCAATAATACCAACTTTAACTTTTTCAATTTTTGCACATGAAAAGTTAAACATCTTTCCGGATACTTTTCTTTTAGTATTATCAATTAATGATTGTAAACTTTCTTTTTCATTGCAAGCTGCCAAAGATATTCCAACAAAAGCACTTGCGCCTAGAACAGATTTAATGAAATTTATTCTTTCCATTATTAGTTTTGAAATATATTATGTTCAAATATAATATGAAAGTCAATTATAATTAATTCGTTTTAGTGTTATTTTTCAAGGGTGAAAAATATCTTATTCATTTCAAGTTTATTTTTGGTATTTATACTAAAAGGACAAAATAAGACTACCAATTACATTAATAAATATAAATCATTAGCTATTTCAGAAATGAATGAATTTGGTATTCCCGCAAGTATCACTCTTGCACAAGGGATTTTGGAAAGTGGCAATGGAGAGAGTAGGCTAGCAATTGAAGCAAATAATCATTTTGGAATAAAATGTCATACAAACTGGGACGGGGAAACTATTTTTGCAGACGATGATGAAAAAAATGAATGTTTTAGGAAGTATTCAACAGTTGAGGAATCTTTTCGGGATCATTCATTGTTTTTAAGTAAAAGGGATCGATATCAGTTTCTTTTTAATTACAAGAAAACAAATTATAGAAAATGGGCTAGGGGTTTAAAAGAAGCGGGCTATGCTACTAATCCCAAATACGCTTCTTCCTTGATTAAAATAATAAAGAATAATAATTTATCTAAATACGATATCTCAACGGCTGATGAAAAGAAAATATTCTTTTCAAATATTTATGGTTTTCCTTACTTAATTGGCTTTGGTTTAAACTATTTTGATCAAGAACAATTATTTGATATTTCTCTTCAAAATTCTTTTATTTATTTAAATAAATTTTCTTCTTCTTACAATAGAAATTTATTTGATAAATTTTATTTTGGGGGAGGAATCGGAGCAGTAAATCTTCTTTACATTGATATTAATTACAATCTCTTTTTTCAGCTTAGTCACATAAATAAGTTGTCAGAGAAAAAAAGAAATGTGTATCAAAAAGTTACCTTAGGGCTTGATTTCATCATTGACGAAAATTTTAACTACAAAAGAATGACTTTTCTTCCGTATCTTTCTGTCACAAATTTATTCTAATTCGTAATTATACAGTATTTTATTTCTTGTTAACAGAATATTAATTTTATCATTTTCAGATAATTTGGATACCGTGAATTTTCCATCATATTTTAAAGGAGTCCCTTTAACAATAGCATTGTTTTTCAATAAAATAATTTCATTTTTTGTAGTTAAAATATTGTACTCTCTAAAAGTAGTAATATCTAAAATTTCATTATTAAAAATAATAGTGTTTTCTTTTTCAAAATTCTGGTTTAAGAAAAACAATTCGTTATTATTACTAAACAAAAGTTGATTATTAATTTTATTATATGCTAGCGAAGAGCTGGTGTCTAAACTTTCAATACTTATTTCACTTGAGTTTCCATCAAGGTTGCAGATTAATAATTTATTTTCTGAATTTATAAATAGTAAGTTTCTATTTTTATCTAATATGATTTCATTTTGAATCATAATGTTTCCTGAAGATTTAAACTTTAACCTTGAGCTTCCATTGATAGCTAAAAGTTCAATTTCTTTTTTTGACACTTTAGCAATGTAATCTTTATCACCAACTTTAAAGTGTTTTAATTCTTTTATGATTTTGTTATTTTTTTGGTATTTCCATCCAATAACTTTTTTACCTTTTCTATCCAAATTTGTAATTGAATTATCTCTTTCGGCAACCATTATTCTATATCTTTTGGATTTGTTATAATCAAATAAAGAGTGCCCTATATCTGTTGACTTTTTAATTGAAATTGGAAACTTTTCAACTTCACGCCCATATCTATCCAACATATGTATTTTGTCTGAGGTGTTAAATAGCATTTGGATTTTACTATTACTAAAAAAGTCCCCTTGAGAAATATTTCCAATTATAGCATTGTCTAATTGCTTATTCCAATGGTATTGTTTGTTATCAGTAATGTAATAAAGCTTATTTGATTTGTCTTGTATTAAAACAGCATTTTCTTTTAAAGAATGGTTAAAAACTATTTGAGGATTTATTCTAGCTAATGTATCTAGTTGAAAGAACCATTTTTCCTTGAGGGATTTTTTAAAATCTTTATCATAAAAGACTGATAAATTATTTATTTGAAAAGATTTATTATTTGTTATTTGATAAGACAGACCAGTAAAATTTTGCAGTGAGTCAAGCAGAAGTTTATTTTCAATGTTATTACTGATTAAGTTTAGTAGATGTGGAGTGTTAAAATAAATATACAAATTTGATTTACTTAGAGTGTTGTTGTTAAACTTGACAAAATTTTTATTTCTTTTAAGAGTATTTCCACTGATGTAGTTGTCAATTATAAATTCTATGTTTTCAGTTGAATTGCTAAAAACAAAAAAATCATCAATAACAGTGAAATAATTGTCATTTTCTGATTTAAGTCTGTCTCCAAAAAGATTTGATGTTAACTTTTTGTCATTTATGTAATTGATTTCATTATTTGAATAAATTTTAGACTTTTCATCATCAATTAATCTTTGTATTAGACTACTCGCATGTATAGATTCTTTAGTTTTAAAAAAAGTAAAACGTTTCTCTTCGTTAGATGATGAACCGCAAATAAAAACACCAGCTTCATTTTTTATTTGTTTTGCAAATTCATTGTAATCAAATTTGTATGTTCTTTGAATCTCTTTTTTGTATTTATTTGACTCCCAAATTTTATTATTATTTTCTAATAACTTAGTGTTATTTGCAATCAATTTTTTCGGGTCATCAAAGCCTAATGAAAAAAGAAAATTAACATTATCTGGAACCAAATTAAAAATACTTAGCTCTTTTGAATTTTGGCCGTTTAAAATATCAGAGTAATTTGACAGATTATAGTCAATTAGGTTGTAACCACTTATAATTATTTTGTCATTCCTGAGTTTTAGATCAGCGGCTACCCATGAATTAAGATTAAGAATTAAATTTTCATAGGAGGAAATTAAGTTTTTCTTAATCTTTAGAAGATTATTAAAATTATAAATAATATTTATTTCATTAGAATTATTTAAAGTGTTGTAAATGTTTAAGAAATCTTTATTTTTTGTAAAATTATAATTGCTTTTGGATGATTTAATAGCGTCTTCAATGATTGTTTTGCTAGAGCTTAAACAAACTATTTTATTGACATAAGAAAAATAAATGTTTAAACTGTCATTACTTAAATAAAACATTTCAGTATTGTCATAGCTAAACATTTTACTTTGTGATAAGTTGAAAGATGATTTTATTTTTAAAAAGTCATTTTCATTTGCTTCATAACTTATTAATACCCCTTTACTTGTAATACCGTCTTTCATTAATGTTATAAATAAGCTATTACTTTTAGTGATATTTAAATCATTAAATGTTTTTTGAATTATCCTAAGATCATTATTCAAGTTGCTTGAATTAAATATCTTAGAAATTTTATTCCATATCTTTTTGTTTTCAAAATATGAAAAAAGTTTGCTGGGCTTATTAACTTTTATTATTAGTGCTGAATTGTTTGGAATAACTGATAGAGGGTTATTACTCACAGATTTGGCATTGTTATATGTGTTGTAACTAATTATGCATATTATTACAATTAATAAAAAAGGAATTATAAGTCTGATTAATTTCATTATTATAGCTTGCTAATTCAAAGTTAAAATTTTTAAATATCTAATGCTGTTTGTTTATTCAGAAGTTTAAAGCTTTTTCTATGATGTTTACTTGCACCAAATTTATTTATTGCACTTCTATGTTCTATTGTTGGATATCCCTTATTTCTACACCATTTATAGTTTGGGTTTTTTTCATGTAAGTCTAACATTATTTTGTCTCTATGTGTTTTTGCAATAATTGATGCAGCTGCTATTGCTAGAAATTTACTATCTCCTCTAATAATACAATGATGATTGTAATTTTTAAAATTTTTGAAATGTGGGCCATCGATTAAAATAAGTTCAAATGGTAAATTGATTTTTTCGATAGCTTTGTGCATTGCAAGAATGGAAGCATTTAGTATGTTAATTTTATCAATTTCTTCGACATCTACTATTCCGATTTCACAAGCTAATGATTGTTCATAAATTATTTTACACAGCTCATTTCTTTTTTT
>TARA_B100001057_G_scaffold291494_1_pt1 | contig 17100 bp, 19 predicted proteins | sample TARA_B100001057 | Tara Oceans TARA_B100001057 (sample SAMEA2621839) | marine metagenome | biome: marine biome (ENVO:00000447); feature: surface water layer (ENVO:00002042); material: "saline water (ENVO:00002010), including plankton (ENVO:xxxxxxxx)" | depth 5 m
ATTTGTAAAAATTACTAAAGCAGGTTTTTATGAAAGCATGGTTCATAGTGTTGAGATGACACAAAAAACATTTAATTATAAATTATGATTAAAAAATTTTTGCTGACAGTATTAATTATTTTTTTTATGCCAAATTACTTACTTGCCAAGTCAAAATATTTTCAAGAAGGAGTCATTTTATATAAAAATAATAAATTTGAAGAAGCAAGATTTAAATTTGAGCAAGATTTAATATATAACCCTAAAAGCGAATTATCCTATCTATACTTATCAAAAATTTTTAATAAACAAGAAAAAAAAAATTTAGAGGAGCGAAACTTAAAAACAGTTATGTTATTAAATCCAAAAAATGAGGAGGCAATTTATAATCTTGCAAAACTAAAACTATCCTCTTCTGATTTTAAAAAAAGTAAGGAGTTGAATAAAAAATTAAAATCTATCTGTAGTAATTTTTGCAGTCAAAGCAACAAATTAAAAATTGAAATTGAGAATTTATCTAAAAAATAAATGCAATTTCAAACTAATAAAGATAAGGTATTAATCATTGATTTTGGCTCTCAGGTAACAAAATTGATAGCTAGAAGAGTAAGAGAACTAGGTGTTTACTCTGAAATTATTACACCAAATAATTTTATAAGACTAAAAAAATTTCACAATATTAAAGGGTTGATATTTTCTGGAGGACCTTCAACTGTTACGGGCTCAAAATTTCAAAAAGTACCAAGAGAAATATTTAAAAAAAAAATCCCTGTATTAGGAATCTGTTACGGATTGCAATTAATAGCTAAATTATTTGGTGGACAAATAAAATCGTCAAAAACAAAAAGGGAATTTGGAAGAGCAATTCTACTTGAGAAAAAACACTCACTTTTAACAAAAAATTTCTTTAATTCTAAAAAATTAGTTTGGATGAGTCATGAAGATGCAGTTGTTAAATTACCAAAAAAGTTCAAAGTAATAGCTTCAACAAAAGACTCAAAGTTTACAATTATCGAAAATTCACTAGATAAAATTTATGGTGTACAGTTTCATCCAGAAGTGACACATACTGATAAAGGAACTATAATTTTTAAAAATTTTTTATTTTCGATTTGTAAAATAAAAAAAAATTGGAGCATTAAATCTCAAAAAAATAAATTGATTGATGAAATCAAAAAAACTATTAAAAAAGATAAAGTAATATGTGCTCTTTCTGGTGGAGTAGATAGCAGCGTAGTGGCATTATTAATAAATAAAGCAATAAAAAAAAATCTAATTTGTGTAATGGTTGATACAGGATTAATGAGAAAAAATGAATTTAATCATACCTATGAAATTTTTAAGAACAAATATAAATTAAATGTTAAATTAATAAATGCATCAAAATTATTTTTTAAAAAATTACAGAATATTTCTGATCCTGAAAAAAAAAGAAAAATAATAGGAAAATTATTTATTGAAATATTTGAAAATGAGTCTAAAAAATTCAAAAATATTAAATATTTAGCTCAAGGCACTCTATATCCAGATATAATTGAAAGCAAATCTTCAACTGGAAGTAAATCTTCAAAAATAAAATCTCATCATAATGTTGGTGGTTTACCAAAGAAAATGAATTTAAAACTAGTTGAACCGTTAAAAGAATTTTTCAAAGATGAAGTTAGAATTTTAGGGAAATCATTGGGTTTAATTGATAGCATCAATTATAAGCATCCATTTCCTGGGCCCGGATTAAGTATTAGGATAGTTGGAAAAATTAACAAAGAGAGAGTTAAAATACTGCAAGAGGCTGATTATATTTATATTAACGAACTCACCAAAAATAAGCTTTATAATAAAATATGGCAAGCCTATGCAGCATTACTTCCAATAAAAACAGTAGGAGTTATGGGAGATTCAAGAACGTATGAAAATATTTGCCTATTAAGAGCTGTTACGTCTGAAGACGGTATGACAGCTGATTATTTTAATTTTCCAAAAAATTTTATAGACAATATTTCGAATAAAATTATAAACAATGTGAAAGGTATTAACAGAGTAGTTTATGATATTACTTCAAAACCCCCAAGTACAATTGAGCTCGAATAATGAATAAAAAAATAAAAAAAATTTTATTGAAAAAAAATAAATCTAAGATCGTTAGTTTAACCGCTTACTCTAAGAGTATAGCAAAAATTTTAGATAAACACGTAGATATTATCTTAGTCGGGGACTCAATGGCTAATGTGCTCTATGGACACAACAATACTCATAAAATAAATCTAGAAAATATTATTCAACACACACAAAGTGTAAAACTAGGAGTAAAAAAATCTTTGCTTGTAGTCGATATGCCCAAAGGTAGTTACGATAATATTAAAACAGCAAAAAAAAATGTAAAGTTTGTAATGAGTCAAACAAAGTGTGATGCAATTAAGCTAGAAAGTAATAAAAAAAATTTTAAGATTATTGAATATTTAGTAAAAAATAAAATTAATGTAATGGGACATATCGGTTATACACCTCAATTTAAAAAAAAATTTAAAATAGAAGGACAAACAAAAAAAGATTCCTTAAAACTTTTACAAGAAGCAAAGATGATAGAAAAAGCCGGAGCTTTTTCTATTGTGCTTGAATGTTTATCTCCGAAGTCTGCTAAATTAATTACAAGTGAATTAAAAATTCCAACAATTGGAATCGGCTCATCCTCTTACTGCGATGGTCAAATCTTGGTAACAGATGATATGCTCGGTATAAGCGGTTTTTATCCAAAATTTGTAAAAAAATATCTAAAACTCGATAGAGTAATTGAAAAAGCTGTAAAAAAATATACTAGAGATGTAAAATTAAAAAAATTTCCAACTTTTAAGAATTTTTTAAATGCAAGATAACCAAGAAAATAAAATAGAATTTAGAGATAAATTAGAGAATTTTTATTCAAATAACAAAGGCAAAATTTACATATTTATTATAGCTTTGTTAGTAGCAGTTATTTCCTTAGCTTTAATCAATGGTTTGAATAAAAAAAAAAGTATTAAAATTAGTCAAAATTATATTGAAGCTGGAATATACCTAGCATCTGATAATAAAGAGAAGGCAAAGAAAATTTATGAAGATATTATATTAAGTAAAGATAATTTTTACTCAATATTAGCCTTAAATAAAATTTTGGAAAAAAATTTAGTCATCGATAAAAATCAGGTTATAGATTATTTTGATATTTTAGAAAAGTCTGTCTCATCAATAAATGAGAGAGATCTTATAATTTTTAAAAAAGCGCTATATTTAATTAAAAATTCTGAAGCTAAAACGGGGGAAGATTTGATGCAAAACTTAATTGATCAAGAATCCTCACTAACACCAATTATCCAAGAAATTTTAAAAAAATAAAGTAATGAAATTATTTATAACTTTAATAATTTTGTTTTTATTTTCTAATTGTTCTTTTGACGATAAGACTGGTATATGGAAAAATGAGAATGTAATAAAAAAAGATGAAGAAGGTCCCTATAGAGATTTTAAGAATATTTTTGACTCTAAAATAGTTTTTGAAAAAACAATTAATCTAGATAAAAGTCTAGTTTTTAATTTATCACCCGTCATAAAAAATAATCAGTGGCTAGATCCATTTTATAGTAATTCAAATAATACTCTAAACTATAAATATAATAATAATTTTCAATTAATATTTAAAAGTAAAAAACTTACCAATTATAGCCCAAGCAAAAATATATTATATCAAGACAAGAAAGTTATTTTAAACGATATTGGAGGAAATATAATAGTTTATTCAATTAAAAAAAAAAAAATAATTTCTAAATTTAATTTTTACAAAAAAAGATATAAAGGGTTACAAAAAAAACTTAATTTTTTGATTCATAAAAAAATTATATACGTCTCAGATAACCTTGGATATATCTATGCTTTTGATTATCAATTTAATTCATTACTTTGGGCAAAAAACTTTAATATACCATTCAAATCTAATCTAAAAATTTATAAAAATATGATTATTTCTGCTAACCATAAAAATAATATTTTTTTTATAAATAAAGATAATGGAGAAATTATTAAATCAATACCAACAGAAGAAACTAATGTAACCAATCAATTTGTAAATAATTTTTCAATTAAAAATAGTGATTTGTTTTTTCTTAATTCATTTGGATCTTTATATTCTATTGATCTAAATTTAAAGAGAATAAATTGGTTTTTAAACTTAAATCAATCTTTAGATTTAACAACAAATAATTTATTTAATGGAAATCAAATTATTAATTTTAAAAATAGAATTGCTGTGTCCTCAGACAAGTTTTCATATTTAATTGACTCACAAATAGGAAATATTTTAAATAATAAAAATTATTTGTCTAACTTAAATCCAATATTTAACAATGAATATATTTTCTTAGTCACAAAAAATAATTTTTTGGTAGCAACAAATTTAGATGATGGTAAAATCTTATATTCGTATAATATTAAAACTCAGTTGTCTAAATTTTTGAATATACGTAAGAAATTAAAGATTAATAATTTTTTTCTAGTAAATAATAAAATTTTTATATTTTTAAATAATAAATATGTAGCCCTTTTTAATATAAATGGACAAATAGAAGAGATAAACAAATTACCATCTAAAATTAAAACAAATCCAATTTTCATTGATGGTTCAATTATTTATTTAAACAATAAAAATAAAATTGAAATTATTGACTAGTTATTTGATTTTCCGCTCAATAAAGATAATTGTTTAACTTTTAAACCGCTATAATTATCATATGGTTTAATTGGGTAATCTCCAGTGAAATAGTGGTCACTAAATTGAGGATAATTTGAATTTCTTTCTGCTCCTATAAGAGCTTTATAAAGTCCTCTTATACTTAAGAATTTGACAGTTTTAGCATTAATGTGATCACATATTTCTTGATTGTTTTTATTAAAAGCTAGTAACTCTTCTTTAGTAGGCATATCAACACCGTAAAAATCTGGGAATTTTATCTCAGGGCAAGCTATTCTTACATGAACTTCTTTTGCTCCACTTTCATAAAGCATTTTAACGATTTTATAGCAAGTTGTTCCTCTAACTAAAGAGTCGTCAATCAAAATTATAGATTTATTTTTTACTATTGTTCTTGTTGAGCTAAGTTTAAGCTTAACACCTAAGCTTCTTATATTTTGAGTAGGTTCAATAAATGTTCTACCAACATAATGATTTCTAATTAATCCTAATTCAAATTTTTTTTTAGATTGTTCAGCATATCCCAAAGCAGCAGGCACACCCGAGTCAGGAACTGGAACCACCAGGTCTGCTTTTGTATCTGTTTCTAAGGCTAGTTCTCTCCCTAGATTTTTTCTATATTCATAAGCACATTTTTTATTAATCAAACTATCTGGTCTTGCAAAATATATATATTCAAATATGCAGGGTCTTTGCCTCTGTTTTGGAAAGGGTTTTATAGACTTTATCTCTTCATTTTCAATAATTACTATTTCACCGTTATCAACTTCTCTAATAAATGTTGCTCCAATAATATCAAGTGCACAAGTTTCAGAGGCAAAAATATATGAATTTTTTAATTTTCCAATCACTAATGGCCTAATACCAAAAGGATCTCTAACACCGACAAGTTTTTTATTTGTAAGCATCACAAGGGCATAACCACCTTGTATTTGAAAAAGTGTATCTATTAATTTGTCAGTAAATTTATCTCTTTTGGATTTTGCAATAAGCTGAACAATTGTTTCAGTATCACTAGTAGTTCTAAAAATTGCTCCATCTTTTACTAAAGACTCTCTTAATATAAGAGCGTTTGTTAAATTTCCATTATGAGCAATACTTAGTCCACCCATGTGAAGATCAGCAAAAAAAGGTTGAATATTTCTTATAGATGTTTCCCCAGTTGTAGAATATCGATTATGTCCTATCGCAAAACTTCCAGGAAGTTTTTTTAAAGTATCATAGTTTGTAAAATGATCTCCAACTAAACCTTGTCTTTTCTCTGAATGAAAATTTTTACCATCAAATGATACTATACCGCATCCTTCTTGACCTCTATGTTGTAAGGCATGAAGGCCAAGGGCAACTAATGCAGAAGCATCATTGTGGTTTGATATGCCAAAAATACCACACTCTTCTCTTAGTTTATCAGTATTAAATTTTTTCAATTTTTTCTTTTGTATTAATGAAATCTTCGTCAGATGGAAATTCCTCTATTAATATATTACTTCCTTTATTTATTAAATTAAACGAAATTGCATCCTCTGCTGATATACCCCAATTTTGATACGGATAAAACCAATTTAAAATAGAAAATAAACAAATAGTCACAACATATCCTTTAAAAACACCAAACAAAAAACCAAATCCTTTATCCAATGACCCTACACCTGTCCAAGTTACTGCTTTACTTAAAGTTTTCCCTACAAGCAAAATTATAAATAGTGTAATTATAAAAATTGCTATTCCCAAACCAACACTGTTGATAAAATCTGACTGAACGTATTCACTTACTATAGGTTGTAACTTTGGAACTAAAAGAATTGTGATAATAGCGGATAAAATCCATTTCATAAAAGATATTAAGCTTAACGAAAAACCTTTGATAAAGCACTGAATGATATTGTAAATTAAAATAATTATAAAAATTAAATCTAACAAATTAAGAACATTAAAAAAATCTTCAAAAATATTCACCATTACATATTCTCACTAATTTCTTTACCAAAAGGTTTGAACCTAAGAATTAGACTAGGTAATAGCGTTAAAACAGATATCATTGCTAATAGCATCGCAATACCTGTAAAAATCCCAAAGTAAATAGTGGGGATAAAATTTGATAAAATTAAAATTGAAAAACCAAAGACGATTGTTATAGAGGTATTTAAAATAGCCACCCCAACAGTATTGTGACACCTATCTAGAGTTTTATTGTAATTATTTATTTTTCTGAATTCTTCTTTAAATCTGTAAATATAATGAATACTATTATCAACAGCAATACCGATTGTTATTGCAGCAATAGTTATTGTCATCATGTCAAGAGGTATTCCAAGTAAACCAATTATGCCAAGAATAAATAATGCAGCAATAAAATTTGGAACTATTCCTATAAAAGAAATAACGGTATTTCTAAATAAAACAAAAAACATGAAAAATATTCCAAGCATCACTATTCCAAGGGTGAGTATTTGAGATTTAAATAAACTTTGTAGTAAATTATTAAATAAGATAAGAACACCAGCTAATTTATATTCATTTTTTTCTAAATTTAATTTTGTATTCAATTCAGTATTAATCTTATTTATAAGTTCATTTCGTCTTAAATTTTTCAATGAGTCTTTAATTCTTACGCTTATTCTTGCCTCATCTTTTTCTACTGAAATATAAGGTGAGATTATTTCCTCTTTTATTGAAGATGGAATTTTACTATACAAGACAGCTATTTCTAAGCTTTGTAACTCCTTATTATTTAAATCTTCTGCTACTCTTAAAATTGACCCAAATGAAAGAACTTTGCCAATTTCTGGAAGAGAGTCTAAATAATCATGGACTTTAATGATTTTATCCATTTTATCTCTTGTGAACCAATATTTAGCTTTATCTTCATTTACATCATCTTCTTCCCACTCATCAAACTCATCTTCATCCACTTTTTTATTATTAGTTTTTGTAGGAAATTTTAGAATTACATTTAAAGGTGTAGTACCCCCTAAATCTTCATCAATTTTCTTCATTCCTTTATATATTTCAGTCTCCTTATCAAAATAATTTATAAAACTATTTTCAACTTCTAGCTTAAATATTCCAACTATACTTAATAAAATAATTAATAAGGTAGAGCTTAAAATAATAATCTTACTTTTTTTTGCAAAGGACCCTAACGCAGAGGTTACTAAAGATTTCTCAGTATCTTTTAAACCTATTTCATTTTCCGATGCTAATAAGTTTATTAGCGAGGGTAATAATAAAAATGTGACAAGAAATGAGACTATTAAACCAAGTGTCATCATCCAACCAAAATCTATAATTGGTTTAATTCCACTAAAAACCAAAGATAAGAAAGCACATATCGTAGTTAAAACCGTATAAAGAATAGGAAGAAACATTTTTTTACTCGTCTCAAAAATGGCTTCTTGTTTTAATAAATGAGGTTGTTCCTTTTTTAATTGTAAAAATCTTACAGTCATGTGTATGTTCATGGCCATATTTAAAATAAGCATTAAGGCAATAAAATTTGATGAAATTACAGTTACTTTCCACCCAATCAGGCCCAAAAGTCCAATCATTACAATCACTGAAGTGGCGCAACCTATTAACGGCATTATAACCCATTTCACATTTCTGAAAATAAACCAAAGCGTTAAAACAATAAATACAAATACTCCAATTCCAAAAACCACAATGTCACTTTTTATGTAGCTCATCATATCATCTGCAATCATAGGGATGCCACCAAGATGAATTTTAGCGTTTTGTCCGTATTTGCCTATAATATCTCTTATTTCAAAAATATTTTGATGATTTCTTACGTTATATAAATTCTTATAGTCCTCGTATTCTTTTAAAAATTTTTTATAGTTAACTTTTTCTTCTTTCGTCAATCCTATCTCATTACTTTGAATATAATATTTGTCTTTTACTTTTATATATTCAGCTAGTCTCTCATCTTTTTTTATATAAACGACGATTCCTGAAGTTTTACCATCTTCGCTAATAACGTAATTTTTATAAATTGGGCTATTAATAATCTCATCAAATCCCCTTTTTCTATCTATTTCTGGATAAGCTAAAGTTTTGTAATTTTTTAACCTTTCCATTAAACTTTCATCAGTGCTTTTCAGGAGAGGTACATCAATTATAGTAATTACATTGTCTACCCAAGATAATTTTTCAATTTTTGATTTAAGTAGTTGGAGATTAAGAATTGTTTCTTTTTCTGCAAAACTAGAAACTGGAGTATAAGTTAATACAAGGAAATCTTTAGCGCCATAAGTTTCATTAACTTCCCTCAAATATTTAAGATCTGGATCACCTTCCAACAAAAGTGCATCTGATGAGGCATCCAAGTTAAAATTTTTTGTTTGATAAAGTGAATAAATAATTAATATTGATATTGCAAAAAGCGTTATTTTTGTAAAATCTATGATTATTTTTCTATAAATACTGGCTAACATGAGTATACTTCAGATATATCTTAATTTTTTTATAACTAAAGCTAAAACTTAGGCTAATTTCTGGTTAAATCTTTGAATTTTGTATAAATTCCCTCAAACTCAACTTTAACTGTTCCTGTAGGACCGTGTCTTTGTTTTCCTAAAATAATATCTGCAAGTCCATTTACATCATTCATTTTGGATTGCCACTCTGCATGTTCAATAGAACCTAATTTAGGTTGTTTTCTTTCAAGATAATAAGCTTCCCTATAGACAAACATTACTACATCAGCATCCTGCTCAATTGAACCAGATTCTCTTAAATCAGCCAGTTGAGGCTGCTTATCATCTCTTTGTTCTACAGCTCTTGAAAGTTGAGATAAAGCTAACACAGGAACCGAAAGTTCTTTTGCTAATGCTTTAAGACCTTGTGTTATTTCTGAGATTTCTTGTACACGACCGTCATTCTTATTTGAACTAGACCTCATAAGCTGAATATAATCGACTACGATTAGGCTTAGTCCAAACAATCTTTTAATTCTTCGAGCTCTATTACTTAGTGTGGCAATAGTAATTGCAGGCGTTTCATCAATATATAATGGTAAATTATAAATATTTCTAGAAGTTTCAATATATCTATTAATTTCTTCTTCAGTAACCTTACCTCTTCTGATGTCATCAGATTTTATTTTAGCTTGCTCTGATAAAATTCTAGTGGATAGTTGTTCAGATGACATTTCTAAAGAAAAAAATGCTATAGATGATTTTTCTTGTCGACTAAGAATATTTTGGGCTGCATTATAAGCAATGTTTGTAGCTAAAGCAGTTTTACCCATAGAAGGTCTTCCAGCTAGTATTATTAGATCGGATTTATGTAACCCTCCTAATTTTTCATCAAGATCAGTTAAACCTGTAGGAACACCAACTATTCCTTGATCGCTTTGCATTGCCATTGTAGCCATTTGTATTGTCTGATCTAAAGCTTGATTGAATTTCAAAAAAGATTGTGAAAAGCTTCCTCTTTCGGCTAAATCAAAAAGAGATTTTTCTGTATCTTCAATTATCAATTCTGCATTGTGTTCTTCAGCACTTGCGTTGAGCGTATCACTAGACAATTTATCAGATATTTGAACTAGCTCCCTTCTTAAATACATTTCGTGAATTATTTTCGCATAATCTATAGCTTGTTTAGAAGATCCAGAAAATCTAGTAAGCTTTACAAGATACTCAGTACCACCAACTTCGCTTAACATATTATCTTTTTCAAAAAAATTTTTTAAAGTAATAGGATTTGCAATCATTCCCTTATTATTTAAGCTTTCAATTACTTCATATATTTTTACATGAGCAGGATCATAAAAAATTGCAGAATTCACTATGGTTGAAATCTCATCAATTATATCATTATTTACTAAAATAGAGCCTATTAACGCTTGTTCAGCTTCTAAATTAGAAGGCTGCTTATTCTCTATTTTAGTATGTACAGATTTGATATCTTTCACATTTAAATAATATGTTAATGGTTTGCTGTTTAAAGCAAAAAGTTACGCACTGTTTTTTTGTTCTGTGGAAAAGTTATTTAGATTGGATCTTGTCTACTTTTAGAGAAATATTCGCTTTTACTTCTGAATGAAAATTAATTTCAGCTTTAAATACTCCGATCTTATTAATCTCTTCTTTAAGTATTATTTGCGACGGGCTGATTTCAGCTTTTGACTTTTCTTTTATTAAATTTGTAATTTCTTTGGGTTTAATTGTTCCGTAAAGATCACCATTTTCCTTACTTTCTTTAAGGAAAGTAAAAGTTTTATTATTAATTATATTTGCTGTTTCTTTAAACTTGTTTTTAATTTCATTATTTTTTTTATTAAGCTTATCTTTTTGTCTATCAACTAGCTCTTGATTTTCTTTATTAAACCTTAATGCCTTACCTTGTTTTAAGAGAAAGTTTCTACCATAACCGTCTTTAACTTTAACTTTATCACCAATGTTTCCAAGGTTTAAGATATTTTCTAAAAGAATGATTTCCATTTTATATTAACCCTAAAATTTTAGCTTTCTTTATTTCCTTAGTAAGCTTCCTTTGCTTGTTAAATGAAACAGATGTGATTTTAGAAGAGAGAATTTTTCCATTTTCAGATACATATTTTTTCAATAAGTTAATATTTTTGTAGTCTACTACCGGAGCATTCTTTATGGATAGCGGACATTTTTTAGAAAATCTCCCGTCATTTTTTTGAAATAAACTTAGCTTATTTAATGAATTTTGACTTTTTTTCTGAAATTTTTTATTTTTTCTTTTCATCTTTATTATTTAGTTTTTTTACTAAAAAATTCATTTTGTGTGTCTAGCTTTTTATATCTCACTGTTAAATGTCTAATAATTGAACTGTCAACTTTAACTTTTTTATCAAAATCATCTAAAGTTTTTTTATTTCCTTCAAATTTGAAATGAATAAAAAAAGCTTTCTTATAATTATAAATTTTTTTTGCTAACCCTAACAATCCCCATTCCTCAACTTTTATGACTTTTCCCGATGATTTATTTATTATTTCATTATATTTATCCTTAATTAACTTAATTTCTTTTTCAGCTAAGTCTTGTCTCACAACGATCGTATTTTCGTAAAATGCCATATTTTAATGTTAATTAACTTTTAATATTTGTTTATAAAAAGTGGTTTATACTATAATGAAGAGTTATAGCAATACTAATATTTGTTAGATAAATTGATATAAATGAGCGTCTTATTATTTCCAGGCCAGGGTTCACAATCAGTAGGAATGGGATTAGAATTTTACACTAATTTTAATTTAGTAAAAAAAATTTTTGAAGAAGCAGATGAAAAATTAAAATACTCAATTTCAAAAATAATTCTTGAGGGTCCTGAGAATGAATTACAATTAACAAAAAATACTCAGCCAGCAATTTTAACAGTTAGCTACTCAATATTTAAAGTATTAACTACAGAACTTGGGTTAAAATTAAAATCTTTTCAATATTTTGCTGGGCACTCACTTGGCGAATATACCGCTTTAGTTTGTTCCGAGTCTTTAAGTTTTCATGATGCTTTATATCTTCTTCATGAAAGGGGAAAGGCAATGCAAGAAGCTGTCCCAGTAGGAAAAGGAGCCATGATAGCTGTTCTAGGTTTGAAGACAGATGAAATACAAAATCTAATAAATAATAGAGAAAATAAAAAGGGTGTTTGTGAGATAGCTAATGATAATGCAGATGGACAAGTAATTGTGAGCGGAGATAAAGAAAACGTATCTGATTTTCAGAAAAAATTAAAAGAAAAAAATATAAAATCTATTCCATTAAAAGTAAGCGCACCTTTTCATTGTTTACTAATGAAACCTGCTGCTGAAAAAATGAAAGAAAAAATAAGTAGTATAAATTTTAATTCTCCAAAAGTTAACATTATAAATAATGTTACAGCAAAATTAGTAAATAATTCAGAAAATATAAAAAAATTATTAATTGATCAAATTTTTTCTACTGTAAGATGGAGAGAGAGTATATTAAATATGCATAATAGTGGTGCAAATAATTTTATAGAAATTGGACCAGGAAAGGTTTTAACAGGTATGGCAAAAAGAACAATTAAAGGAGCAAACTGCTTTTCAATTAACACAATTGCTGATATTAAAAATTTAAATGATAAATTTTAAAAATAAAAAAGTTTTTATTACAGGTGCTACCGGCGGTATAGGTAAAAATTTAACAAAAAAATTCTATGAACTAGGGGCAAAAATAGTAGGTAGTGGTACTAATGAGGAAAAATTAAATAATTTAAAAAAAGAATTTAACGGTATTGATGTGGAAAGGTTTAAGCTAGAAGAGCATGACAAAATAGAAGAGTTAATCAATAAGATAGATAAAAAATTAGATGGGATCGATATTTTAATTAATAACGCAGGAATTACATTAGATAATCTTTCAATTAGATTAACTCAAGAAAATTGGAAAAAAGTACTTGATATAAATTTAACTTCAAGTTTTTTAATTTGTAAATTTGTAGTAAAAAAAATGTTAAAAAAAAAATATGGAAAAATAATCAATATTACATCTATAGTAGGTCATACAGGAAATGTCGGCCAAGCAAATTACGCCGCTTCCAAAGCTGCTATTATCGCTTTTTCAAAAAGTTTATCTTTGGAATACGCAAAAAAAAATATAAATATAAATTGTATCTCCCCGGGGTTTATAAAAACTGAGATGACAGATAAAATTAATGATGATTTTAAAAAAATTTTAATTGATAAAATACCTTCAGGCAACTTAGGGACACCAGAGGATGTTTCAAATTGTGTGGCTTTTTTGGCATCTGATATTTCTAATTATATCCACGGTGAAACCATACATGTAAATGGCGGTATGTATATGTCTTGACAATTCTAATTAATAATCTATTAAGAAAAAAACAATTATATGAAAGGATCTCATGTCAGACGAAATTAAAGGAAAAATAAAAAAAATTGTAGCTGATCATCTAGGTATAGATGAGGAAAAAGTAACAGAAGAAGCAAGTTTTATAGATGATTTAGGCGCTGATAGCTTAGATACAGTAGAATTAGTTATGGCTTTTGAGGAAGAGTTCGGTTCCGAAATCTCAGATAGCGAAGCTGAAAAAATTTTAACTGTAGGAGACGCAATTAAATTTATTGAGAGCAAAGCTAACAATTAATAATTTAAATAAATCAATGACTCATGATGAAGAAAATATCATGGTTATTTTATCATCCCCTTCAGGTGTAGGAAAAACAACAATAACCAAAAAAATTCAACAAAAATATCAATCGTTTAAAATATCAGTTTCACATACAACTAGGACACCTCGATCAAATGAAGTTGATGGCGTAGACTACCATTTCATTTCACACGAAAAATTTGAGGAGCTGGTAAAGCAAAAAAAATTTTATGAGTATGCTAAAATTTTTGATAACTTCTATGGAACTTTAAAAGAAAGTGTGGACTTAGCTATCAAAAAAAATGATATTATATTCGATATCGACTGGCAAGGAACTCAACAATTGTCAAAATTTAAGAATTTAAAACTCATTAAAATTTTTTTAATAGCAAGTAATAAAGAAGAGCTTAAAAAGAGACTTATAAAAAGAAATCAAAATACTGTAAAGGAAATAGAAAAAAGATTTAATTCTTTTGACAAAGACATTAAAAATTGGATTGATTATGATTATGTGATTATTAATCAAAACTTAGAAGTTTGTTTTAAACAAATCGAAAGTATCATTCTAAGCAATAAAAAAAAAATTAATTTTTCTCAGTTAGCGCAGTAATTTTATAGTAAATATCTGGATTAATTTCGGATGGTCGCAAAGTATCTTTAAGGTTAGAAATTTTTTTTATTTCATTGTCAGTTAATATTTTTTTCAAATTTTTGTTTATCATTTTTCTTTTATTAGAGAACAAAATATTTGTAATTTTTTCCAAATTTTCTATTTTTTTTATCTTACAATGATTACTTGATTTAGGTTTAAAATGAATAATCATTGAGTTAATTTTTGGTTTAGGAAAAAAACAGTTAGGTGATACAATAAATTTAGTAATTATTTTAAGTTTATAATTTGTTAAAATTGATAGTCTACCGTAGTTTGATGAAGGAAATTGACTTGTAATTTTTTCACCCAGCTCTTTTTGAAACATAAAAATAATATTATTAAGTTTAGAGCTTAAACTTTTAAATTTAATAATTTTAACTAAGATTTGAGATGAAATATTATAAGGTAAATTTCCGAATAGTATTGAATTTTTTTCTGTAGCTTTTTCTAAATTAAATTTTAGTATATCTTTATTAAAAATTTTTATAATTTTATTTTTTAAATATTTTTTTTTTAAAAATGCGTATAATTGATTATCCTTTTCAATAATTTTAAGAGATTTTGGTTTTTTTTTTAGGATTTCATCCGTTAAAGCACCCTTTCCAGGACCTATTTCAATTATATTTTTATTTTTTATTTCAGTTAGATTAATAATTTTTTTGATTATGTTTTTGTCAATTAAGAAATTTTGACCCAAAGATTTTTTCGCAAATATCATCTAAAATTTACTTACAAAATTTATACATTTTATGAGACTTTCTGGATTAGCCTTGTTTTTTCCAATCAAATTAAAAGCTGTTCCGTGGTCAGGGGAAGTTCTAAAATATTTTAAGCCCAATGTGATGTTAATAGCGTCAAATTTAAATAAAGTTTTAAATGGGCCTAAAATTTGATCATGGTACATTCCAACTATAATGTCATAATTTTTATAATCATTTATAAAGATTGTATCTGCTACTAGTGGCCCTTCAACTTTTAATCTTAGATTTTTCAGATTTTTAATGGCTGGAATAATTTTCTTTACTTCTTCTGTGTTTTTTCTCATTTCTCCATTATGTGGATTTAAACCAAGTACTGCAATTTTAGGATCAATTCCAAAGTTTTTTTTAAACCAAAACCTTACTTTTAAAACCTTATTTGTAATTAATGATTTAGATATTTTTGAGGAAACTTTTTTCAAATTTATATGAGTTGTTATGGGTACCACTGAAAGTCTTTTATTATATATCATCATAATTTCAGTATCTTTTTTGACTTTAGATTTTCTAGATAAAAATTCTGTTACACCTATATTTTCATTAGAAAGAAGATTTTTATTGACTGCACAATTAATTAATCCGCCTACATTTTTTCCCAAAGCTAACTTATGGGCATAAGTTAGACATTGTTTAATAAATTTAGAGGATTCTTTTTTTGATATGAGAAATGGTTTTTTAAATTTAATATCTATATTTATTATTTTTAAATATTTACTATTTTGTTTCTCATAAATATCTCTAACTAAAATACAATTAATCTTATAATTTAATTTTTTAAATTGACTTAAAATCAAATCATAACTACCTACTAAATAAATTCTTTTTTTTAATGGACCACTTAATTTATTCCATGATTTGAAAATTATCTCAGAATTAATACTGTTTGGGTCACCAAAAACTAATATAATTTTTTTTTTCATTGATAATCAATAAGAGTTTTGTTTTTTTTAATAGAAATATGATTATTCGAGTAAATTGTTAAAAAATCGTTTGTTTTTTTATCAATAATTGATTTTTTTAATTTTTCTAAATTTTTTTTATCTAAATTTGATATCTTTCTTTTGTCATTTAAATAAAAAATTAATAACGAGTCGTTCCTTTTTATTGGTTTTGTATATTCTCCAATATTTATTTCGTTTAATAATGTAAGAAATTTATTTGATAAACTTTTAGAATTTATCCAACCAATATTTCCACCCTCTAAAGATGATGATGAAATACTATATTTTTGTGCAGCTTTTTTAAAATCATTATTTTCTATATATTTCATAAGATCTTTTAATTCATTTTCTTTTAAAATTTTAGTTTCAATTTCAGATAAGTTATATTCAATTATTGCTTTTTGTTCTGAAATTAATTGATTTAATTCTTTCGTTATTTCTTTTTCATTGAGATTAACTTTCTTTCCATAAATTTTGTAAATTAGGCTCTGCCATAAAAATTCTATTTTAACCTCATCTAAAAAAAGATTGAATTCTAATCCATTATTTTTAAATAAATTTTCTAGATCAGAGACGTTTAAATTGAACCTTCTTGCTAAACTTTCTAAATAATTTGAAATTCTTAGTTCATTATTACTTTTAAAATTATATTTTTTAATTTCCTCTTTTTTTAATTTATTATTAATTAAAGCTTCTAAAGATAATTTTTTAATTTCATTTATATTAGATTGATTTAGTTCATCACCTGCCAAAAATAGAGTAACTTTAATTTTATTTTCTAATTCGTAAGAAGTTATTATTTCATGGCCAACTTTTGCAATTATTTTAAAATTTTCGGATGCGATTAAAATTGAATGAAAAAAAATTAGTAAACATATTTTAAAAATTATTATTTTAAGAATCTTCATAACTGTTAAAATTTAGGAGAAGATAAATCACCAAAT
>TARA_B100001057_G_scaffold130686_1_pt1 | contig 17041 bp, 20 predicted proteins | sample TARA_B100001057 | Tara Oceans TARA_B100001057 (sample SAMEA2621839) | marine metagenome | biome: marine biome (ENVO:00000447); feature: surface water layer (ENVO:00002042); material: "saline water (ENVO:00002010), including plankton (ENVO:xxxxxxxx)" | depth 5 m
AACAAGAGGAACAGCAATTGATAGAATATTAAGAAATGACTTTACTGGCCAAAAAGATCTGCATATTTGGGATTACCAGATCTTTTGGAGTCATATAAGAAAAAATGCAGAACTAAAAACTAAAAATCTGAAATAAATAATTTTGAAAATTAATACTTTAGAACAATTATCATTCGGTTTAGGTGGGGGCGTAAATGCAATCAAAACAGATTTCTTTGTTTGGTATTTAGGTGCCTACTATCTTACTGTTCTGGGATTAAATCCAATTCTTACAGGTTTTGCTCTCTTACTTGCATTATTCTTTGATGCTATAAGCGACCCTTTAATTGGAGCCTTATCAGACAGGATAAGGTCCAGGTTTGGAAGAAGACATATATTTATGGGTTTATCATTGCTGCCTATTTCTATTACATATTTTATGCTATTTATACCTGATAACAGCTGGTCTGAAAATCTTCTATTCTTTTGGTTAATAATATTTACTATTCTTACACGATTCAGTGTAACTCTTTTTGATATACCACACAGAGCTCTTGCTGCAGAAATTCCAGATACATACGAAGAAAAAGCAAACATTATGTCAATGAGAGAAGGCTTCCAATCAATTATTGCTTTATCTCATTCGTTCATAATTCTCCCTTTTATAAATATAAGTGTTGATGATAATTGGATTAATGTTGGGCTTATTGGTTCTATTATGATGTTTGTTTTTGGCTCAATATCTGTTCTTGGGACAAGGTCTTTAATACCAGATTTATATAAATGGCCCGAAAGTTTAAAGAAAAAAAATACATTTCAAGAAATCAGAGAACAGTTAAGATTTGTTTATAAAAATAAAACAATAATAATATTTTTGCTTGGTTCAGTTACCATCCAATTAGCATGGGGTCTAGCTAACAGTTTAACTTTCTTAACTCAAACACAATTTTGGGGTTTAAATGCCTTGCAAATTCAAGAATTTATAAAGATATATTTCTTTTCGACATTGCTTAGTTGGTTTCTAGTACCAAAGTTAGTTAAAGCAATGGAAAAAAGAACAATATTAATAAGCAGTCTATTTATAATCGGAATTTTCCAAGCAGTGCCATTTATAGCCTATAAATTTGGATTTACACCAGACTTAGGGAGTGACTCACTAGTCAATTTCCTTTCATTTATCATCTTCATCACAGGCACATTTTCATTGATTAGCCTTATGACTAGAGAGTCAATGGTTCCTGATATGATTGATCAAGTTCAAAGAGAGTCAAAATTAAGGCAAGATGGTGCAATAAGTTCTCTAACTTCTTTTTGCGCTAAATGCATGACAGGCTTAGGCCAATTTTTCTCAATGCTTATTCTCTGGTTGATATCTTTTCCTTCAGGCTCTATTGAAGCAACACTTCAACAAAAAGAAATGCTGGCTATATTTCAAGGCCCTATGATTATGATTTTATTTTTAATTCCGATTTTCATTTTTGCTGGTTATCAGATTGACAGAAAACAACATAAGAAAATTTTAAAGGACATAAAAACTTAGTTGTTTTCATCATTCTAAGAGAAAATGAAGTATATAATCTAAAGTCATCACTTAAAGGAATTATGGAACTAAAAAAAGCTATTGAAAAGAGATATTCAGTCAGAAGCTATCTAGATAAAGCTGTTGATAAAGATACGGTCAAAAATATATTAGAAGTGGCGAAAAGAGCACCTTCAGGTGTGAATTCCCAACCCTGGAAAGTTTACGTGGTTATGGGTGATACACGAAATAATCTTGTGAAAGAAGCCTGTGAAAACTTTGATAAAGGCGAAATGGAGAAGGAAGTTTACCAAGTATATCCTACTGAAAGACCAGACTGGTATAAAGCAAGACAAAGAGGGGCAGGCTTTGCTTTGTATGGAGCTCTGGGTATTGGAAAAGAAGATATGGATAAACGTTTCACACAAGCACGTAAAAATTATGAATTTTTTGGAGCGCCTGTAGGAATATTTATAACTGTACATAACTCTGTCGGTCCAAATGGATGGGGTCATGTAGGCCATTTTGTACAGAATATATGTTTAGCTGCGGTAGATGCAGGTCTTGCGACATGTTTACAAGAAGCATGGGCTGGATTTCCAGGCCTAATAAAAAAATATACTCACTATGGAGATGAGGAAATTATGTGGTGTGGCATAGCATTAGGTTATGAAGACCCAGATCACCCAGTTAATAGCTTTAGGACTGATAGAGAAGAGTTTGAAAGTTATGCAAAAATTTTAGAGTAATGAAAGAATTTTCACTTCCAAGTCAGCATGGAAAATTACGCGGTGTTATTTGGGATGAAGTTGAAAATCCAATTGGAACAATTCAAATTATTCACGGTCTAGTTGAGTATCATGGAAGGTATCATGAAACAGCAGAATACCTAAATAAGAATGGCTTTATAGTATTTTGCAATGATCATTTAGGACATGGTTTAAATGTTTCTGATGGTAATTTAAAAGGATTTTTCCAGGATGAGAATGGTTATGAAGCAGTTGTTAATCAACTGGGCGAGATGAACTCTCATGTAAGAAAAGAATATCCAACTTTAAAACATTTTGTTTTAAGCCATAGTCTCGGAACAGCCTTAGTACTTTCATTATTAAAAAGAAACATATTTTTTGATGGTGTCCTAATGAGTGCTGCATTTAGCATTAGTAATTTCATGATTTACTTAAATAAACTTTTATTGCTACCTGAATTTTTATTCCAAGGCAAAAAGAGCATAAGCCTAGAAATGGAAAAATTTACTACTCAAAAACACAATTCATTCTACGAACCCAGTAGAACAACACATGACTATCTATCTAGTGATAAAGAAAAGGTAGATGAATATATAGCTGATGAATTATGTGGTTACCCCAATACAACACAACTCTGGCAAGATCTTTCTTCAGGCTTTATAAATTTATGGAGTAAAGAAACCTTTAGCAAGTTTGATAACGATACGCCTTTTTATCTAATTACAGGAGATCAAGATAAGGTGAATAATGATGGTAAGCAGGCAGAAGATATCCATGCTTTGCTTATAGAGTCAGGCTTTAATTCTAAATTAGAGGTGTTTAAAAATATTCGCCATGAACCATTTCAAGAAAAAGAAAGACGAAAAGTATTCAAAAGTGTATTAAATTTCTATCTATCTAATATTTAAGATCGCCTTCTTTGTGGCATTACATATGTTTGAAGTATCAGAATTCTTTCGGTAATAATCTCTCTTATTTTAAAATTATTTCTTGCTATTCTTCTTGCTTCTTGCAAATCTCTTAAAGCCTCTTCATATCTCCCAGAATAAAAAAGGAATTCGCTATTAGTTAAATGATAACCAAGCATATTTTTACTATTTTTTTGAACTTGACTAAGATCTTTGAGTAGGTTGATATCAACAGGCCTATAAAACTTTATATCTTCAAGCACTTGTTCTGCTGCTAGGTAGTTTTCCTCCATTATATGTGCATTTGCTAGGTTGTAGCTCAAAGGATAATTGCCTAATGAAACGGCTAAGAGTTCATTTGTAAATTCTTTACTTTTTCTTAAGTTTCCAGATTCCGTATAAACTTCGGCAAGACTAGTTTTAATAATTAAGTTATCGGGATATTTAATCTCCAAACCTTTTAATAGCTCAATTGATCTGGTGAAATTTAACTTCTTTTTTTCAATTAGAGCTCGAAAGTATATATCTTCATCATTGTCACCAATTTCTTTTTCGAATGCTCTTATAGACAAGTTATCTGTCATGAGATATTTCACTCTTTTTTTAATCAATTTGAAATTGAAACTATCTGTTTTTCCAGGGCTTGGAAATTCACGAGCTCGCTCTCTGGATTCAGTTATTCTTCTTGTCGTAATGGGGTGGGTAAGAAGAAATTCCGGTATGTTGTCTCCAGATAACCTTCTTACTTCTTGCATATTTTTAAACATTTCAGACATTTCAATTGTGTCATAGCCGGCTTTTTGAAGAGTTACATAGCCCTCCCTGTCAGCTTCTGTTTCATATAGTCTTGAAAACCTAAGTTGTTGTGCAGCTAATAATCCTTGCCCACCAATAATAGCTGCTGGGCTATTTGTAGCCACAGCCACAACTATTGCAGCCAGTACTGTTGCTAAGCTTTGGTTGCTTCTGTCGCTTCCTTCTAATATTTGTCTAGCAAAGTGTCTTTGGCTAAGGTGAGCAAGCTCATGTGCAATTACAGATGCAAATTGAGCTTCATTATCAGAATGTTTAAACAAGCCAGCATTCACACCAATAATTCCACCAGGTGCAGCAAATGCATTTAATGAATTATCTTCTATTAAGATTAGTTCAAATGCTTTTTTATTTACTTTACTTTGTTCTCCAACCTTATATACAAATAATTCAGTCCATTCTTGAACAATAGGATCATAAAGAATTGGTGTTTCTCTTTTGAGATCTCTAAGGAACTGTCTGCCTAAAGATTCTTCTTCAGTCTGTGAAACTGCACCACTCAACCTATCACCTATTAATGGCAATTCAATACTGCTTTCTTGGGAAAAGCTTAGATTGCTTGTCGCCAAAAAGATTAGGAAAAGAAATGTTTTTTTAATCATAAGAGTTAACTATAATTATTTGATAGGTATTTTATAAGAAGATTCAATAAAAAATGAAATTAAATAATTTATTCAAAAACCAACAGATTATGTTTTTATTATCTGTTTTGCTCGGAGGTTTCTTTGCTCTTTGGGTTTTAGGTGATTTATCAGCCCCAATACTTACAAGTATAGTGCTGGCTTTTTTATTTAGACCTATGCATGTTTATTTTACAAAAATCGGAATTCCAGAGAGATTGAGTGTTTTCATTACTTTTTCGATAGCTGTTTTATTAGCCATAATATTCTTTCTTATATTTATACCTCTATTTGTAAATGAAGCTAATAGGTATCTTAGTGAACTACCAAATCTGAGTGTGATAGCTGAACCTATAATAGCTTTCTTGGGAGAGGTTAATGCACCAAATGAATCCATTGAAGGGGCTCAAACCTTTCTAAGTGATATAAGTGGTTTCGCAAGTGAGGCGGTATCATTTGGAATTTCTCGTTTGCAAGATACAGCTAACTTATTCCTAGGCATAATATTAGTACCTATTTTTTTATTTTTTTGGTTATGGGATACTGATACATTGTCATCAGGGTTTACAAAATTAGTTCCTAAGAAGAGAAGATTTCTAGCAAAAGTTTGGACTGAAACAAATACTAATTTTCAAAATTATTTTAAAGCTAAGTTTATAGAGGTTTTTGTAGTTGCAATATTTGGTAGTTTGATGTTCTGGTTGTTAGGAGTTAATAGTCCTATTTTACTGGGTGTAACTTTTGGATTGAGTCAGTTAATACCTTTTTTTGGTCCGGTATTTATGACTTTTCCTGTTGCAATTGTAAGTCTTGCTCAATTTGGCTTAGACCCTTATGTTCTATTCATATTGTTTTGTTACGCAATGTTACAAAATATTGATGGAAATATTTTTCTTCCTTTCTTAATGTCAGGAGTAGTGAAACTCCCTGCTGTAGTTGTATTGCTATCTGTATTTCTATTCGGAGCGATATTTGGTATTTGGGGTGTATTCTTTGCTGTGCCCCTAGCAAGCTTCATCAAGTCTTTAATGGATAATTGGAAATACGCAGATTCTTAAAGCTCTGATAGGAACTCATAGACTTCTTCTACATGCCCAGGAACCTTTACACCTCTCCATTCCTTGATGAGCAATCCATCTGGACTAATTAGGAAAGTGCTTCTTTCAATCCCCATGTATTTTCTCCCATACATAGACTTTTCTTTCATAACGCCATAAGCGTTACACATTGTTTCATCTGGATCGGATAATAATGGGAAATTAAGTGACTCTTTATCTATAAAACTTTTGTGAGATTTGATTGAATCTCTAGACACTCCAACAATTTTGCAGTTTTTCTTTGAGAATTTATTTTTATAATCTCTAAAATCTTGGCTTTCAATTGTGCAGCCTGAAGTTTTATCTTTGGGGTAAAAATATATTACTAGGTAACTTCCTTGAAAATTATCTAAACTTAATTCCTTATTTTCATCAACCAGAGCTAAAAAACTTGGAGCTTTTGATTTATCATTCATGTGTAGATTATAGGAAAAAAAAATTTGAAAGGAAGTCTTGTTGCGATAGTTTCACCAATGATGGCAAATGGTGACATTGATTTTAATTCGTTTAAGAAATTATTAAGCTTCCATGAAGACGCGAAAACTAGTGGCATTGTTCTAGCAGGAACTACTGGCGAGTCAGCAACAATGAATAAATACGAAAGAGGTGAGATATTCTCATTTGCCAAAGCAGAGTCAAAGCTTCCTTTAATTGCAGGTGTTGGAAGCTCATCAACTAACGATGCAATTGAATTGATTGAAATAGCTCAAAAAAATGGGATTGATAATTGTATGGCCGTAACTCCATATTATAATAAGCCCTCACAAAAAGGATTGTTCCTTCATTTTAAAGAACTTTCAAAGACTTCAGCTAATATCATTCTGTATAATGTCCCTGGCAGAACAGGCGTAGACTTATACCCCAGCACAACTAAACAACTTTCTGAAATATCAAATATCACTGGCATAAAGGAAGCAGTTGATACGTCCGAAAGGTTTGAAGCACTTAAGAAGATTAAATCTGAACGAAATGATTTTCTGCTTTACTCAGGTGACGATCCAACATTTGTTGAGTTTATGAGATACAGCTGTGATGGTGTCATATCGGTAGCTGCAAATGTAATCCCCAAGCAAATAAGAGAATTATCTGATCTTTGTTTTCAAGGTTGCTTTGATGAGGCAGAACAATTAAATAAAAATTATTTAGATTTTTTTAAACTTTTATTTACCGAAGCAAGTCCAAGCCCATGTAAATACTTACTTGAAAAAATGTCTTTACTAGAGAATAATCTAAGGTTACCGTTACATCCACTTTCAGAGGAATACAGGGAAAAAATTTATGAAACTTTCAAAAATATTTAGTGTTATCTTAATTTGCATATTTGTGCTTCAAAATTGCACAATTCCAGAAAGTAGGAAGCCATATTGTCCAGAAAATGGGTGTTTTCTTGAAAAGAGAGAAGATCCTAATGAGAGATATAGCGATGAGGGTAAAGAATTAGAGGATTACGACCAACTCCAGTCTCTTGAGGTATTGGATGAATTTCCATTCCCCCCTAAAAGCCCAAGCTTTATTAAAGAAGGTGAAGTTCCAAGACCAAAAAAGATTTTTTCTTCACAAGGCTCAGAAAATGTTGAAGTAAGAAGGCTGGGTGAGATTTATTGGATCTATATTGAGGCTCTACCTTCAAAATCATGGCCTTTAATAAAAGATTTCTTATTAGACAATGAGTATGAATTACTAAATGATGACCCAACACAGGGAAAAATAACTGCGAAGAAAGCATCTCAATTCTTTCTCACATTAGAGCATGGCATAAAAAACAACAGTTCTGAGATATACCTTCTAGACTCAAGCAATAATAGTATGGAGCTTAACTATTTCGAGGAATTAGCAGCCTACATTTCTGAAAATCTACCAGGTTATGAGGGCAATTCAATTGCAGCTCAAGGTTTAAATCTCAATAAGAAAGCCAGAATTGTTTATGTAAAAAAAGAGATTGGGATAGAATTCAGACTGCCTTTTGACAGGACCTGGTCAGCATTATCAAAAGCTGTTGAAAAAGCTGATCTAAAGATTGCAGACAGGAATAGAGAATTAAAATATATCCAAATCAAATTGGATGATGAGGATGAAGGCTTTTTTAGAAATCTCTTTTCTGCACAGAATGCATCTGAAGTCGAAGCAGATTATGAACTTATATTTTCTGAGTCAGAAGGAAATACAATCTTAGAGTTCAAAAAGTTATCTGATGTTGAAGTCTCAGTTGATGAGCTTGTTGACATTATCAATGAATCATTATCGTGATAAAAAAAGGAAATTTAATATCTGAAGGCAAAGCAAAATCTTTGTTTGAAACAGAAAAATATGAAGAGCTGATGATGGTTTATAGGGATGACACCTCAGCATTTGATGGCAAGAAAAAAGAGGCTTTAAAAGGAAAGGGTGAGATAAATAATATATTTAACGCTCATATCATGGATTATCTTGCAAATAATGGCGTTGAAACTCATCACTTAAAAACTGTTTCCGAAAATGAAAGTTTAGTCCAAAGGCTAGATATGCTGCCAGTCGAATGTGTTGTTAGAAATATTGCTACAGGTTCAATTTGTAGAAGACTAGGGGTTGAACAGGGATTAAATTTTGAAGAACCTTTGTTTGAATTTTTCTTAAAGGATGATGATTTGGGCGATCCTCTAATTAATGACAATCACATCATAGCCTTTAAATGGGGCACAGAAAAAGAAATAGAGATCATGAAAGAGAAGACATTGGCCATTAATAAGTTATTGTGTGAAAAATTTTCCAAAGCTGGACTTATTCTGGTTGACTATAAAGTTGAATTTGGAAGAAGAGGAGATGAAATTATTCTTGGCGACGAATTCACTCCTGATGGTTGTAGAATTTGGGATCAAGAGACAGGCGAGAGTCTCGACAAAGATAGGTTTAGAAAAGATTTAGGGAACGTCGTTGAATCCTACCAAATTGTGGCACATAAGCTTGGAATAAGTCTTTAAATATTAGTCTAAGGCCCCACATTATCATATAATTGACCCATGAATAGAAACCTAGTTTATTTTGATTATGCGGCTACATGCCCTGTTGATCCAAGAGTTGCAGCCAAGATGCAGGATTGTCTATTGATTGATGGAACTTTTGGTAACCCAGCTTCTAGGTCTCATGAATTTGGGTGGAAAGCTGATGAAGCAGTCGAGAAAGCAAGATTGCATGTGGCTAATCTTGTTAATGCAGATTCTAGAGAGATAGTATGGACATCAGGAGCTACCGAATCCGACAATTTAGCTATAAAAGGCGCAGCCAAGTTTTATAAAGATAGAGGTAATCACATTATCACCTCAAAAATTGAACATAAAGCTGTATTAGATCCATGTAGGCAATTAGAGAGAGAAGGTTTTGAAATTACATATTTAGATCCAGACGAAAATGGTGTTATTTCATTAGAAAATATTCAAAAACATGTAAAAGATACAACAATACTTCTATCAATAATGCATATAAATAATGAGTTAGGGGCTGTTAATGATATTGAAAAAATAGGAAAATTTACTAGAGAAAATAATATTATTTTCCATGTTGATGCTGCTCAAAGTACAGGCAAGTTACCCATTGATTTAGCTAAGCTAGAGGTAGATTTGATGTCATTCTCAGGCCACAAAACATATGCACCTAAAGGTATAGGAGCATTATATGTCCGAAGAAAACCAAGAGTAAGGCTTGAAGCACTTATTCATGGCGGGGGCCACGAGCGAGGATTTAGAGCAGGCACTTTGCCAACTCACCAAATAGTTGGTATGGGAGAAGCATTTAGAATAGCAGCTGAAGAAATGGAACAAGATAATAAAAAGATTGCTAAATTAGCTGATATCTTTTGGAAAGAAGTTTCAGGAATAGATGAAATTTACTTAAATGGTTGTTTTGAAAATAAAGTCCCAAATATCACCAATATAAGTTTTGCCTACATCGAAGGAGAGTCATTAATCATGGCCCTTAAAGATGTAGCAGTTTCCTCAGGTTCTGCTTGTACATCAGCTAGTCTAGAACCATCATATGTTTTACGTGCACTTGGCAGGGCAGATGAACTAGCGCATAGTTCAATTAGATTTTCATTTGGTAGATTTACAACAGAGAAAGAAGTTAGAATGGTTGCTGCAACAACTAAAAAAGTTGTGCATCAATTAAGAGAATTATCCCCTCTATGGGATATGTTCCAAGATGGTGTAGATCTTGAAAAAGTGGAGTGGGCGGCCCATTAAATAGATATGTATTCTAGAAAAGTAATTCAAAAGTTCGAAGAAACGCTTAATAATCCATCAGCACATAACGTTGGAAGAATGGATGCTAATGCAAAAAATGTTGGCACAGGTATGGTGGGTGCACCAGCATGTGGTGATGTAATGAGGCTTCAGATTGAGGTTAATGATCAAAATATTATTACAGATTGCAAATTTAAAACCTATGGTTGTGGGTCAGCAATTGCATCAAGCCAACAAATGATTGAAATGTTAATAGGAAAAACATTAGAAGATGCAAAAAAAATCAAGGATAGAGAAATTGCTGATTTATTAGAATTACCATCTATCAAGGTGCACTGCAGCGTTTTAGCAGAAGATAGCATCAAAAAAGCAATAGCGGATTATGAATCCAAAACAACATAAACCAACTATCTTAAACTTCACATCAAAAGCCCTTGCGCATTTTAAACATATGGTTTCTATGCAGGGTAAGGAAAATAAGGTTAAATTAGGTGTTAAAAAAATGGGTTGTAATGGTTATGCCTATTACTTTGAGTTTACAAGCAGAGCAAATAAATCTGATCATAAAATATCTGTAGATAGTTTAGATTTTTTTATACCATCTGACTCAGTAGAAATAATAAAAGGCAGCCAAGTAGACTTTATAATAGAAGGCTTAAATCAAGGAGTTAAGTTTATCAACCCAAATGCAAGTGCAGTGTGCGGGTGTGGTGAAAGTTTTACTGTCAGGGATGAAGAGCTATCAATTGAATCTAAAACTGCTCAAAAAAAAAATTAAAAATACTACCCCACGAAGTGATATGTCCTGATGGTCTCACTCTTGAAATGAACCCAAATGAGACTATTCTTGATGCCTGTTTAAGAAATGGTGTGAACTTAGAGCATGCTTGTGAAAAAGCTTGTGCTTGCACAACTTGTCACGTCATAGTCAAAGAAGGTTTTGATAGCTTAGAAAATGCTGGTGATGACGAAGAAGATCAATTGGATAAAGCATGGGGTCTGGAAACAAATTCCAGGTTGAGTTGCCAAGTTTACCCTACTGATAAATTGACTGTAATAGAGATACCAAAATATACAATTAACCAAGTTTCTGAGTTACCATAACAATGCTTAAGTGGGTAGATACATTAGATATTGCAATAGAATTATCTGAAAAATATCCAGGTAAAGACCCACAGTGGATAAATTTTGTAGACCTTAGGAGTCTGGTTGTTAATCTTGAGGATTTTGATGACGATCCTGAAAAGGTGAACGAAAAAATACTTGAATCGATCCAGCAAAATTGGATTAAGGAGAAAGACTAATATGGAAATGACATTATCAATTATTAAGCCAGACGCAGTGGCCAAAAATGTAGTTGGAAAAATTGAACAAAGGTTTGAAGATGCAGGTTTAAAAATCGCTGCATCAAAAATGGTTCACTTAAGTACAGAAAAAGCTAAGGGATTTTACGCAGAACACGACGGTAAACCTTTTTTTAATGCTCTTATTGAATTTATGACTTCAGGACCAGTAGTAGTGCAAGTTCTCTCAGGAGATAATGCAATTATACTTAATAGAGAATTAATGGGCAACACAAACCCAAAAGAAGCAGCAGCAGGTACTATTAGAGCTGATTTTGCAGAATCAATAGATGCAAATGCTGTTCACGGGTCTGATTCACCAACAAGTGCTGTAAGAGAAATTAATTATTTCTTTGATAGCACTGAAATATTTAGTTAAAAAATTGGAAATTAAACCTATTCAAAGAAAGAAAACTAGAAAAATTTGGGTGGGCGACGTTCCAGTAGGCGGGGGATCGCCAGTTTCTATTCAATCAATGACTAATACAGAAACGACTGATGTTTCTGCCACAGTAGATCAAGTTAATGAACTGGAGGATGCTGGAGCTGATATTGTAAGAGTTTCAGTGCCAAGCATTGAAGCTGCCGAGTCTTTTAAAGCAATTAAAAAAAATACAAATATTCCTTTAGTCTCGGATATTCATTTCGACTATAAGATTGCTCTTGAAGTCTTAAAATATGGAGTTGATTGTGTTCGAATTAATCCAGGAAATATTGGCAGTGAAAAAAAGATTAAAGAAGTAATCTCTGCTGCGAGAGACATGGATGTACCGATAAGAATCGGCGTTAATGGAGGCTCTCTAGAAAAAGATCTTCAAAAGAAATACGGAGAACCAAATGCAGATGCTTTAGTTGAGTCTGCAATGAGACATGTAAACATCCTCTTAGATAATAATTTTGAAAACTTTAAGTTAAGTATCAAGTCCTCGGATATATTTATGGCTGTTGAAAGCTATGAAAAAATTTCAGACTTAATTGAACAGCCGCTACATTTAGGTATTACGGAGTCAGGTTCACTTAAAACTGGAACTGTAAAATCATCTATTGGCTTAGGAAGATTATTAATGCAAGGTATTGGTGACACTATGAGAGTTTCACTGGCTTCAGATCCTGTTGACGAAATACATGTTGCCTGGGAAATGCTCAAATCTTTAAAAATTCGATCGAGAGGAGTAAAAATCGTTGCCTGCCCGAGCTGCTCTAGGCAAAACTTCAAGGTTATTAATACAGTAAATAAATTAGAGAATGAGCTTTCATACCTAAAAGAGGAAGTTACTTTAGCTGTCATAGGTTGCTATGTTAATGGTCCAGGCGAATCAAAAGTAGCAGATGTAGGTGTTACAGGTGCTTCTCCAAAGCACTTAATATATTTAAATGGAAAACCAGCATATAAAGTTGAATCAAATGAATTAGAAAATGCTCTTATAAAAGAAGTAACTAAAATTGCAGACCAAAAAAGAAATACAATATTAAAAGGATGAAAGAAATAAGAACTATAAGAGGAATGCCAGATCTCTATGATGAAGATATAGAGAGAATAGCTCTCGTAGAAAATACCTGTCTTGAAGTATTCAAAAGCTTTAATTACAAAGAATTTAGAACTCCTGTTATAGAGAATAAGTCATTATTTCAAAGATCAGCTGGCGAAACTTCTGATATCGTTCAAAAAGAAGTTTATGAATTTGAGGATAGAAATGGAGAAATGCTCTGTTTAAGACCGGAAGGTACAGCTGGTCTTGTAAGAGCCTTAATAACAAATGGTTTAATAAGTGAAGAAATCAAAAAACTCTTTTACATTGGCCCAATGTTTAGGTATGAAAGGCCCCAAAAAGGAAGAAAAAGACAATTTTTCCAAGCTGGAGTCGAGCTTGTGGGAGAAGGCACATCAAAAAGTGATGTGGAAGTTCTTCTAATAGCAAAAACAATTCTGGAGAAGCTTGGGGTGGAATATTGTCTAGAAATTAATTATTTAGGTGGAGAAAAATCATTAGATTCATATAGAGCATATTTAAGAGAATTTCTTCAGGCCAACAAAACTTGTTTTGATGAAAAGTTGTATACAAGGTTGCAAAGAAATCCAGTGAGAGCAATCGATTCAAAAGACGAAAAAATTAAAGAAGTTATAAAAAATGCAAAAGATATTACCAATTTTCTAAATGAAGACGAAAAATTAGCATTTGCAGAAACAATAGAAGCTCTTGATATGCTTCAAGTCCAATATAGGATAAATACAAAGCTAGTAAGAGGCATGGATTATTACACTGGAACTGTTTTTGAGTTTACTGTTGATGGCCTGGGAGCACAAAATGCTGTTATTGGTGGTGGAAGATATGACAATCTTATTGAGGAGCTAGGGGGAAAAAAATTGCCGGCAATCGGTTTTGCATTGGGCATTGATAGGCTCTCTGAGATTATCGCTATTGAAAACAAAAATAATGATATTTTCATAGGCTGTGCTGAAGTTAAATCAATTAAATATGCACAATATATAAGTAATAAATTACGCCTTAATAATGATGATTTAGTTATTGAAAGTTACCTTGGTAACGCAAATGTTTCAAAACAACTCAAAAAAGCTAATTCTCTCGGCTTTAAATTTGTTATCATAATCGGCCAAGAGGAGCAGAACACTAAAATATTTAAAGTAAAAAGTCTGAAAGAAGAGAAAGAGCTATCTTTAAATGAAAAAGAATTAATGGAGTTTTTTAATGGTTGATAGAATCCTAGAGTTTTTAAGAAATCGTTATTTTATTGGCACAATGGTGGCCATTATTTTGGGTTTAATTCTCAATTCTTTTGTCACCTATTCAAAAGAAAGAGCAAATGAGGCTGAATTTGAAAAATTCCAAGAAGTTAACGCGTCATTATCAGTTCAATCTGAGGAAGAAGTAGTAAGTAGCAAGCTAAATTTAGAATTTGACTCATTGGGATTTGAAATGATCACGAAGAGTGTCTTAGCTAAGAAATCCATTGATGAAAATGACTTTAATAATGCAGTAAAACTTTTTAATGAAATATACACAGAGGTTGTATCCAGCAATATCTCAAAAACAACAAAAGAGGTATTAATTGAGCAGTATTCGGAAAATATTGTAAGACTATATATGGAATTAGATGATTTTGAGAGTGGAGATAAATTTATTAGTGAAAATCAACTTAACAGCTCGAGATTCCATGATGTAGCTGGAGATTTCTATAAATATTTTAGTAATAATGACAAATCTAATTTTCATTATGATCGCGCCATAAGTTTTGATATCGATCTATCACAACAGAATCTAATTAACTTAAAGAGACCTATTAAGTAGCATGAAACAGATTTTAAAAATAATTTCAATTTTTATCTTGGCATCATGTCAAACTTTAGGCTTTACTCAAGAAGACCCAGATGGTCCAGTTAAGCTTGATCTTAACTATGAAAGCTTTATGACAGAATCTTGGACAAATAAAGCTGAAACTCCACTTATTAATTTTAATTTTTTTGATGAAAATATAGAGTCAGAAATGTTTTTTGACTTGAATGGAACAACAGTCTTTGCCGTGAATAAAAATCAATTAGTTCTTACTAACTATGATTCTGGACAGATTTTGAAAAATTTTGAATTAGAGACTAGCAGAATAATTTCTGGTGTATCGGTTGGTTATAATACCTTTCTATATGCCGATGCAGATGGAATCATATATGCTCACGATTCAAACTCTGGTGAATTAAAATGGACTAAGGCACTAGAGGATGTGGTTCTTTCTGAAATATTAATAACATCAACAGCTGTTTATGTTCAAACCTCTTCAGATGTTCTATATGGTTTAGATCTTCAAAATGGTGAGACACAATGGTCAAAAAAAGCTCAAGCACCTTTGCTCTCAATAAGAGGGACTGCTTCTCCAATAACTTTTGAAGGTTTAATTTTTACTAGTTTTTCAAATGGCAGGCTTGCAGCAGTAAGAGAGGTAGATGGAATACAATTATGGGAAAAACCAATATCAAGATTAAAGGGCTCAACTGAATTAGAAAAATTAATGGATGCCGATTCAAAAGCTGTTCCTATCAATGAAGATATCTTTGTGGCTAATTACAACGGATCTTTAACACGTTTTAATATAAGAAATGGTGAAAAGGTTTTTTCAGTAGATCATTCAACTCTTAAGCCGATAATATTGTATAAAAGCACAATTACCTCAATTAATACAGATCAAGAAATTATAGGCTTCAATGCTATAAATGGAACAGAAATTTGGCGTAGTCAGAAATTTAAAAATCGTGATATAACTGACCTTATTTTATATGATGACAAATTATACTTTGGTGATTTTGAAGGCTATATTCATGAAATAAATCCAGAAAACGGAATGATCACTGGGCTCGTTAAAACAGAATTAAAATCAATAAAACAGATTGCTATTTATTCAGATAAATTGATAGTGCAAGATACTGATGGATCTATCTCTGGATTTGATCTGAATTAAATGATTACTACGGTTTCACTTGTCGGTAGAACCAACGTCGGCAAATCTTCAATTTTTAATAAGCTAGCTAAGTCTAAATCAGCTTTGGTATCTGAGTTTGAGGGCTTAACAAGAGATATAAAAACTGCGACCATAAGAAAAGACAATAAAACAATCAATCTTGTCGATACTGGAGGTTTCTACACTTCCAAGGATGATAATTTTGAGGAAATGATTCTTGCTAAGGCATTTGAAGCAATTGAATTATCTCAAATTATTTTATTTGTTGTGGATAAAAAATTTGGCATATCACCATATGACAAAGAGATTGCCTCCATCATTAGAAAGAGCAATAAAAAAGTGATACTGGTTATCAATAAAATAGATGTTAAGACTATAGAAGGCACTTCAATATTTGATGAATTTGGATTCAATGAGAAGATAGAAGTAAGTTCAGAGCATAATCTAAACATTGCAGATCTAAAGAATTTAATATTCTCACAAATTGATCAAGATGAAGAAAGTTTAGAGCAAGAATTGCCGAAAATTTGTGTTATGGGAAAACCAAATGTCGGAAAATCCTCAACAATCAATTCTATTATTAATCAAGATAAGATGATTGTTTCAGATGTGCCAGGCACAACAATTGATTCAGTCGATACAAAAATTTCTTACAAAGGTAAAAACTACCTATTTATTGATACAGCCGGTATTCGAAGAAAAAATAAAACTGTTTCAAAAGAAGAAAAATTTTCAGTAATCAAATCACTTGAATCAAACCTTAATGCTGATTTAGCAATAATTATGTTAGATGCTTCAAGCTTTCTTCTTGATCAAGATCGAAAACTTATTGAAAAAGCTAGAGACAATGGGAGAGCAATAATCATTGTAGTAAATAAAACAGACCTATTAGATAAAGATAATAAATCAGAGATTGAAAGTATTTTAAAGACAGACCCTATTTTTATAGGACTGCCTAGTTGTTTTATTTCTGCAAAAAATCGAGAGGGCTTGAAACATCTCTTTGATATTATTTACAGAGTTTTAGAAAACGTAAAAAGGAATATCTCTACCAATAAATTAAATAACATTCTTAGAAAAGCCATGGATGCAAAGTCAATTCCTTTTAAAGGAAAATTCAGGCCAAAAATTAGGTTTGTGCACCAAGGGGGAAAGAATCCTCATATTATAACAGTGCATGGTAATTCCTTGGAAAAAATAGAAGGTAGTTATAAAAGGTTTCTAGTAAATTTCTATCAAAAAAAATTGGAGCTACTTGGCATAACTATAAAACTCAAATTTATAACTTCTAAAAATCCTTATAAATCTTAATTTTATAGCCGTAATTGCTAT
>TARA_B100001057_G_scaffold288379_2_pt1 | contig 17030 bp, 19 predicted proteins | sample TARA_B100001057 | Tara Oceans TARA_B100001057 (sample SAMEA2621839) | marine metagenome | biome: marine biome (ENVO:00000447); feature: surface water layer (ENVO:00002042); material: "saline water (ENVO:00002010), including plankton (ENVO:xxxxxxxx)" | depth 5 m
TTTAGCCATTTCCATTAGTTCTGGCTTAGCATGTAGTTCAATACTATCATCAAACTTATTCATATACACACCTAGCATCGCCCACATTTGGTCAGGGTATACACCGTTACCTAAGAAGTTTACAGGTCTACGATAATGTTCCCAATTCTTTTCTTTATGATTATGTTCTATTCCATACTGTTTTACTTTTCTCCAGAAAGATGTATCTTCTCTATCTGATAAAGTAAAGTGATAAGCAATAAAATCTGCAATACCATCTTCTAATTTACACATATTTTTATTGAATGCATAAATTTGGGAAGGTGTAATTACAGGGTTTTCTTCTTTAGCACGATTAATAATTCTATTAACTAATTGAATACATGCTTGTGCAACATAAATTGAATTAGCTTCCATAGGTTCTACAAACGCACCGCCCATTCCAATACCAACTACATTTTTATTCCAAGGAGTTTCTTGTCTTCCTGACTCCCAAGAAATATGTCTTGGTTCTTTAATGAATTCATATCCATCCCAATATCTAATTAATTTTTCTTTTGCATCAGCAGGATCAATTTCATCTTTATCAAAAATATATCCTGAACCCATACGATTGAATAGTGGAATAATAAAGTTCCAACCTTCATCTTGTGCATACGATTGAGTATAAGGACGCATTTCATTATAAACATCTTTATATTTTACTGGACCAACGATTGCATCTTTTGTAAAGATATGTTCATATTCATGCCAACCATTATCCATTGTACCTGTTAAGATACGATTAAAGCCTGTAGCATCACAATATAAATCTGCCTCATGTTCTGACCCATCTTCTAACACTAGTTTAGTTACATAACCCTGTTCATCTTTTTGAATATCTGCAACGTGTCCCCAAACGTGCTTTACTCCGTTTGGTAGTGCAACTCTATCTCTAACTATTTCTGGAAATCTTTCTGCATCTACATGCCAAGCATATGAGTTATAGCTACCTATCATTTTATGGTCTTCCATATCATAAGGTGCTTTTCGACCATCCATTAAGAATGTTGCTTCCATCATACCTTCTGACATTTCATGCCAGTTAACTCTGCCATCACGTAATAACTGTAACCAATAATCATTCCATTTATCATTTACACCAGGTTTACCTTGTGAGTTATAATAATAATCGTCTGTGGTTAATTGATTATAATAACTTGTCTTGATATGTTTTTCTGGAAGTGACCATGAGAATGTAAAATACTGTTCATCAAAACGTGAACAATGCCAGTGATTAGTTACATGATGCCTTTTGCCTGGTATATTCCAACCAACAAATTTGTTTCCTAATTTATAAATTGAATTAGAAGATGACATCCAATCACGTTCATGTATTCCCATTTCACGAAAGAAGTCCCCTAGTTGAGGTATAGTAGATTCTCCTACACCTAAAATTCCTACTTTCTTACTTTCAATAAGTGTAACATCAATCTCTGGATTTTTTAATTTCAGATATCCGGCAGTAAACCAACCACCAACTCCGCCACCAAGAACAACAATCTTGCTTACTTTATTTTTCATGTTCTCTCCACAAACTTTTCTTTTACTACGTGCCTTTGTACTTTGCCCATTTTATTTCTAGGCAGTGGCTCTGTAGTTATAATAATTTCTTTTGGTATTTCATACTGAATAAGTTTATCTTTTATGTATTCAAATAACTCAGTGTTATTTATCTGGTTTTCAGAGGAGACTATAGCAACGATTTCTTTTTCTCCTAGTTCTCTATCTCTATGAGTTACACAAACTTCATTCACATTAGGGTGTACTAGCAATGCATTTTCTATTGCTACAGGTGAGACATTAAAGCTATTTACTTTTATTAAATCTGTCTTACGTGACTTAAAAAATAAAAGATTATGTCGCCTTTCAAATACATCTCCCGTACACCAATATCCTTCGTTGTCGAATTCAGATTCTTGATTTAGATATCCTTTCATAACACAATCACCCTTTAACCAAAGCATACCATATCTATCTAGCTTGTATTGATACTTGTCAGTAATTTCTAACTGTAATGGATTTGCTATACCAGGTTTGATAAGATAAGTTAATGGTGGGACATGTGTTTCAGTACACCCATATAAGTCTCTTATAGCAGGTACTCCTTTATCAAATAATGTATTCAACATTTCCTCAGGTATAACAGTACTACCAACTGATAGTTGTCTCCAATGAGACATGTCTAATTCTTCCCATGCTTTTAGTTTAGATAAAGCAATCATCATAGCAGGTACAATGATTCCAACTGTAGGTTTAAATTCTTTATTGAGTTCTATAAATCTTCTTGGGTTAAATTGCTCCATTATAACCGTACAGCCTTTCATTAGACCTGGAAGAGGATACAAATATAAACCAGCTATAGTAGAAGGAGGCAGTTGAGCCAATACCACATCATCTGTAGTCATTTCATAGATTTGCATATTTTGTATACAAGCCTGTGTACAACCTAATCTGGTATGACCAACTGCTTTAGGTTCTCCTGTTGTTCCACTAGTAAAGATAACAGTATATAAATCGTTAAGATGTTTTGTATATACTAATCCCTTGTTATGAGGTTTAAGATTTAAAGCATCGTCCTCATTTAAAATGACATGGTCAGGATTACTTGCTGATTTAATTTGCTCAATTACTTTATCTGGTAGATTTGGGAAAGTAGGCATGAAAGTTATGCCTAAAGAGTCACATGCCAATACCATTCGCACATAATGGTATTCTTTATCACTAGCAAACAAAACCTTATCACCCGGTCTCATAGCAGTAGATAATATGGCGGCAAGTTTTTCTACACTATCGATTAACTCTTTATATGTATAGGTTTTATCATGACAAACAATAGCACATTTATTGCCATGAGTCTTCGCCCGTATCTTTATAGTTTCCCAAATCATATATATATTATAACAAAAAAAGGGAGAGAAGTCAATACCTCTCTCCCTGCTTTAACGCCTTAAGTGTCTGCTCTTAGGCGTTATGAGCCTCGATAATTAGTTTACCGTACTTCTTGAAGAAGTCCTCGATGCATGGAACCTTTCTAGGTTCTAACGGAAGTTTGTAAACTTTCAATGCAGTTCTACCACCTAGAACAATCATTTCAGTTTCAAAGTTATCCATCATAAACTTGAAAAAGTTGTTAGCCATATCGTATAGCTTTTCACTTTTACCTTTATTGTTCTCTGCCTCTTCTTTTAGTTCGTAACAAAGTGATGCAGTAAGTGAAAACATTGCTGAGATTTCCTTAGCCTCTCTTGAAAGAGTCTTAACTTTACCAGCTAAGATATCAGTAGGATTTGGAAGTTTCCCAGAAATAGCCCTGTGAGCCATAAACTTTGTAGCAACACCATCACCAACAGTACCTGCAATCAAGTCATGTAAGTCAGAGTCAGTGATAACTTCACCTTCTTTAGGCATCAACTGTGATGCAAAAGTCCAAGACCTTGGAGTAGCAAAAGCCCTTGATGCAGTTTTAGGGTCAAAGTTAAACAAGTCCATCTTGTTAGATGTTAAGTAACCAACAACGTCAGAATGGATTTTGTTTTCCAAAGCCCATGTCTGCCAATCATTAAAGTCAACACCCATTTCTAAGTGTACAAACCTGTTAGCTAACGGAGAAGGCATTCTGTAAGCAACACCTCTATCTGATTCTCTGTTACCAGCGGCAACGATTAGAACATTATCAGGGAGTTCATAAGAACCTAACCTTCTGTTAAGAATAAGTTGATAAGCCGCCGCCTGTACTGATTGTGGTGCTTGGTTCATTTCGTCCAAGAATAAAACAATACATTCGAATTGGCCAGCTAATTCTTGAGTAGGCAAATCAGCAGGCGGAGCCCACATCATTTGTCCTGTTTTCTCATTATAGTACGGGATACCTCTTAAGTCAGTTGGCTCCATAAGAGCAAGTCTGAGGTCAATCATCATACCAGCACGTTCTTGAGTGATAGTATCAACAATCTCAGATTTACCGACACCCGGAGGGCCCCATATAAAAACTGGTCGCTTTCTATTGAAAGCATAATTTACTTCTGATTTGATATTGCTAGGCTTAACAATCCTAACATCCATATCGTTCATTGAAACTTGAGCAGACATATTATCAGTTCCTTTCTTTGTCATTATGTATACACTATAACACGATTCTCGAATCTGTCAAGTTTTTGAGGTATTTTAGAATGATTATTTACTGCGATTTTTCAAGTATATTGTATTTTTGTTCAACCCAATATTGTATTCCTAGCAGTATTATCTCAGCGGCCACAGATTCTTCATATAATCTTAGCTTTTTATTAGTTAAGATATATGGAGTTTTTAGATATCTATCTAACATTAGAACCATTTTACCTGATACATGTGTGGTTGATATCCCACAGTCCATATCGTCTACTGGAACATTCTTGATGGTATACTCTTTGAAGTGCCGTTTCATGATGTTGGCACCGAATGATGTTAATCTGAAATTGTCTATATTACTAGATGAACTTATGAAAATGTCGTTGGTGCGAAATTCTTTACGCCCTGCTTTACGGCCTTTTGTGTTATCGTTTAGATACCGTATCAGTTCGTCCTTTTTCACTATTCCAACTCAAGTTTTTCGCCTTTTGTAAGAACATAGACTTCGAATTCATCAGTTTTAAATAATGTATTAAGTCTTTGTGCTAGATTGATAGCATGTCCTGGATTTGAAAAAGATACTTTCTTGTACTTAGGTCCAGGAAAGTTTACTAAAGAATTCAAACTACGCAAATTAATGGCAATCCCTTTATGGAATACCGCATATACGGCATCTGCTTTTAGTACTTGTTCACTTCGATATGTTTTACTATCCGTGTGTTCTAGTAAGATAGTGGGTTTTGGTCTTGCCATAAAACGTCCTTATAATTTTTATACTACTATTTATCATAAATTTCTAGTTATATTCGAATATAAAACTAATTAGTTGGATACGGATACCATTCTGCCTTTGGCATACTATGACATGATGCACAATTACCTTTCATGGAATGTGTATCTGACATCATAGGACGGCTTCTTGCATCTCTTTGTGCTATCCATTCTCTTAGTTCTTCTGGATCTTTTTCTCCAACTTCGAATTCAAAAGTAAATTCTTCATAGCCAGTAAATTCATCTCCACGTAATACTTTTACTTTTGTCATATCACCTGGTAAAGCCATGAGAGCATGATAAATCATATGCAAAGGTCCATATACTTTTTCATCATTTACTTCAATGATTAAATCACCTTCACGTAGTCCTGCATCATAGGCCGCAGTACCTTCTCCATGCTCATCCATAGATGCATATAGCATCTTTCTGTCTTTCTTATCTAATTCTAATTGTCCATTCTCTAATATTTCTTCGTATGTGAACGTACTAAACTTATAAGGTGTTATTGAATATGGTACCCATTTTACCATTTCTTCTCCCTCACGTTCCATAATATAGTTCATAGACCTAACTGCTAGGTCAGATATTACTGCTAGTCCTACTCCATCCCAACCAGGTATGCTTCTGCCTGGTGATAAGATACTAGTAATGATACCTATTACTTTTCCTTCTGTGTTTAGAACTGGACCTCCACTGTTACCCTGATTGATAACGGCATCTATCTGCATATGTAATGTATAAATTCCTGTACCAAATCTGTTTACATAGTTAACCATGCCTGATGTTGCAGTATAAGGTAAAGACATTCCATGCCCTACAACTACAACTACATCGCCTTCGACTACATCTTCGGCTACTCTATCTACAAATTCTAAGGCATGCCATTCTTCATTTTCTTTCTTTTCAATCTTAATCAAGGCAAAATCTGCAACTGGATCTACACCTATAACTTCTGCATCATATGTCCACCAGTCTGTAGCCGTGTTTACGGTCATCTTAATATTTTTAGGTAATATGATTGCACGTTCTACAACATGATAGTTTGTTGCAATGTATCCATGTGTGTCTGTTACTTTGACAAAGAAACCTGTTCCCTGTCCACCTAAGTTCTGTATAAAACTTTGGTCTGTTGAGGCTAATTTAATAGATACAACACTCCTAAAGTTTTGATGTATTGTATGTTTGATATCTCTTTCTGTATCAAAGCCTTTACCATTAAATATAAAACCATTTACATCATATAGTATATCGCCTGTCTCGTCATTAACATTTTTGTATACAAAACCTATACCTTGATGTATCTTGACTTGTATTTCTCTAACATAGGAACTTGCTATAAATGACAATACAACTGCCAATAATATAACGCCACCTACTCTGAGGTATTTTCTTTTATTTTGATCCATAGGATCCTCCGTCTACTGGCGAAATTCTCCGCCATCTATCGTTATAGTGCCCCCACTGGTTTCCCTTTCTTTAAGTTCAAGTAAAAGTTTTGTAATGTCGCTTTGTATTTCGTTAGCTTCTTCGATTGAAAGTCTAATACTTGTGTCTTTTCTCATATTAGACCTGTTAACAGTTGCTATAAACTGCTTTAATTTATCATACATTGACTTTACTAGCTTTTAATACTTCGGCCTCAAGTTCTGTCTTTGTTTTGAAAGGACCGACAAATTCGTAAGTGTCAAGTGTTTCCAATTTTACACAGTATGTGTTTCTCCAAACTCCATTGAAATGCAAACCGTAATATCCAGCCGCATATAATGTTTTACTGTTTTCGGTCTTCGTGTATATTGGCACGTTCTTTCCCTTTACTTCTTTGAGTGTAGTATTGAAGCCTTGATGCTTACATGGATACCCTTCCACTTCGCTCATTGACTTGCCGTATTCTACACTTTCAATACGTTTGACAAGTTTTGGTTCAAGAATTGAAGAACCGTATTTTGATGTAAGAGCATCAGTTCCCAGGATTTCTATTCCTTCGTTCCTGATGATGACCTCAAAGTTTGAGTCATCGTTCTTTCTGATAGTACCTAGCTTTACGCCAGCATCTTCCAGTATCCAAAACTTGTCTTTTATAATCTCTGTCGTATACATAATCACCTTAGAAATTATCTGCACACTTAATGTGTACAGATATATTTATCCTTTCTATTCGTAGTTAATTGCATCATTCTTGCATATCTGCTTTGTTTATTTGACGCAACGTTTTGTCATTTATCTGACTCTCAAATTCACGTAGACGTTTGTAAACACTTAAGAGTTCAATAATAGTAGGCCATGCTTTCAATAGATATTGCATTGAACCTTCTACTCTACCAAATGCTCTAATTATTTGTTGCATCACCCCTAATGTAACAACTCCTGCTACAATGGCCGGTGCAAGAAATACGTATGCACTTAACACGTTTGCTTGTAAGTAAGTAATTCTACCTACGTTAAAATATAGATAACGCAAATAAGATTTAAAATGAATACTTCTAACACCATCAAACAATTCTTCTATTGTCTTTGGTCTTACGTTTCCATCATCTTCTGCAATAACTAATATCTTTCTATAAGCCGCTTCTTTCTTTTGTATGTCGTACTCAACACCAACTAGTCTTAGCAACCAGCCTAGTGCAACTAAAAATAAAGTACCACCTACTGACCAAATGATTGCACCTGTTACAAGTCCGTACTGCCAATCACCAAAGAAGAAGATTGGAATACCAACTGATAGTCCTAATAGAATAGGAACAAACTGAACAAGCACCATAATACTTTCGATGAAACTTGTACCAAGTCCTTCCATAATTCTTGAAAACTTAATTGTATCTTCTTGTACACGTTGAGCCGCACCCTCAATAGTTCTAGCTTGGTCGTATACTGAATGATACCATTCTACCATAGCAGTACGCCATCTAAACAAAAAGTGTGCAGTAAAAAAACTAACTGCAACTGCAATACCAACATATATCATTGCTAGATAAATGAATGAGGCTAAACTACTCCAATACTCTCCAATAGTAATAGCATTGGGTGTTGCTAGGGCTTTCTGAATCATATCATAAAATTCACCGAACCATTCGTTAATCTTAACATCAATCTCAACTTGAATCCAGAGAGATGATAAAATCAATGCTGACCCTAACCAAGACCATAAGGCCCATTTCTTTTCTGTGAAAAATCTAAACATTTTATTACTCCTTTAGACCACCTATTTTAAGACCATTGTTGTGATAGTAATTGATTATAAAGTCTCTGCATACTAACGGGTCTTCTTCATGTATGTTTATTCCTTGATTCTCGATTTCTTTTCTGTTTTCGATTTGCCATCTTTCTATTTCAGTTGACATTAAATCAAGTCCTATAACATCTCTAATGCTAACAAATACATCGTTAGTGTGTCCAAAACACCAATCAAAAGGATCTATTAACTTTTTTCTTCTATTGTATCTATCTAAATCTTTTGTGAACCATTCTGTCTCTAGATGATTAGGATGAAATTCAATCCAATTATCTACAAAATATTCCCAATCTGTACGAAAATCTATACCATTATAAAAGTTATCTATGTTCTTTAGTGCAATTTCAATTTGCCAAGCATAGTAACCTGTGTCTGATTTATATCTATCTATAAACCATTTGTACATTTCATCGCCTAGTAGTTCATGAATCTTTTCTTGTTCTAAATCTTTTTTGTTAAACCATCTACGTAAAAACATTCTTAATGTTATGATATGTGTTTGTCTTGACGGATACATATACAACGACTTAATGCCTTCTAATACTTCCCAATGTTTTGGAAACTTATGAGTTCTTAATATTAGGTTTGCATGGTCTCTATGTGATTTTACTACTGACAGTTTATCACCTTTTGTAGGAAAGTTTTCTGTACTTTCTTTTTCAATATCAGGTCTGTAGTATCTTAATAGTTTTAAATTAGATGCTATCTCATGCATCTTATGTTCATCTATACTTCCATCATATAAAAGAAAAGGAACTGCATGTGAGTATACAGTTGGTTGCGTGTATTGATTAAAGAAACTATCTTTTATACCATAGTTTACATTTTCATGATTGATGCCATGGTTATACTCTACGAGAAAATCTCCAGCATTGACTTTTGTTGCTATGGTCTCTGCTAATTTCTCGCCACCAGAACCTCCTGAATAGTCTACATGATATAGATTAGACCAGTCTGTTCCGTTGAGATTGAAATCTAGTATTTCTTTTTTAATATCTGACATGTATGATTCCAGTCTTCAACCTCATGCACTGCACCAGTTTCTCTTTGTCTAACTGCTACTGCAATGTCGTGGTCGTTTCCTCCTTGTTCGCACTTATCACCAAAGAATACAATGACATCATCTGTTTCAAAGTTTTCAAGTATTTGTTGTTTGCCTTTTCCTATTGGCATGATATCTATACCTGTTTCACCTGCTACTTGGGCTACAATGTTTTCGCTTTCTGAGAATAATTCATTAAACTCTTTTGCAATAACCCAACGTTCTTTTGTTCTTTCATCATACTCTACGTATTCTTTTCTTTGTTCTTTATCACACCCTCTACCAATAATACTATAGTTCAATAGTCCTGGTCTTGCATCAAAGTGTGTACCTGTTCTTAATTTGAATTCACTTAGATTTAATTTCTGTTCTAAAAATTTATATGGTAAAGTTGGTAAAGTCCATTTGTTATTGTAAATGTTTATACCATTTTCCCATACTGAATTACCACTACAGTTATACATTCTCTTTACTTTGTTGAATACATCTTGACCTATTTGTTCTATTGTCTTAGGTGCATCACTTCCTGTAGCAAGATATACATCATTCTTATCTACGAATTCTAAAAAGAAAGTTTTAAACTCTGTATCCATTATGCCACGATTAGGAGTTAGAGTTCCGTCTACATCAAAAATAAATTTATTTTCCATTTTTTATCTCTATCTTGTTTATCTTTTTGAATACATACCAATCGTATGTTTCGTTATACTTCTTGTCGCCAACTTTAAGTCCGCCTAAAAATATTTCATCAGAACCAAGTATCGAAAACCCTGCTCTTTGAAATAAACTTTTATACATTGGTTGTCCCATTATACTGTAATGATTAGGCCAATGTTCTAGATTTCTTTCTGAGTTCTTTAATCTTTCTATAGAAGGTTGAGGCATTTCTACGTATATTCTTCCTCCCATCTTTAGCATTTTGTTTAGCTGATATATTGTATACAATGGAAAGGGCGAATGCTCTAGTACATGTCGCATCCATATCCCATCGTACTTGTCTTTGAAACCAGTAAAGTTAAAGTCTAACTTGTGTATCTTAAAGCCTTCTTCTTCACATGCTTTAATATCTTCATCACTTAATGTTAGACCTTCCACATTTTTCAAACCAAACTCACGCATCTTTTTCATTGCGTACCCGGCACCACAACCTAAGTCTAGTATCTTATCGTTTGATGAAAACAGTTCAACAAACCCTGGTAGCATTCTATCTGTGACCTGTGTAGTCAACATACTATCAGGTTCGTGATATACTTCACTTAAAAGATTGTTATAAAACTTGTCAAAGTCTTTCCATTTATTCATGTGGGTATGCTTTATTTAAAATAGATGCCATTTCATCAGGCGCCTTAGATAGATTCTGTAAGTCCCATTCACCACACCATTTTAAAAAGTTGATACCAACACCCGGAATAGATTTAGGTTTACTTGCATCTGCAATAGTCTGAACAAATTCTACTTTGAGTTCTACAGGTTGTGCATGTAAATCAATTAAAGTTTTATTACGTTCATAATCTTCTTTAACTGTATGTTCATCACCATTATGGTCAGTCCATCTTTGTAACATAAAGTTATTCCAGTTGAAACCACCTGTACTTTCATCAGCGAATGCTTCCATCATTCCTATTTTATTCTTTGTGCCTTTCTTTCTTGCACCAGGATATGCTGAGAAGACGTTATCACTTGTATCACCTCTGATACATTTCTCAAACAATAGCCACTTAGGATCAGGAGCATCCATAATCTCTTTTGTCTTTTTATCTTTCATTGGTGTCATGTTCTTATCATCTTTAAAGTATCCATCTTTAGTAATGATACGGTTCTGTACACCATCATAGATTCTTACGTTGTCTTGAATTAGTTGTAGATAATCACTGTCACTTGAAATAACAATGTGTTCGTCTTTAGGATGTGACTCAATAAACATAGCAATCATATCATCTGCCTCTGCTTGTTTATTGTGTAGTAATGTTACGTTAGTTTTCTTGTCAAGAAACTGAACCATGTCATCATATGCATCAAACATGATTTGATTTTCTTCTTGCTCTCTAACTGATAATTGTTCACGTGCATCTTTACGATTACGTTTATAAGGTTCATAGAAATCTTTACGCCATGAACGACCTTCCAAACAAAATACTGCATGGTCGGCATTGAATTTATTATAGCACATTTTCACACTATTCATCATAATATGAAACGCCATGCCGATACGCATATCGACATTTGATCCACGCATTGCTACGTGCTTTGCTCTGTGATACATGTTGAAACTATCAACAAGGATGAATGTAGCCATTGTTACCTCTTTAAGTTATATACGTACTTAATAATGTAACACAGGTTGCTGGAAATGTCAAGAGTATTCAGCAGTATCGTCACCAGTTTTTAGCCTTTGAACAATAAGTCCTTCTTTGCTTTTACTGTCGAAACTTTTAGAATTACCCTCACCATCTTCAAGCCCTTCCATAACAATATTCTTGCACAAATCATTGAACCAACCATCTACAATAGAATCATTATCTGATCCTTCATATCCGTTGTTTCCAAGATACTCTACAAAGTCTTCATTGAAATCAATTTCAAAGAATCCTGAACCGGGTTTGTCTTTCTCAAGTTCCATCTTGATAACTTTAACCCAAGGTTCTCCGTCTAGAGTTGCAATCTTTTTATCATGCTCGTCCTTAGATATATGACCATACTTGAAATCAATTTTGATTAGAGTTTTATCTCTTTCTTTTTCATCTTTGATATCTCTAGCACTAGCCCTATCTACTTCCTCGCTTGTCTTGAACCATGTATTAGGTTTTAAAATATCCATTTTATTCCTTTCAGTTCACCTTTAGTTCTGGTACTGACTTTAATAATGAGTCAATACCTCCATCGATATAAAGTATATTTTTATATCCATTATTTTTTATATACTTTGTAACTTGTTCAGCCCTTGAGCCGTCTTGACAAAGCATTAAAAAATTCATATACGTAGGAACCATATCTATCTTATCAGGAATTTCATACATAGAAATATTAAATGTCCCTTTTACAGTTCCTTTCTCTTGTCGTTCATCACTCTCTCTTATATCAACTAACATATATTCTTGTTTGTTATACCATTCGTCAACAAACTCCTCAACTGAAACAGATAGAGTTTCTTCATTAGTTTTATAATAGTCCGACATCTTAGCTTCCTTCGTTTATTTGTTTTTCAAATTCATCTGCATCTTGGAATTCTTTGTGCCAACCTATTTGTTCCCATGGAACTAGTTTATCACCAAAGTGACCAAATGTACAGTTCTTACTATACTTATGAAAATTAAATAAGTCAAATCTATCAATGATACCTTTAGGTGTCAAATCAATATTGTCTTTAATAAACCTATAGATAGAACGGTTGTGTCCATTACTATCAATATAGATGCTTGTAGGTTCTTTTACACCAATAGCATAAGACAACTGAATATTACACCAGTCTGCCATATCATCTGCTACTACGTTTTTAGCTAACCAACGTGCCATATAGGCCGCTGACCTATCTACTTTTGTGGGATCTTTTCCACTAAAAGCGCCACCACCGTGAGGAGCAAAACCACCATAGGTATCCACAATAATTTTTCTTCCTGTAAGTCCTGTATCACCGTCAGGCCCACCGACTTCAAACTTTCCTGTAGGGTTGAAATGTTTAACTGTATCATTGTCTACTAAATCTCCTAGTACTTCATCAACTGCCGAGTTGATAGGCATTAGAATACTATTTTCCATACCTTTTGCATGTTGACAAGAAATAACAACTTGGTCAACACGTTTAAGTTTTCCACCCTCATATTGAATACTTACTTGTGATTTACTATCAGGCATAATATAATCATACCCATCAAATCTCATTTTTCTCAATGATTTTAATAGTTCATGTGAGTAATGAATTGGTGCCGGCATCATGCTTGGTGTATCATTTGATGCATATCCAAACATGATACCTTGGTCACCTGCCCCAAAGTCATCGGTACCTAAACCAATGTCCCCACTTTGACTATGAATTTTCTGAACTACTTCTAAGTTCTTCCAGTGAAACCCTTTTTGTTCGTAACCAATGTTCTTAACAACATCACGAACAATCTTGTCAATTTCTTCTGCACTGACATTAAAGTTCTTTACTTCGCCAGCAACTGTTACGTGATTAGTTGTGACAAGTGTTTCTATTGCTACACGTGTTGTGGTATCGCCTGCTTTAAGTCCAGCATCAACTAGTGCATCACTAATTGCATCTGCTACTTTATCTGGGTGTCCATCACTAACACTCTCGCTAGTAAATATATAATCGTTCATCATAAATTACCTCTTTCTAGTATCCTGCTTCGCGGATACGTTGTTGTAAATCTGTTTCTTTTTTAACTTCATTCTCGTATATATCATCTTCGTCATGTCTTGATGCAGTACCATCATCATGTACCCCATGCGTTTCCGAATAAACTGATATGAAGTCTTGGCGTGAATCGCCAGCCTCTCTCCATACATACCTCTGCCACCTCTTTGACGTTAAGATTGTATTCTTCACTTCTACCACCCAACGGCATAAGATAGACAGGACATTCAACGCCTGCGTTCCTATAATCATCAACTGCCGTATGCACTTCATCAATATCTGTACTATCAGCAACGACAAATTTGAGATACAAATCGCTATTGCTAATGTTATTGTAATCACTGACAATATCAGGTCTGATAGCATCGCTCCTAGATTCTCCAGAAACGGAGAGTTTAGGTGAACACGACCAGGTGACCTGAAATCTTCTTTGATTATTGAGATAAGTTCTGAAATCTTCGTGTAGTTTTTGTGTAGAATTTGTTTCAAATGTAACATTTCTTAAATCCTCCATTCGTGGGTGTTCAAATAATTCAATATACAATCTCTGCCATGCAAGTAAAGGTTCACCACCAGTCATGATAAGATGAACGTCTTGCCCGTTTTCTTGCACCCATTTGCCATTAGGTGTAAGACTTAATAGATGTTCTACTACTTCATCTGCTGAGGCTTGTTTATTGAAATCTTTAAACTCGGGATAGATACTTGCATATGTATCACACCCTGTATGTATTATTGGCAAATCTTCGAATTCTTTAGTAGTCTTGTGTACTCCTTTGTCTATGAGTTCTTTAACTTCGTCATTGTATCGATTACCCATCTTGTGTTTTTCATCACGCATAGGTTCACTTCTACTTAGACCAAAGTTCATGCAACGAAAGTTACACCCAAATGTTCTTAGAAATACACTAGGTACCCCTACAAACTTACCTTCGCCTTGTACTGAATAGAATGCTTCTGAGTATCTCAGTTTCATTCTAGTCATGTCCTTTCATACTTAACATCAAGTTATAAAACTCTGATTTAAGATTAGGATCGTCCCTGAATTTACCTAACATAACTGCCGTAGTCATATCGCTTTCTTGTTCTTTGACACCTCTATGTGTCATACAATGATGTTCTGCTTTAACTACAACTGCTACGTTTTTCGTTTTAGCATACTCAACAAGTTTATCTGCAATTTGTGTTGTCATTTCTTCTTGTATCTGAGGTCTTTCTGCAATGTGATGAACAAGTCTATTAAACTTTGATAGTCCGATAACTTCTTCTTCTGGAAAGATACCAACCCAACATCTACCTACGATGTTTTGAAAGTGATGGGCACAAGTACTACGAATAGTAATTGGACCTGTTGTATACAAGTTATTATATCCCATATTAGGAAAACTTGTTACTCTTGGTTCTGGCACATAACGTCCACCAAAAGTTTCTCTTAAAAACATTTTAGCTACACGTTTTGCAGTTTCTTTTGTATTGTGGTCATTGTTTGTATCAATGACTAAACTCTGTAAAACATTTTCGAATTCTTGTGTGAGTTCTGTCTGTAACGAATCTAGTTCGCCCGGCTGAATAAATTTTGAGATGTTATCATTTGAATTGTATCTAGCTTTAGCCGTGACGATACGTTCTTTGATTATATCGGAAGTCTTTCTCATGTACTATGTTCCTTTATCATTATGTAGTTTACGGTGGTAAACCCACCCGTATATCTTTATATTATATACGAGTGGGTAGAGAATGTCAATAGTTAAATTAAATTAATTTGACTAGTATTGATAAGGCTCATCGTTGTATCTGATTACACCTACTGGTGTTTCATCGATAGAACCCATATCTTGTGTGTCTACCACGGCTTGATCCGTGACCGTAGACAAATCAGAATAACCTCTAGTCGCAGAAGTCGATCCTAATACACCTCTGTGAGCCGCACCTGCAGTTGGCAAGTCATCAGCCGAATCAGCAATATTACCGAAATCAGCCATCTCACGTAGGTCAATAGAACGTCTTACTTTGAATCTATAAGTTTGCAGATTTGCTACTTTTATACCTCTAAATCTAGACATATTATTTCTCCCATTAAATGATAGCGAGTGGGAGACCCACTATCAAGTGTATTTATGCAAATTTAACAGGATCAGTGTTTTCTTCTAGAATATCTAGCAGTTTATCACCTGAATAAAATGACCTGACTTTAACTTTCTCTTTACCCATTGCATCGAACATATCTTCATTTGAAGACATTAAAATTCTTATACGATTTTTAATATGTTCGATGTTTTCCTTTGCTGACTCTAGGTCAGTTGTCCATTCACTAGGATATTTAAATGTGTCTGACCACATTTCAGAATAACTTAGTCTATCTGGAACTAATGGAATAGTACCAACTTCAAGACCTTCATAGACAGATATGCCTAGAGTTTCTTGTAAGTTAGCACTAAACACCATTTTTGCCTTACCAAGCAAAGTGTGGTATTCTTCTTTGGATAGATTAAGTTCTTGACATTTTATAAACTTGTATTCAGGCATTTGCTCTGCAAGATAGTCAAAAACCTCAGGTTGTTTCTCAGGAGCAATACGATGAGGAAATAATATAATATTTTCTTTTTCCATGTTCCTGTAAGGTGCTAAATCGCTTTCAATGTATTCCATAGGCCAACCCACTTGTCTAATAGAGTGAAGGAGTTGCCGGTCGATATCCCTATCGTCCTCAAAAAATGTCTGGGTAAACATGTCAATGTGAAATTTAGTTGCGAAAAAATTATCATCGAAACATTCATACATTGTCATCTCAGCATTTCGGACCCACGGCTTATTACCTATTAATCTTCCTAGGAAGTCTTGAGGGTCATACGAACCCGCATGCCACATACCCCCAATCCGGATCTTTACGCCCAACAGTTCAGCCATATATTTTAGCTGAATAACTGTTGGGTTCCAAGCATCAGTATATAAAAAATAGTCTCCGTCCTTAACTTCGCCGTTACAAAACATTTCTGCTATCTTTGATATCTGAGCCGCTTTGTAGATATTAGTACCACCAAAGTTAAGAAAAGCACCGGGCGTAGTGGCCTCGGGAATGCCTGCACTAGGGCCGTCTATCACCTTAACATTGAACCCTGCCTTTGCTACTAACTTTGGTAAGTGTGTCTTCCATTGTTTTGTATAACGGGATTCAACACTTTCTAAATCTACAATATATATCATTCTAATTCCATTATTAGTTCTTTGAACCATTCTTCTGAACCTTCGTCATCACCATCGCATTCATGAATATTTTTCAATCGTGTTGCACCAAGTTCATGTAGTTTGTTATTTACTTTATTACCTGCTCCGCAAAAGTGCTGATGTGAACTATCACCTAACGCACAAACAGAATACGCAAGATTACTAAAATTAGTATCTGAATTCTCTAACCAATCCCAGAAATCTTCTCCGTTATGAGGCAAATCACCTTGACCTGTTGTTGATGTAACAACAACTGCAAGTTTCATTTCTTGTAG
>TARA_B100001057_G_scaffold110752_1_pt1 | contig 17027 bp, 21 predicted proteins | sample TARA_B100001057 | Tara Oceans TARA_B100001057 (sample SAMEA2621839) | marine metagenome | biome: marine biome (ENVO:00000447); feature: surface water layer (ENVO:00002042); material: "saline water (ENVO:00002010), including plankton (ENVO:xxxxxxxx)" | depth 5 m
TATTAACAGAAATATCATCGATAATAAACTCCACATTTGATTGCCCCCTCCATTCATTTAGGGATAATTTTCCAGCAATATTAAAAGATTTTTTATTCTTTTTAATCAAATATGCTCCCAACCCATTTTCTAGAGCATTAAAAGCTATTGATTTAATAATTGAACCATCTTTTCCTATTAAAATTGATTTGACATGTTTTTCACCAACAATTTTTCCATTAATAGTATTTATATCTTCAATCATAAATCTAGGCTCAGGATTACCAGAGCCAAAAGGTGATAGTAAAGATATATTTTTATAAAATTCTAAGTTTACTGCTGAAGGCGAAATTACACTATCAAGTAATAAAGGTCTTTCAGCTGTTAAATTTTGATTTATATTCTTAAATTTTCTGAAAATAAATTTTCTAAACTTTTCTATATTTTGAATTTTTAGGGAGAAACCACCTGCCATTTTGTGCCCTCCTCCTTTTATTAGAATATTTTCTTGTGTAGCTGCAATGATAGCCGATCCAATATCAAAACCAACAATTGATCTTGCTGACGCTTTTCCCAAGTCTCCATCAATAGAAATAATTATAACTGGTTTGTTAAATTTATCTTTTAGTCTAGAAGCGACGATTCCAATTACACCTTCATGCCAATTGTTACCACTTAGTATTAGAACAGGATCTTTATGAATATTCTTAGTTTGATATAAAATTTTTTGTAGAAGATTTTTTTCAAGCAATTGTCTTTCTTTGTTATACTGATCTAGCTCTGAAGCTAATTTAAATGAATTTTTAGGATCCTTGTTTAATAACAAGTTTGCACCGTGCGAACATTTACCTACTCTGCCACCAGCATTAATTCTTGGACCCAATATAAAACCTAGGTGATATATTGACGGATTGGAGTTAATATTGCAAATATCTATTAAAGTTTTAAGACCTATATTTCTTTTGGACTTAATAATTTTTAATCCTTGTTTAACGATTGCTCTATTTAATCCAGTAAGAGGAACAACATCACAAACTGTCCCTAAAGATACTAAATCAAGACAATTTAAAAGATTTGGCTCTATTATCTTATTGTCAGTAAACCAATTTTTTTTTCTTAGTGATTTATTTAGGCCTACAAGAAACATAAAAGTTACTCCTGCCGCACATAGATATTGTAAATTTGAGTTATCATCAAGGCGATTAGGATTAATGATAGAAAAAGCATTTGGTAAATTAACTTCAGATTGATGGTGGTCTAAAACTATTACATCCACTTTATTATCCTTTGCGTAATTAATTGCATCAAAAGATAATGTTCCACAATCAACAGTAAAAATTATACTTACACCTTTTTGAATTAATTTTTGAAAACTGGTCACAGTAGGTCCATATCCTTCTTTTTTTCGATCCGGTATATAAATCTCATAATTTAATTTAAGTTCTGAAAAATAATTACCTAACAATGCTGTAGAAGTTGCTCCATCAACATCATAATCACCAAATATACCTATCTTTTCTTTTTTTGAGATTGCATGCACCGTTCTAGATGTTGATTTTTCCATATCAATTAAAATATTAGGATTAGGTAAAAAATTTTTAATTGATGGATTTAAAAAAGATTTAATATCTTCTCTATTAATTTTTCTTATCGACAAAAGTTTTGAAGTAATTTCGCTTAAAGAAAAATTTTCTTTAATATAGTTTACTTCATTTTGATTAAAATCTCTTAAAAACCAATTTTTTCCACTTATAGAAAGTGAGTTCATTTATTATATATATTAGTAACTGATTTTATTAGATTTTGGCTCTTATGAAGTGAAAATGTATTCACTTCAAATTCATTACCTAGATCTTTCACGCCTTCAGCTAAGTCACCAGATGTTACTCCTGTTGCACAAAAAATAACATCTCCTTTTACCATGTCTTCAATATTATATTTCTTCTTAAAATCTGTTATACCAAGTTTTTTTGCTCTTACTTTTTCTTCAGAATCTAGAACTAACCTTCCTTGAATTTGACCGCCATAACAAGAAAGTGCAGCTGCTACTACAACTCCCTCTGGCGCCCCTCCAGTACTATAATATATGTCATTGGTTGGATTTTTACCTATTACACTAAGTGCTCCAGCTATATCTCCATCAGTGATAAAATTTATTTTCACTTTCAATTCATTTAAGACTTTAACAATATGATCATGTCTTGGTCTTTTTAATACGCAGGCACGCAGTTCAGAAATTCTTTTATTTTTTGCTTCTGCAAGTAATTTTATATTTTTCTCAACACTATTATCAATATCCATTAGATTTTTAGGTAGATCAGATCCAATAACTATTTTTTCCATATACGAGTCCGGAGCAGATAATAAACCTCCTTCTTCTGATATTGCTAAAACAGAAAAAGCATTAGGTTCACCATTTGCAGTGAATTTTGTTCCTTCCAAGGGATCAACAGCTATGTCAAATTTAGGTCCATTTAGTGTTCCAAGCTTTTCACCTATGTAAAGCATTGGAGCCTCATCCATTTCACCCTCACCTATTACAACAGTTCCCTCCATATTAATTTTATTTAATTCCCTTCTCATGGGGTCTACCGCTCCTTTATCTGCAGCAATTTTATCTTTTTTTCCAATAAACTTAGATGCTCCAATTGCTGCTTTCTCTGTTACTTTAGTAAATAAATTTAAAAATTTTTTGTCTATAGACATCTAGCTATTATCAATTCTAATTAATTTAGAATTATCTTTTATATATTTTTTTCTAGAAACTTCTTTTAAGACTTTTTTTAAAAATTTATCTTTAGACTCATGGGTAATAATAACAATTGAGGAAGATTTTTTATTCCTATCTGGATTTTGAACTAATCTTTTTATTGAAACTTTATTTTTTGAAAAAATCCTTGTTATATTTGACAATACTCCTGGTTTATCCAGTACTTCAAATCTTAAATAAGCAGAAAAAAATCTCTCTTCGATATTAGAAAATAAAAGTTTTTTTCGTTCTTTATCAGATAATGAAAACGGAAATTTTATATTTCCTCTAGAGATAGATGATATATCGGACACTAAAGCGGAAGTGGTTGCCGCTGGACCAGCTCCCTCACCTTGAATTGTACTTTGACCTACGGGTTTACCATCCACTATAACAGCATTTAGAACACCATCTATACTGGCTACAAAAGACTCTTTCTTGATTAATGTAGGATGAACTCTTTGATAGATCTTATTGTCCATTAATTCTGAAAAACCCAATAATTTTATTTTATAACCAAGTTTATTGGCGTTATCTATATCCACGCTATCTATATTTTTTATTCCTTCTACATAAATATTATTATTAAGAAATGAACTAAAACATAATGAGGATAGGATCTTTAATTTAGAAGAAACATCATCACCATTAAGATCTGCAGTTGGATTTGACTCAGCATAACCAAGTTTTTTTGCTGTAGATAAAACTTCATTAAATGTTTTTTTTTGTTTATCCATAGAGGAAAGTATATAATTAGAAGTTCCATTAAATATCCCATAAATTTTTGATATTTTATTGGCTATCAAACCTTCTTTTAGAGATCTTATTATTGGAACTCCACCACATACAGAGGCCTCGAATTCTAAATTCACCTTATTTTTTTCAGCTATTTTTGCAAGTTGATCTCCATATTTGGCTATAAGAGCTTTGTTGGCGGTAACGACATGCTTTTTATTTTTGAGAGCATTAAAAACTAATTTTTTGGCCGGCCCTTCAGAGCCTCCAATTAATTCTACAATCAAATCAACATTTTTATTTCTAGTGGCATCAAGATAATTATTAAGCCACTGATTTTTATTTATTATTATATCTCTTTTTTTTTTACGATTTTTTGCAGAAACATATTTTACGATTGGTAATGAATTATTTTTTCTCGCTAAAATATTTTTGTTTTCTTGAAGATATTTAAATAAATAACAACCGATGTTACCTAGACCGATTATAGCAATATTTAATTTTCTCATTTTATATTTATTGCCTAATTGTTATATCTGGAAAATCTTTATTTTTTCCTTCATCAAGTAAGTATTTTGATATTTCATCAATACTACATTTTTTTAAAATTTTACAAACATCAAAAACATCTTTTTGATTTTTATTCACATTTTTCTTTTCATTATCAATTGTTTTACTAGCTTTGATTTTTTTTAGACTAGAAGATTTGGTTTTTTTCTCAATATCCCTATTTGTAATTACTTTCTTTGCCAGTTTTTTTTCTTCTTTTTTGACTTTAATATTTTTCTTAATTTCTGATATTTCTTCCTTTGAAAGAGTCTTTATTTTGTTATTAGAATTATTTTTTGAAAAAATATTTATGTTCCTTTTTTTATTAGTATTTTCTAATAAATTTAATTGAACTAAATTAGGTTCTTTTTTAATTTCTTTATGAATTATTTTGACTTCAATAGTTAAATTTTCTTCAAAATATTGTTTAGCTTCTGATTTGTTTATACAAACATGGTCTCCACATAACAAAACCGCTTTTGGTTTATTGCAATTTGTAAGAAAAATTAAAATAAATAAGAATAATGTAATTTTCATTTTAATCCTAGTTTTTCGGGGAAGTCATACAAAATATTCATATTTTGGATAGCCTGGCCAGATGCTCCTTTAACCAAATTATCAATCGCTGAAAAAATAATAAATTTATTTTTAATTCTAGTCTCGCATATAGATATTTCACAATTATTAGTATTTAATACGTTCCCAGAACCTAAGGGAGAGTTAAGTTTTAAAATTTTAATAAATTTTGACTTTTTATAAAAATTTATTAATGAATTTCTCAAAAACTTTCCTGATTTATTATTTTTAGAGTAAATATAGATTGATGATAGTATGCCTCTAAATGTAGGTAGGAGATGTGGATTAAAAGAAAAATTTATCTTTTTTTTAGTTAATTTTAATATTTGCTCATCTATTTCACAAATATGTCTATGATTTTTTGTACTATAGGCATGTGTAGATCTATACAAGTTTTTATGTGTAAATTTTTTTTCTAAATTTTTACCAGCTCCAGAATAACCAGATTTTGAGTCAATTGTAATATCATTTATTTTCACTAAATTATTTTTAATTAAAGGAATTAGAGGGATCTGAATAGAAGTAGGATAACAACCAGGGTTTGCTATAATTCTATAATTTTTAATTTTATTTTTATTAAACTCTGGAATAGAATATAGAGATCTTTTGATTAAACTTACTGCATTATGTTTTATTTTATAATTATTTTCATACATTTTTACATTAGATATTCTAAAGTCAGCAGATAAATCTATAAATTTTAAGTTCGTATTATCAAAGTAGTTTTTTTTGATAATCTTTTGAGCCTCCCCATTTGGCAAAGATAAAAAAACTAAATCAAGATTTTTCCATTTAATCTTATTGACTTTAGTAATTTTTGGTAATTTTTTCTTAATTCTTTTATCGAAAAAATTTATATTCTTTCCAATATTTTTAGTCGCACATAAATAATGTATAAATACTTTTGGATGTTTAGATAACATTAATATCAAATCCAAACCTGTGTAACCAGTAGCTCCAATGACTGCCACGTTAATTTTATTATTTATAGACATAATTTCTTATATCACCGTCCTTTATAATAGTTAAATTTAAAAGATTATCTTTTAGAAAATTGGAAGCTTCTCCTAGCTTTCCTGTGACCGTATTTTTTACGTTCAACAACTCTTGAATCTCTCGTGGTGAGCTTATCTTTTTTTAAATTAGATTTTAAATTTTCATCGTGAGCAATTAATGCTTTAGATATGCCTAAAATGATAGCCCCTGCTTGGCCTGAAAGTCCACCCCCTTTAACTGAACATTTAACATCATAATTTGAAGCAACTTCGGAAATCTGCAAAGGTCTAGTTACAATAATTTGATGAACTGGTCTTTTAAAATATTCATTCATTTTCATCCCATTAACATGAATATTTCCAGATCCTTTTCTGATCCAAACTTTTGCAATTGATCTTTTTCTTCTACCAGTAGCATATTTACTATCTTTAAAATCTAGTTTTATTTTTTTATTTTTAACAACGCTATGATTTATTTGATCCATTATTTAACAGTATTTTTATTATTCAATTTTCCAAAATCAATTATTTTTGGATTTTGTACTTCGTGCGGATGTTTTTCCCCGTTATAAATTTTCAATTTAGTCAATTGTTTTTTTGCAAGAGGACCACCGGGCAACATTCTTTTAACGGCTAATTTTAAAATTTGTTCAGTTTTATTCTTTTCCTTCAAAAAAGCTGGTGTTGACTCTTTTATGCCTCCCGGATGACCAGTATGTCTATAATATTTTTTGTTAAAAAATTTTTTTCCAGAAAACTTAATTTTATCTATATTGGTTACGACTACAAAATCACCATTATCAATATGAGGGTTATATGTAGGTTTATTTTTTCCTCTTAATACCTTTGAGATAAAAGCAGCAAGCCTACCAACGGCTGCATTTTGAGCGTTTATCAAGTACCAGTCTTTTTTTATTTCTTTTTTTTTAATAAATGGTGTCATATAGATGGGCGATAAATACAAAGAATGAGTAACAAAGTCAATTTATTTAGTTTTTAAATAATATAGATTTAATGCGCTAAATATTAATAACACACTGGTTATTTGATGAGCAGAAGCCAAATAAATATTAAGACCGCTTATCAAAGTATAAATTCCAAGAAATACCTGTAAAAATAAAAATACTAATAAAATATTTAAAGGTTTATACAAAAAACTAATTTTTTTTTTATAAATAAACAAAGTCATTATTAATACGTATAAAATTAAGAAATATGCTAAATTTCGGTGATAAAATTGCATTAATGAATGATCATTAAAATCTATTATATTTTTGAAAGTCAAAATAGATAAATCATTTGGTAAAAAGTTTTCACCCATCAGTGGCCAGGTTTGATAAATTTTACCTGCATCTAAACCAGATACAAAAGCACCCATTATTATTTGTATAAAAATTATAAATATCAACAATTGAAAAAATATATTGCCAATATCGAATCTAAAAAAGAGCTTTGTATTATTTGATGATACATTTCTTATAAGCCAAAACATTGTTGATATAATTAAAACAGCTGTAGAAAGGTGAATTGATAATCTATAATGACTAACTGTAACATCATTTACCAAGCCACTTTTTACCATATACCAACCAACTACACCTTGAAAAACGATTAATATAAGTATTACTAAACAAGTATTAAGATATCTTCTATTAATTTTTTTTGATAAATAAAAAAAAATTAAAGGTATCATAAAAAATAGACCTATAATCCGGGCAATCATCCTATGAAAATATTCCCAATAAAAAATAACTTTAAATTCACTTAAACTCATATTGGAATTTATCAATTCGTATTGTGGAATTTTTTTGTAAGCTTCAAAATATAAATACCAAGATTTATCAGTTAATGGTGGTAAAATTCCTTTGAATAATTCCCATTCAGTAATTGACAACCCCGAGTCTGTTAATCTAGTTAAACCTCCAATTAGAATTGTGAAATATACTAATATTAATGACGTGCAAAGCCAATAAATAAAAAGTTTATTTATTTTTTTTTCTTTATCATGCATTTTATGTAATATATATTCAATTAACTAATCTTAAATTTTAAAATTGTCGCGATGGTAAACAAAAATATACTTAAAGTCAGAAATAAGTTAGATAAATTAGATAATAGTTTACTAGATATAATAAAGCAAAGAACAAAACTTGTTGATATTGTAATAAAAAATAAAAAATTTAAAAAAGAGATAGTTGATAAAAAAAGAATATCAGTAATACTTAAAAAGATTGAAAAAAAATCTAAGACTAAAAAAATAGATCCAAAAATTACAAATAGAATATGGATTTCAATGATTAAGGCTTTTATAGATTATGAATTTAGAAATTTTCATAAAAAATGATTATTTACTATGAGGTGGAAGTTTTTTCTCAACAAAGAATTCGTGTTTACGAGTATTAGGATTATATTTTTTTAGCTTTAGTTTATTCTTAGCCTTTTCTCCCTTTGTAGGTTTTTTTGCATAATAAATAAATTTACTATCAGGGTTACTTTCCGGAACCATTCGTACCTTAAGATGAGTTTTTTTTGCCATATCTTTTTATCTTGTTTATTTTATCTAATAAGGACTTACTTTTACCTTTTAAAGAATTTTTATAATATTCTGCTTTTAAACTAAGTCTATCAGTGTCGTCAAGTTTATTTGTCTTGGTACTTAAAAAATTTTTTACACCTGAAATAGTTAATCCTTTGTTCTTAAGTAAAAACTTTATCATTTTAATTATTTCAACCTGTTTTACAGAATAATACCTTCTATTATTTATCTTTTTAGGTTTAATTTCTTTGAATTCTTTCTCCCAATATCTAAGTACATGATTCAAGGGCTTTTTACTTACAGGATCTAATAAGTTTAAGCTTTTTGACAATTCGGTAATATTTATTAATTTAGTCATGAATATTTATCGAAAACTTTAGTTAATTTTTTTGATGGAATAAAACTGATTGATTTTCTTGCTGTAATTTTAAATATTTCTTTAGTTTTTGGGTTTCTACCGATTCTCTCTGCTTTTTTGATAGTTTTAAATGTGCCTAGATTTTTAATAATAAGTGTTTCTGATTTTAAAATTAAAACTATAGCCTCAATCAAATCATTAATTATTTTTTTTGATAGGTTAGATGATAATCCAGTTTTAGAACTTAATATATTTGTTAAATCTATCTTTTTTAAAGTTTGTTTAAGCACTAGTAGAATGTTTTAGATTTTTTTTAATTTCATCCATTAAATTACCTTTTACAATCTTATAACATAAATCTATCGAATGATAAAAACCTATAGAGTCTATACCTCCATGACTTTTGACAACTGGACCGTTCAGTCCTAAAAAAATTGCTCCATTATATTTTCTTGGATCAAATTTAGCTTTAAATTTTTTGAGAGAGAAGTATGAAAAAAGTAGAGAAAATTTACTTAATAAATTTTCAGTTAAAGTTGCTTTAAGACTATTTGTTATAAATTTTGCAGTACCTTCAGCAGTTTTTAAAGCAATATTTCCGGTGAATCCATCTGTTACAATGACGTTTGTCTCGCTTATCATTAAATTATTTCCCTCTATATATCCTTTATAAAAAAAATTTTCTTCACTTGATAGGTCTTTTAATCTTCTCGATGCAGATTTTAACAATTCTGTCCCTTTTATTTCTTCAGATCCAACGTTTAATAAAGAAACTTTAGGTTTTTCATTAGGAAATAATGATTTATATAAAGCAGATCCTAACTCAGCAAAATCTACAAGATTTTGATCATTACATTCAATATTAGCACCTAAATCTAGAACAACATTAATTCCTTTTTGGCTGGGCCATAATCCTGCTAACGCAGGTTTACTTACATTATTCATCATTTTCAAAATCATCCTAGATATAACTAATAGAACACCTGTATTACCTGCAGATAAACTAATATCTGATTTACCTTCAAGTTGATGATGAATGCAATTCCACATACTTGTATTTTTAGAATTCTTTACTGCTGTCATTGGCGTTTCTTCATCCGATACGATTTTGTCAGAATGAATCACATTTATTGAATCTGAATTAATTTTATATTTTTTTATTTTTTCAAAAATTTTATCTGTATTACCGAAAACATTTAAGATAAAATCATCTTTTGATATATGTTTATCTAAAAAAATTTTTATACCTGCAATCGTTTTATCAGGAGAATTGTCACCACCCATTGCATCAATCGCAATAGAAATTTTTTTAGACATAATTATGAAATTAAATATCTAGTATTTTTTTTCCGTTATAATAACCGGATTTAAGATCAACATGATGAGAAAGCTTATATTCTCCACTCTTTTTATCTTCTACGACATTCACTGAAGAAAGTTTATGATGAGATCTTCTCATTTTTTTTTTTGATGTTGATGTTTTTCTTTTAGGTACAGCCATAATATTATTTAAATTTTGTAATGCTTATTAGCACGTTTTCAGGAGATAATTCAAAGCAAAAATTGTAAAATCTTTCTAAATAATCCTTAAATAACTCATATTTCTGGTTTTTATTCATTGAAGCAAAATATTTTTGTATCAATTTTTCATTGAGGATAATTGAGTCTTTTTCTTTGTTAATCTTAATTTTAAGCAAAATATCGTATAAAATTTTATTAAAATCTTTCATTTTTTTATTTACAGATACATCGCCAAAACCTAATTCCCTTAAATTATTTTCGATATTATGAAACAATAAGTCATATGATTTTTGACTATACTTTTGACCCTTTTCTTTAAAAATAATCATTATTATAGAAAAATGTATAAACATTAAATAAATTCTAGTCTCAAAATTATCTGGTAGTTTAATAGTATTATAAAAAAAAATGTTCCTAGATAACAAAAGCAATATATTGTACAAGTTGTCTTTATGTTCTATTTTCATAATTTAAATTTTAAAATATTACTAATTTTTTTATTATTTATTTTAGTTAATTGTAAATTACAAGAGCCCTTAAAATCACATGGTATAATTTTTCTAGAGAATAGATCAAATAAGTTAGTTATTGATAAATCTAACAAAAACGATGTAATTAAAGTAATGGGCAACCCCCAAATAACTGAAGATCCAAAGGGGTTGAAATGGATTTATATTGAGAGAATACTTACTAAAGGCAAATATCATAAATTAGGAAAACATGTTTTAAAAGAAAATAATGTATTAGTTTTAAGTTTTGACAAATATGGAATATTAGTTGAAAAGGAATTTTTCGATAAAGAAAAAATTAAAAAATTAAATTTTTCAAAAAAAGAAACTGAACACAAATTAACTAAAAAAAGTTTTGTTGAAAAATTTTTACAAAGTGTAAGGCAAAAAATGTATGGTAATAGAAAAAATTAGTGAGCTATTACAGCTAACAATAATAAGGCAACTATATTAGTAATTTTAATCATTGGATTTACAGCAGGACCTGCTGTATCTTTGTAAGGATCGCCGACTGTATCACCAGTAACAGCAGATTTATGAGCTTCTGAACCCTTTCCACCAAAATTTCCATCCTCGATATATTTTTTTGCATTATCCCATGCGCCGCCACCAGCAGTCATTGATACTGCAACAAATAAACCAGTAATAATTACACCTAACAACATCGCTCCAAGTGAGGATAGGGCCGCTTCCATTCCACCGATTTGTAATATGATAAAATATAAAACTACAGGGGATAAGACAGGTAGTAATGATGGTATAATCATTTCTTTTATGGCTGCCTTAGTTAGTAAATCTACTAATCTTCCATAATCGGGCTTTCTTTTACCTTTCATGATACCTGGTATCTTTTTAAATTGTCTTCTAACTTCTATAACAACAGCTCCACCTGCTCTACCTACAGCCTGCATACCCATTGATCCAAATAAATAAGGTAACATTCCACCGATTAACAAACCTGCTACCACAAAAGGATTCGATAAATCAAAAGTTACTGTAACTCCTTCAAGAGCAGATCCTTTAACTGTTGAAAAATATTTTATATCTTCTGTGTAAGCAGCAAATAAAACTAAAGCTCCTAATCCAGCGGAACCTATTGCATAACCTTTTGTAACTGCTTTTGTTGTATTACCTACTGCGTCCAATGCATCAGTAGTTTTTCTTACATTTTTTGGCAACTTAGACATTTCTGCTATTCCACCTGCATTATCAGTAACTGGTCCATAGGCATCCAATGCCACTACCATCCCAGTCAAAGCTAACATTGCAGTTACTGCTATAGCGATACCGTATAAACCAGCTAAACTATTCGTATATAATATTCCAGCTACAATTATTAATGCTGGAACTGCAGTTGCCTCCATAGAAATTGCTAAGCCTTGAATAACGTTTGTTCCATGTCCAGTAGTTGAGGATTGAGCAACTGATTTTACTGGTCTGTAGTTCGTACCGGTGTAATATTCAGTAATCCAAATTAATAATCCTGTAATTATAAAACCAACCACCCCACAAACATATAAATCCATTCCATCAAAGTTTTTTCCATTATTTGTATAAGAATTATTCAGTCCAACTACAGACTCAGTTACCGGATATAAAATTAATAAAGATGTGATAGCAGTAACAATAAAACCTTTATATAATGCTCCCATTATATTTTTGCTCTTTCCCAGTTTAACGAACCATGTACCTATTATTGATGTAATTATACAAGAACCACCTATAGCTAAAGGATAGACCATTAAGTTATAATCTGTAGGAAAAAAAATTGAAGATAAAACCATTGTTGCAACAATAGTTACTGCGTAAGTTTCAAATAAGTCTGCTGCCATACCTGCACAGTCACCTACATTATCACCTACGTTGTCAGCTATAACTGCTGGATTTCTCGGATCATCCTCTGGAATCCCAGCCTCAACTTTTCCAACTAAATCAGCACCTACGTCAGCACCTTTAGTAAAAATTCCTCCACCTAATCTTGCAAAAATTGAAATTAAAGAGGCTCCAAATCCAAGAGCTACTAACGCATTTATAATTTCTCTATTATCTACTTCTAGATTAATTAAAACTATATAATAAAAAGTAATTGCTAATAAAGCTAGACCAGCTACTAACAAGCCAGTAATTGCGCCTGATTTAAAAGCTATTGTCAAACCAGATTGAAGACTTTTTCTTGCTGCTTCAGCCGTTCGTACATTGGCCTTTACAGAAATTAACATACCTACATAACCAGCAACACCTGATAAAAAAGCTCCAATAAAATATCCTATTCCTACAAGGTAGCTAAAAAAATAAGTTACAATTGCAAGAACGATAACTCCAACAATAGCAATTGTTTTGTACTGTCTATTCAAATAGGCTTTTGCGCCAATTTGAATCGCTTCGGCAATTTCTTGCATTCTTGAATTACCAGCACTTGCAGAAATTATTTGTCCAGAAAGTAAATAACTATAAGCTACTGCTAAAACTCCGATAAAAGATATCAAGTAAAGTAATTCTAAATAATTAGTCATGTTTTAAAGCGCATAAATGCCAAATTAATATTAAAAACGCAAGCTAAACTTCTATAAAAATAACAACTTTTTAGTCATCTTTTCTCAATTCTTTGGAGATTTTGTCAAGTATAGCATTTAGATAACCTATTTGGATTTTTTCTAAAAAATGCTCAGATGCTGATAAATATTCGTTAATAATTACTTTTTTTGGGGTATTGTGTTTAAACATAAGCTCAAAAATTGCTGCAAATAGAATGATTTTTAATAATTTATCAGTTTTGGCTAAATTAATGTCATTTACTAAAAAAGATTTTATCTGATCCTCAATTAAATCTGATCTTTCCAAAGTTCCAGTAACTACATCTTTAATAAATTTTTTATATTGGCTATTAGGATATTCAATTGAAGAATCTGGATTCATTAAAGCATTATAAAGTTTTTGAATTACTTTAATTCGAGGAGAGGAATTTTTAGATTTTCTTAGGTCCATTTTCTAAAATAGACATGACTGCATTAGCAGCTTCTGATCCTTTATTTGGTTTTTTAATCACAGTATTTTTACACCTTTGAAAAGCTTGTTTTATATTATAAGCAGTAATTATTCCATTTCCTATAGGTTTATTAAAAGCAATTGAAAGATTTATAATTGAATTAAATGTTGAATGACATATTAAATCAAAATGTGGAGTCTGACCTTTAATTACACACCCCAAAGCAATAAACCCATCAAATTTTTTTATATTTTTTCTTATTGCAATGGGGATTTCAAAAATCCCAGGCACATTAATAATACTTAATTTAAAGGTATTACTTAATCTTTTTTTTGAACTTAATACTAGTTTCTTAGAAATATCCTTGTAGTAATTTGCATTAACTATTAAAATTTTTTTCATTTGATTATAATCTGTTTTTTTATCTTTAAGCCAAAACCATCAAGTCCAATAATCTTTTTTTTACTTCTTGAAATTAATATCATATTTTTTATATTAAGGTCTTGAATTATTTGTGCTCCTATACCATAGTATCTGAGAGTATTTATATTATTTTCTTTGGAAATATTATTTTTATTATTTATAATTAGTAATAAAAAATTTTTATATTTTGACATCATTATTAAAGATTTTTTAATACTATTATTATTTATAATATTCTTGTTTTTAATTTTATTAGAGAGGACTCTTACTGGTATTGATTTTTTAAGATTGAAATGACCTTTTGTTATTGCAAAATTAATATTATTTTCTAATTTATTTTTATAAGTATGAATATTTATTTTTCCAACCTTGCTTATATTAAAGGATTTAGTTGTAATTTTATTAATTAATTTCTCATATTTAAAACGATATGAAATTAAGTCTTCGATAGAAGCTAACTTTATTTTATGTTTTTTTGAAAATCTAAAAAGATCATTTAATCTCGCCATCCTTCCATCCTCGTTCATTACCTCACAGATTACTGAACTTGGATTTAATTTAGATAATTTTGAGATATCTACTGACGCCTCTGTGTGTCCAGCTCTTTCTAAAACTCCACCATTTCTAGCCACTAAAGGAAAAACATGACCCGGAGATACAATTTCACTTTTTTTTACTCTTGGATTGATTGCAGTTTTAATTGTCTTGGCTCGATCATGAGCTGAAATACCTGTAGTAATTCCTCTTTTTGCTTCAATTGAAACAGTGAAAGCTGTCTGCATCCTTGACCTATTAATTGAAGACATTAAAGGTAATTTTAGATTTTCAACTTGTTTTTTTGTTAACGCTAAACAAATTAATCCTCTACCATGTTTAGCCATAAAATTTATACTTTTCGAATTACATTTCGAACCAGGTATAACTAAGTCGCCTTCATTTTCTCTATTTTTGTCATCAACAAGAATGAACATTTTTCCTTTTTTTGCATCTTTAATAATAGAAGAAATATTTGAAAACTTATTTTTTGGCATTTAGTTAGAATAATTATACATATATTTGCTAAATATATCTAATTCTACATTTGCCAGGTTATTAACTTTTAAATTCTTTAAATTAGTTAATTTTAGTGTGTGAGGGATAACAGCAACTTCAAATGAATTTTGATTAACTTTCGAGATAGTGAGAGACACACCATTTATAGAAATTGATGCTTTTTCCATTAAGAATTTATTTAATCTTTTGTTTAAAATCGCTAAATTTATCATCCAGGTTTTATCAATAAATTTAATTTTTTTTATTTTTGCTACAGTGTCAACGTGTCCTTGAATAAAGTGACCCGATATACTTTTACCAAATGATAAAGATTTTTCTAAGTTTATTGTTTGATTTAATTTTAATGTTTTAAAATTAGATCTTTTTAATGTTTCATTTGAAATATAAAAGAATATATTTTTTTTTAAAATTTTTTCAATTGTTAAACAAACCCCATTACAACAGATTGATGATCCTAAATCTTTTTTTTTAAAATTAATATTAGTTTGAATCTCAACGTAGATGCTGTTTCTTTTTTTAACAATTTTTTTTACTTTTCCTGTATTAAAAATTATTCCATTAAACATAATAAAATTCTTTTTTAAAAAGATTATCACCATTTAAATTAATTGTTAGTAATTTTGGATGAATCTTTTTTAAATAATTTGGCGAGTCATTGTTTTTTCCGTCTTTTCCAAGTTTTTTATTGCTTTTAAAAATATATAAATCATGAATCATTTTGTTTTTAATTAAATTATTTAAGAAAGATAAACCTGTCTCAACTAACATTCTAGAATATCCTTTTTTATATATTTTTTTATATAGCAAATTCAGATCACTTTTATTCTCTAGTCTATCTATAAACATAATTTTATAGCCTAATTTTTTATACATTGAGGTTTTACTAGAATTATTTTTGTAAGTAATTAAAAAAGTTTTTCTTATTTTCAAGTAGTTAGTTAAAGATAATCTTTTTTTTAGTTTAAGTTTTAAATCAACAATAAATAAGTCAGGTTTATTGTTATTTAATCCATTAATTCTACAATTTAAAAGAGAGTCATCATGATTAATTGATTTTGAAGTTGATAGAATACAATCATGTCTGTTTCTTAGATAATGAACTATGTTTCTTGAAGCTTCATTTGTTATCCATTTGTTTCTTTTATTAATAGTTAAATAATCTTTGGAGATTGCAATTTTACCAGTAACAAATGGAATAGATAATTTTTTATTTAATGAATAACTTTGGTAAAATTTTCTATATTTTTTTGTGCGAATTAATTTAGTTTTAATTCCTTTTTGTGTGAGAATTTTTTTTGCTTTTTTAAAAGTTCGAGTATCTGGATCTTCAAATGCATAATAGACATTTTTAATTTTTTTCTTCATAATAATATTTATACACGGTGGTGTTTTGCCGTAATGAGTGCAAGGTTCTAAGGTTGTATATAATGAGGCTCCTTTGCAATTTTTTAATTTATTTAATGCGTTAAATTCAGAGTGTGGTCTTCCATTGTACGACGTTACAGCAGATGATATGACTGTATCATTTTTAACAACAACTGTTCCTACTGAAGGGTTTAGTCTAGTTCTACCAAGATTTCTTTCCGCTATTTGGAATGCCAGATCAATGTAATAATTATGATTTGTTGTCATCTAAATTGCCCACAAATTGTTCAAAATCTTTTGCTTCTTTGAAGTTTTTGTAAACAGAAGCAAAACGAACATAAGCAACTTTATCTAAGATGACAATCCATCCATAATGAATTTTCCAATTGTGGGTGTAGGAATTTCACTTTCCCCTAGTCCTTCTAAGTTTCTAACTATTTTTGAAATAAACTTTTCTATAGTTTCGCTGTCTATTGGTCTTTTTCTTGTAGCTATTCGTATAGATTTAGAAATCTTATCCCTATCAAATGGTTCTCTTTTTCCATTACCTTTAATTACTGTTAATTCTTGAAATTGCACTCTTTCAAATGTAGTAAATCTCTCTTTTCTATCACAACCACATAATCTTCTTCTTCTAATAGCGGTACCGTCTTCTGTTGGTCTTGAGTCAACTACCGATGTATCTTTTTCTCT